>ENA-OQJI01000191-OQJI01000191.1-human-gut-metagenome-genome-assembly--contig:-NODE-191-length-14141-cov-0.872984_pt1 | contig 14141 bp, 15 predicted proteins | sample MGYA00242602_ERZ504768 | MGnify/ENA primary metagenome ERZ504768 (study PRJEB26092, sample SAMD00036368) | human gut metagenome | host: Homo sapiens | study: EMG produced TPA metagenomics assembly of...
CAGGATATCTTACGTTACTGTTCACTCCATTCTCAGTAACGTAGCCAAAATTCATTCCAGATTGCCTGCGGCAATGGAATTTTGGCGTATGAACAGTAACTATCTTACAGCAAGTTCAATCAGGAATACGAACTGACTTTTAGTCATTCTATAAGCCTTATTATACCAACGGACATTCCATACGTCAATTAAAAAATATGTGTATATTTAACAATTTTTTTTATATATTTTATGTGTTTTTTGTAAAAAACATAAAGAGCAAAGAAGTACCATTGCTCTCTTCTTTGCTCTTTCGTATGTTCGTAATTACTCTGTATGATCCACATTGCAGGATTGCATATGTTTTTTATTCCGTTCCATCTCCGTAATCTACAGAATCATCACTGTAATCTTCCGAATCATCTGAACTTCCATCATCATAACTTCCGTCATCCGAACTTCCATCATCATAGCTTCCATCGTCTGAACTTCCATCCGAATAATCCTCACTTCCGTCTGAGGAATCTGTGCTTCCGTCAGAAGAATCTGTGCTTGCATCAGATGTACCATCTGTTCCGTCTGTGGAAGCTGCTGCATCGGAACCGCCCTGATATCCCGGCACATCTCCATTACTGAGTGTACTCGGCCAGAAATCCACATAACATGCATTCTGTAAGGTCACATTCTTGGCTTCTGCCATCTCACTTACCGTTACAAGTTTATATCCCTGTGCAATAAGATCCGGTATCAATCTCAAAGCAGCCTTTACAGATGGCTCATGAATATCATGCATCAGGATGATAGTTCCATCTGTCAGATCTCCATTCATTACTGCACTGTAATCCGCATCTGCATCCAAAAGTTTCCAGTCTTCTGTGTCCAGTGACCACATAAAGAACGGCTTATTTACAGTATTATAAATATCTGAATTTCCGTCCCCGTAAGGCGCACGCGCCACACTCGCAGCCTGGCCACATGCCTGAATCAATGCATCATCTGTATCAGAGAACTGCTTTGCAACTGCGTCAAGATCAATTGTCGTCAACTGTGTATGATCCCATGAATGACTTCCAATCTCACAGCCAAGTTCCAGCATACGTTTTGGCGCATCCGGATATGAACTGACATTCTGACCAAGCATAAAGAATGTTGCATGAGCATTATTCTGTTCCAGACAATCCAGCAGTTCATCTGTATACTCTCCCGGACCATCATCAAAAGTCAGTGCCAGCATCGGACGTACCTTACTCGGATCATAAGATCCGTCTTCATTAAAGTAATAATCCTTCACTCCCTTTTCTACCCATCCTGTCTGTATATATCCGTTTTCGTCAAAAGAATAGGTAACACCATCTATATCCTGAAATCCATTTGAAAAATATGTACCATCTGTATTCTGATACCACTTTCCGTTAGCATCCTCATGCCATCCGGCTGTCATCGCGGCAATCTTATCTGTATCTGATTTTACCCTTCAATGGCTGTCTCACCGCAGCATCGGAATTTGCCTGAACTTCCTCTGTATCTGCCTGAGCCTGTACAGTCTGATCACTGCTTCCGCCTCCGGCTACATGATGTGCGATCGGAATAATAATTCCTCTCACTACAAACACCACCGCCAGAATCATGCCAATAACACAAAGTCCGATCTTTGTATAATGCCTGATCATCATCTGGCGTTTTTTTCTGCGCATTCTTTCGCGCAACACCCTCTTATCCATGGTTTCCTTTCCCCGCTTCTTTTTTGTTAATTAGTCCCTGACAGCGTACATCACAGTACGGAGTAATCCACTTTTATCAATAATCATAACTCATTTATCAGGTAAATACAATGCCAATTATTCACTCTGATCAACATCTTCCGTACCTAATTCCTCTTCCAGATTCTCATCTACATCTGAATTGTCCTGTCCGGAATCATCAGTATCTTCATCTGATACATTCTGATCACTGTCCTGTTCTGCATTTTCTGCCGCAGCATCTGCATCATCTGCCAGCACATCACCGTTTGCGACTTTCTCACTCACACTCGCATTTTTTTATAATGAACTCCTCCACTCTGAGAAGTCCGACTGATTCATCTACATAATCCTGTCCGTAAGTTCCAACCAGCTCTGCAATACTGGAAACACCCATCTGTTCTACCAGTTTATCCTGCAGCTGAAGGCTCTCTTTGTCGTCAAGTGACAGTCCCTCTGCATCCATAATCCCCTGCACGATCAGGTTCTGCTTAACCTTACCCTCTGCATACTGCTGACATTGTTCATCAAAATCATCCTGCGAAATACCCTGACTGTCTGTAAACTCTTCCAGAGTCATGTCGGCCTGTTTTGCATAAACTTCCATACTCTTCTTAAATTCAGAAACAGCCTTATCCACATCTTCCTGTGGGTATTCTTTTACTTCAGAGTTCTCAAGCACTGTACTCCATGCAGTATTCTTAAGAACCTCCTGCGCAGATTCCTTTGCGTTTTTCTCAAGTTCACTGCGAATACTCTCACGATAATCATCTACTGTTGTATAATCAGTGTTCTTTGCAACCCATTCATCTGTAAGTTCTCCTTCACGCCGCACGTTCTGCACCGTAACCTTATATATAACTTCCTTACCTGCCAGAGTTTCGTCTGCATAGTCTGACGGAAAATCAATTTTAATCTCCTTTGTGTCACCCTTTTTCATCCCGATCACACCATTTTCAAACTCCTCAAACATCTGTCCATCGCCGATCACAAAGTCATAATTATTGGCAGTACCACCGTCAAAAGTCTGTCCGTCTTTAGTGCCTGTATAATTTACAGTCACCAGATCCCCTTCTTTTGCTGCATCAGATACAGGTTCTGCCTTATCTTTCAGATTCTCATCGATCTGAGCCTGTACATCATCGTCAGTGATCGCATCTACCGTATTGTCCAGAGTCAGTCCTTTATATTCTCCAATCGTAATATATTTCTCTACATTCTCAACAAAAACAAGCCGCGTAGTTCCTGTCTCTGCTTTCTTCCCGTCAGCAGCTCCTTCTGTCTTTGTACCGTCTGTGATAACAGCACCGCCATCACCACACGCAGATGCTGTCAGTGCAAAACAAACTGCAAGCATGGCAAGATATATTTTTTTCTTCATAATAATCAATACTCCCTTCTACATTCCAGGTACCGGAGTTGGTCTTGAAGAATCCCATACTTCCGATACATCAAAAAGATCACTGAGCATTTCCGGATTATAATACATTCTGTATCCATCCAGATTTCTTCTTCCCTGTCGAAAATAATCATCTGTAATCTGTACAAAATACTGACTGGAATCTACATTACAGAAATAGCGGTATCCCTGACTCTTATAAAACTCATATTTCTCATTGTCTGCCGAATATCCTTCCCAGCTTCCGATATCCGCACCAAATGCAAAAATGATCATATCTGTTTCTCCAAGTATGGGAGCCACATATTTCTTCCATTTTTTATCATCTCTTTTCAGATCATCCAGAGAAGTGGCAGCCACATCCTTATGTCCCCATGTATGGCTTGCAAATTCCCAGCCTTCTGCCTTCATAGCCTTAGCTACCTTTTTTGCATTTTTCACTTCCTGCTTATAGTTAAAATCCGGATGATCTTCCAGGAATTTTTTCTGATCATCCTGCAGTTTTTTTCCGGTCTTATATGCAATATCCGTACGATATCCCAGAACACCGTCATAACCTGTCATTGCAAGGATTCCCTTTCTTCCATGATAGGAAAAATCCGGATGTTCTTTTACAAAAGTATCGATCAGCGGAACCATATCATAATCCCCTGTGGAAACACTTCCGTCATCCTCAATATATTCGTTCTTAACCTCACCATTGGAATCCACTACAAGTTTCGATGCGAAACCATCTCCGTCCATATAGTGATAGTAACTTACATCATCCTGAGAAAGCACAAATGGAATTTTTCCCGGCGGCAGCATAATACTGCCTCTGGACATAGTTCCGTCCTCATTGATAACCGCCATGTCGTGCGGACTGACCATGACATATCCCTTATCATACATACTCTGTATGATTTTGTTAAACTCATCAATTGTTGTCATATACTGGTTATATCCATTACTGTCTGAATCCCCGTCAAATGCTCTGGCAGTGTCTTTGATCAGTGTATGGAAGAACACGTGCGTGATCTGCTCCAGCGGATATTCTGTACAGGTGGCTTTCGTATTTTCGTAATCCGAAACTGCACTCTGCATATCCGTATTACTTTCGTAATCCGGCTGACTCTTAAGCAGTTCTATGGCGCCATCATAATCATACTGTACAGCCATAAGCGCTGCCTGCTCCATAGGATTTTCCTGTTTCTCATCTGCCTCTTCTGTATCTTCGTTGTCAGTCTGCTCTCCCTCATTCAGACCATCATCCTGCTGTGTATCTTCTGTACTTTTCTCTGTATCAGCATCCTGTTCATCAATTGTCTGCTGTTCTGTTTTTTTCTCAGTTTCCGCATTTTCAGCTCTGGAACTCAGAAATGGAATATCCTGTTCAAACGGAATGAGCCCACATCCGCTTACTCCTAACGAAATACTCAAAATAGCTGCTGTTACACATGCTATCCTTTTTCTCATATATTGTCCCCTTTCAGTTATGCCCAGAGATCATACTCACCCCATAGTTGGAACCGGCACCGGTCTGGAAGAATCAAACACAGACTGTGCATCAAACAGATCTGAGAGAAGTTCCGGATTATAGTACATTCTGTATCCGTCCAGATTTCTTCTTCCCTGCCGGAAATAATTACTGCGGATCTGCACAAAATACTGGCTTGAATCCACATTACAGTAATAATTATAGCCCTGGCTCTTAAGATATTCGAACTTCTCCCCCGAATAATCTTCAACACTGGTAAGATCTGCTCCAAATGCAAAAATAATAATATCTGTTCCGCCTATCAGAGGATCAACATTCTCTTTAAACTTCTGTGTATCTGCCTGTAATCTCTCCAGACTGATCTGACTTACATTCTGATGTCCCCATGTGTGGCTTGCAAACAGCCAGCCTTCATCTTTCATAGCCTGCGCTACTCTGGCTGCATTTTCTCTCTCTGTATTCAGATTAAAATCCGGATGCTCATCCAGCCATTTTACTTTATCTGCATCCAGATCATCCGGACGGGTTTCATAACTGCTGTCTGTGCGATAACCAAGAATTCCATTGTAACCGGTAAGGGCAACAATTCCTTTAGCACCTCTGTAAGAAAAATCAGGATGTTCCTCTACAAAACGATCGATCAGAGGAACCATATCATAATCGCCTACGGAAATACTGCCATCATCTTCCACATATTCATTGCGGATTTTTCCTTCCTCATCTACGATAAGTTTGGTTGCAAATCCGTCCCCGTCCATATAATGATAATAACACACATCATCCTGCGAAAGCACAAACGGTACTTTACCCGGAGGAAGGAGAATCTCCCCTGCATTCATATTCCCATTTTCATCCGCTGTCGCCATGTCATAAATGCTGACCATGACATATCCCTTATCATACATGCTCTGAGTAATCTGGTTAAATTCATCAATCGTTGTCATAACCTGATCGTAATCTCCTGACTTGTAATCCCCGTCAAAAGCCTTACCGGTATCTTTGATCAGAGTATGATAAAAGACATGTGTCACCTGGTCTAACGGCCAGGAAACGCAGGATTCCTTCTTTTTCTGATAAACCTTAACCGCATGCTGAAACTTCTCACTTGTCTGATAAGTCTCACTGTTTTGCAGCATACTTATGGCTTTATCATAATCATACTGTTTTGCAGCATACTTTGCCTGCCTGTAAAGAGTTTTGTCCTCTTCACTCAGTCCATCCGTATCCTGAACTTCAGGTGTCACCGCATTCTCAGCTTCTGCCTCTGCATTTGTCTGCTGAGCTGTTTTTTCTTCTTCTGTTTTCCTGTCTGCAGATTTCACCATCTGCGCAATCTTAACCTGCTGCTCACTGACAAAATTCTGCAGTTCTTCCCCGTAAAATCCTATTCCAATCCCAATTGCAGCGGCTGCCGCCACCACTATGCAGCCTGCGATACGCAGTCTTTTTTTTCTGCGGCGAAGTTTATTGCGGCGTTCCAGTCTGGCTGCCCTACGGGCTTCATAAGCTTTATTATCATCAAAAAAAGAAATCTTCGTCCTCGCTTGCTGCCGGAGGTTCTTCGTTTATCTCTTCTGTATTTGGTTTTTCTGCATTTGGTTTTTCTTCATTTAGTTTTTCTGCATTTAGCTCTTCTGCATTTAGTTCTTCTGCATTTAGTTCTTCTGCATTTGTCTTTTCTGTATTTACTTTTTCCTTATCTGAAAGTCGCTCCTCTTTCTTCTCAGAGTCGGGCTTTAATTCGCTCATGCTTTTCTCCTTTTTTATCATATCCGTTTTTTACTCACAAATTATTCTGTCACAAAATAACTCCACAATTCCCGTTATATATATTATAACCACACATTATGATTCCATCCTGTAAAAATGGCTTTAACTGTTCCGCATATTTCCCACTACTGTTCGCTCCGGCAAATATTGTCGCATTACAGTTTTGCTACAATTATAACCTTTCATAATGTAAATTTCTACCGCTTTCCATCCATTAATTCTTTTTTTGCAATTGCGTTTTACCTTATTTAATGATAAAATAATTTTTATGCAATGGACTGTCCGTACCAACAGTCCCTGTGAAAACACATACATTAGGGAGGATGCAAATGAGTACAGTAACAATAGTCCTTCTGGTCATTCTTGTTATCCTGATCGCTGCACTGATCGGTTTATATTTCTTCGGAAAAAAAGCCCAGAAGAAACAGGAAGAACAGCAGGCTCAGATTGAAGCAACTAAACAAACCGTTTCCATGCTGGTTATCGATAAAAAGAGGATGCCACTGAAAGAATCCGGACTTCCTCAGATGGTAATTGAACAGACACCTAACATTATTGCGCCGTTCCAAGCTTCCAATCGTTAAAGCTAAAATCGGACCAAAGATTGCGATCATGATCGCAGATGAGAAGGTTTTCGACCTGATTCCGCTTAAGAAAGAAATCAAAGCCGAAGTAAGCGGTCTTTATATTGTAGGCGTAAAAGGAATCCGCGGTTCCCTTCAGACACCGGCTCCCAAAAAGAAAGGTTTCTTTGCAAAATTCAAGAAAGACAAAACTGCCAGATAAATGCAGTCAGACATATAAACTAAAGGTCAGTGAATCGTGTCATCCATACACACAGATCACTGACCTTTTTCTGTTTGGATCAGACAGATATCTGCAGCGAAGCAGAGAACTTACCAGATCTGATCAAATTGTAAAATTCTTACAGTCCTTTGGCTGTGCCTTAATCGCAAGATAACAGTCTGCCACATGCTCCTGGTTCATATCAAGCGCATAATCCACTTTCATGTCAAGACCGCTATCACTCTCCTGCAGATTCAGATTCGTCGCCGCAATCCCCCATTTCAATGGTTCCATAGGGAGTGGTATAGTAAGTCATATTCTTCTTACCCTGTTCAAAAACCATATGAACATTGACCACACCTTTCTTGCGGACCTCCATTCCCTTCCGGGAAATTTTTATGTAATTGACGGTAGGTTCTGCAAAATCCTCCATGACTTCCTCATAGCGCAGATAATGACTTCCGTTCCGGAAATAATACTGTCCCGGTACAACAATCTCCAGAGGTTCCTGTTCACCGTCTGCATCCATTGTCTGAAGTCCCCTTACATGAATCAGCACTTCTTTATCCATTCTTCTCATACTCCTGTTTTTATACTGTTCAAAACCTGTTTTTATGTATCTATATTATAACCATTCAGTAATCTGCTGTTTTTAATACTTCTCAATATCTATTTTTTTCGTCATCTCCACATCATATGGAAGAATCGAATTGGCAAATGCCTTAAACTCATCTGCCAGATCACTCACATAGAAGCGATACGGAAATTCATTCTTCTCTGTACCTTCACCGGCAAGTCCTTTTTCCTCCAGAAGCCTTCCCAGCTCCAGTGCGGTTTCATAAGCCGGATTCACCAGACATACTCCGTCTCCCATGATCTTTCTGATGGTGGAACGAAGCAATGGATAATGAGTACATCCCAATATCAGTGTATCCACCTGCTTATCCTGAAGTTCCTTCAGATATCTGGCAGCGACCTCATCAGTCACCGGATCATGAAGCCACCCTTCTTCTACCAGTGGCACAAACAGCGGACATGCTTTGCCGAAAACAGTGATTTCCGGATCCAGATGCTTCAAATACTCTGCATGTATCCCACTTCCTACAGTTCCCACAGTACCAATGATTCCTACCCTCTTATTTCTGGTCTGGGCAGCCGCCACCTTCGCACCCGGTTCTATCACGCCAATGATGGGAATGTCAAACTCATCCCTCACTGCATCCAGGGCAAAAGCGCTGGCTGTATTACATGCAACCACAATCGCCTTTACCTGCTGCTGCTGAAGAAAACGAATGATCTGCCGGGAATACCGGATGATAGTTTCTTTCGATTTACTTCCGTAAGGCACTCTCGCCGTATCACCAAAATATACGATTTTTTCTGAAGGAAGATTACGCATGATCTCACGCGCAACAGTCAGCCCTCCCACACCGGAATCAAATACTCCTATCGGTGCCTCTCTGTCTATTTTCATTGATTTCTATTCTCCATCTCTATTGATTGTCTCACTATTCTATCACCAATCAAGAGCCTGTGCAAGCCAGAAGGATATCTTTATGTCATCTTTCTGTCCTTTATTTTCCTCAGGGAACTGCGAGAAGCAGAATTTCGGGTACAATGTCCCCCACCATGCAGTAACTGCAGTCTGTTCCTGTCGTCTTTCAGCGATTTTTGCTATCTTCCCGGACATTCCCGGCATTGCTCTCATCATAAGAACACCAACAGCTGCCACGAACAGAACAAACGACAGTTTTCTTCTTAATTTTTTGTTCTTACTCTTTTTATTCATCATTGTCCCTCTCTCCTGTTATATCTTATCAGTTACCATATCTGCCTTTGTTATTTTCCTATATATTTTCTTATTTTATATGGAATTTCCAGGCAGCACTTTAATATTTGGATTATGCCAATATTTTCCTGATTTATACTTCCACTTCCAGACTTCCATTTCTGATCTTCACAATCGGAAGCCACAGGATTTTATCTTCTTTATATTTTTCATAGAAAAGCTCTCTGAGTGTCACAGCCGTAATATTTCCTCCTGACATTCTGTTTCGGATCAGTCCTGTAATATATTCTCCTGCTGATGAATTATCCTCCCCATGCCAGTTCAGGATCTCCCCTGCGTCCTCCGCCTCAAACACATAAAGATCTTCCCCCACAAAAATCTCCTGTTTCAGATAATCTAGCACCATTCTCCATCTTCCGTCCTCCACCAGTGTTCTCCCCATGACCAGAACCTGCAGATGCCCCATATCAAGAAGTTTTCCTGTGACTGATCATACATTTTTCAATCCGGGTGAAATCAGCACCACTGATCTGCAGAACCCGGGAACCGCCATCTTCTTCCTCTTTTCCCTGCCCCGTACTCTCAGAAAGATCCGGCATCCCATAGGTAAGACAGATTCCTTCTTCTGAGGCATCCACGCCAAGTGCCATAGGATACATTCTCTTCTCTGGTTCCACAGCCGCACCACATCCGCTCATAAAAAGACTGACTGACAAAATCCCGGTCACCACACCGACTACCCTTTTCCTCTGCTTCCTGCGGTGTCCCTTTCCTCTGATAAACATATAAAACTGACAGATAAGAATTCCCGGAACGAAAATATACGCCAGACACCATCCAAAATAATCCAGTATTCCTTTTCCCTCTTCTTCCAGAAGCGAAATCAGGAAAACCAGTGCCGGAAGCCAGAACCTCCCCCTACCAGGATGAGATTTCCCGATAATCTGATTTCCATAATATAGCAGACTCCCTATTGCAAAAAGCAGGCTGTAAAGCAGAAATCCCATCCACAGGATGTCAAATCTGGCCAGTACATTTCCCGGAAGATCTGCGCCTGCCAGCAGAGGCAGGACCGGATAACTTTCCGCCGCTACCCTGTCATATCCCAGAACTGCCGGAAGCAGAAGCTCCATTCCAATAAGAATCCCGCCAAGTGTCAGGATCCCTCCTGCCACCGTCTTTCCCGCACTTCCGTATTTCTCCACATTTCCCAACAGAAATGGCAGCAATGCAACCGGCGAAAAAGCACACAGAGTTCCATAAAAAGACTGACTGACATTTCTCACTGTAAGCTCCTCCCACCGGATTTCTCCCATGAGATATTCCGTTTTTGCTGTGGCACACAAAGTATCATCATTATCATAATCCCGCCAAGAAGCAGACCACCTGATACTTCCGCCATTCTTCCTCTTCTCTGTACACCTTTGCAAGTTCCGACAGAACATACCAGAACCGCCCAGAATGCGATCCATCGGCCGGATACTCCTGTGATCAGCTTTGCAGGAACCAGCCTCCTGAGAAGTGCCAGCAGATATCCTCCCGCCATCAACACATAGATCAGAAAAAAAAATCCCGATCAGCCTTCCCGCAAAAGCACCTGCAGACTTTACCGGATCTTCAAATGAAGGTGTCAGCCGTATCAGCCAGATTACATAAAACCCAAGCAATATCAGCGCAAAAATCATTCCCGCCACTGCACTGATTCCGTTCATTCCACCCTTTCCGAAAACGCAGAGCATAAATGGTGCCAGTAATGCCAGTATCATCTGCCTGTACATCTGCCTGTGGGAAATTCTGTTATTCTCTGCAAATCTCATGAACCGGACTCCTTTCTCTTCAAACGGATCTTCTGCTCCTCTCTTGCATAAAGCGGTCGTAATACCCTCTTGCGCAGCGGAACTCTCAGAACCCCCCTTCTCCTCTGCTGCCCTTCTGTTCTTTCTTTATAAAAGGAACCAGGTAAGGAATACCAAAACTTATCAGGCCTGCCAGGTGCCCTATAACCAGATATACTCCCAGCACGATTCCGTAAATTCCCAGATAACCTCCCAGGATCAGAAACCCATACTTCACCAGCCGAAATGCTGCTGCAAACTCTTCATTTGGAACAGTCATAGAGCCAAGCGCAGTCAACGCCACGATCATCACCACGATCGGACTCACAAGATTTGCCTCTACCGCTGCCTGTCCGATCACCAGTCCGCCAACAATGCCAATAGCATTTCCCAGAGATCCCGGAACTCTCACCCCAGCCTCCCGAATCAGTTCAAAAGCCAGTTCCAGAAAAATCAGTTCCACCACACTGGAAAAGGGCACCCCTTCCCTCGCCTCCGCAAAAGACAGTATCAGTGCAGATGGCAGAATCTGTGTATGGAAACGTATCACTGCCAGATAAAGTCCCGGCAGAACAGTCGCCATGATCACAGCCAGATATCGCAGTATTCTGAGAAAGGAAGCCATCTCGAACCTGTGATACCAGTCCTCGCTGCTCTCCATGAAACTGCTAAAATTTCCCGGAAGGATCAATGCTTCCGGAGAATTATCACACAGAATCACAACCTTACCTTTCAGGATTTCCTGCACAGCACGATCCGGACGTTCCGTTGTCTGATACTGAGGAAAAGGAGAATACCACACATCTTCTGTCAGCTGTTCAAGCATACCGCTGTCAAGGATTCCGTCAATCTGAAATTCTTCCAGCCGTTCCTTCACTTCTTCCAGAAGTCCCTCATGTACCAGGTCGTCCATGTATAACACCTGCGTTAAGGTATGAGAGCGCACACCGATTTTATATTCTTCCACCTTGAGTCTGGTATCACGAAGCCTTTTTCTTACCAGTGCACTGTTACTTTTCACACTGTCCGAAAATCCTTCCCTGGAACCCCGCAGCACCTTTTCCGATTCTGCCTCCATCACACCTGTGGATGGATAACCTTTGCTGGAGATTTTCATCGCCTTGTCATATCCATCTATGAAAAACACTGCATTCCCTGCAAGCATGGCATCTATGGACTCGTCAAGATTCTCCAGTTTCTTTACATCTGCGATCCCAAGACTGTTATGCCTGACAAATTCCTGAATATCCTCCGGCGAAATCTCCCAGAAATGATTGATCATCTTTCCAAGAGCAGAATCATCCAGCATCATGTTGGAAACCGCAACTTCTATATAGACCATAAGGCAGTCCACCTTATGTTTATCTCCCAGCCGCATGGGACGGATCAGAATATCACTGCAGTTTTCCAGCCTGCTTCGCAGATATTTCTCATTCTCCCTCAGATTTGCAGATACTTTCCGGGATTCTTCCAGCTTCTTCAATAATTTCCCACCTCGTTTCATACCGGTACATCGTTTTCGATGTACCAGACAGATCTGTTGCCAGTCGGCAATATTCCTAAACCCACTTACATACATGGATGCGCAAAAAAAGAGAGGCATCCTGCCTCTCTTAGAATTTCCCGATATTCAGATATTATACCATTCTTATCTGTGTCCCCTGGATTTCTCTTTCTCTGCACGTTCACGTTCTGCATCCTCAGCCTCAATAGAACGCATGATAGCCATTCTCTGATTCTCGATATGCTGGAAAGAAAGCTGTTTCGCGCGTTCCACGTCACGCTCTCTGATCGCCTTTGTCAGTTCCTCATGTTCCTTCACCAGAACATCTCGTGTTTCACCTTCTTTCAGATATTCCACACGATAACGATAAATCTGCTCACGCATATTGTTGAGTACCTGGATCAGCCTCTTATTATCAGAAGCCTGATAAATAACCTCATGGAATGCAACGTCAGCCTCCGCAAGCTTAACAAGATTTCCCTCTGCGATCGTATGTTCAAACTCCTTGGCAGCAAGCCAGAGTCTCCTCATTTCTTCTTCAGTCATACGGGCACATGCTTTCTCAATAGCTACATTCTCAAGAGCAATACGAACCTCCAGAACATCATTCAGATCCTTCTCTGTGATATTGGCAACCTGGGCACCACGTCTCGGGATCATCACTACCAGACCTTCCTGCTCCAGCTTACGCATTGCCTCTCTGATAGGAGTTCTGCTCACGCCAAGTCTCTCTGCCAGCGCAATCTCCATCAGTCTCTCACCAGGTTTCAGTTCGCCCTTCAGGATTGCCTGACGCAGCGTATTAAAAACCACATCCCTTAATGGAAGATATTCATTCATATTTACTGAAAAATCACTTGTCATTTGTATTCCCTCCTGCTTTCGTTACTTCTGTGGCAAAACCGTCTTCGCCAGCCGGCTCTCTCTGAGAACCTCTGCTGCCGCCTCCATCTTCTCACGATCATCAAAGATTCCGAACACTGTAGGACCACTTCCACTCATCATCGCCTTTAACGCACCATGACTCTCCATCAGTGCTTTGATTTTCGCCAATTACAGGATTATTTCTCTATAATTCCCGGCTCAAAAACATTTCCCATCTTCTGTGTCATTGCCAGAAGATCTCCACGTTCTATATCTCCTATCATCCCGTCAATATCCGGATGAGAAGAAATCTTATCCAGCTGAAGGCTCTCATAGGCAGCTTTGGTGGAAACATTGATTCCGGGCTTACCGATCAGTACAAAACAGTCCGGCACCTGAGTGATCCTGGTCAGTTTCTCCCCGATCCCCTCTGCCAGGGCAGTTCCTCTCATCACACAGTACGGAACATCTGCCCCGATATTCACAGCACGATCCATCAGCTCCTTCTGGCTCAATCCCAGTTTAAAAAGCCGGTTGATCCCCACCAGTGCAGCTGCCGCATCCGAGCTTCCGCCTGCCATACCTGCTGCCACAGGAATAAATTTCTCAAGATGGATATCCACACCACCCTTAACCTGAAATTCATCCATCAGAAGCTTCGCCGCCTTATACACCAGATTTCGTTCATCATTCGGAATATAGGAATAATTGACAGACAGGGAAATCCCCGGCTTCCTCACCCTCTTCATCTCCAGAACATACATACATCTGTATCGTCTGCATGATCATCCGGACTTCATGATAGCCATCCTCTCTCTTTCTGAGAATATCCAGTCCCAGATTTATCTTCGCCAATGCACGTAAACGCATAAAATCCTCCGTTTCCAACAATATCATCCGTATATAACTGTACTTTCGCAATTATATTTGTACTTTGTATACAATAAACTCTTTGCGCATATTTTAAATCATTTTTTTTTTAGTTTTCAATATAGGAGT
>ENA-OQJI01000192-OQJI01000192.1-human-gut-metagenome-genome-assembly--contig:-NODE-192-length-14131-cov-0.849971_pt1 | contig 14131 bp, 13 predicted proteins | sample MGYA00242602_ERZ504768 | MGnify/ENA primary metagenome ERZ504768 (study PRJEB26092, sample SAMD00036368) | human gut metagenome | host: Homo sapiens | study: EMG produced TPA metagenomics assembly of...
CCCTTATGTAAGTTACGCAAAAGTAGTATGCGGTGAGCATACGGGTCTTTCTCTTGACAGCACGGCGACAGAATGTTGGGACAATCCCATATCCGCAAATCCTAACCGAAGCGGTATCAAATCTGATATTGAAAGCAGACTGAACCGATACAAGAACAGCGAAGGCTTTACCGCTGTGTGGATATGGACAGAAAAGCTATCCGATACGGAGTACAACATCTATATCGGCTACTGCTAAAACAAAATAATTTTAAGCGGACGCACTGAGTAAAATCGGTGCGTTTTTGCATTTCAAGGAGGAAAACGCAATGGTTAAAACAAAATTCAAGAAAGCCGTCTCGCTTGTGTTGGCGACGGTTATGAGCTTACTGCTTTTATGGGCATTGGGGCAACGACAGCCTTTGCAGCCGTAGGAGAAAAAGCCGATGTGTACCTCGTCGATTATCCCCGAAGCGGAGATACCAACAACAACGGCGAATGGGGGACACGGCAATCTCAACTATATGAACGGTTGGAAAGGTCTTTCCACAAAATACACAGGACTTCGTGCAATTGGGTTCATATTCGGGCAATATCGCCTATTGTATTGAGCCGGGTACAGGTCAGCGGACTGGAGATACTCTTACCGAAAAGGACGAAAACTTCTTTAACAACATCAGTCCGAACGGTACGATTTCCGGCGATGATATTCGCCTGCTTATCGGTCGTATCTTGCAGTATGGCTATCGTGGAGGGATTTCGACAAGCTGGAAGTCGCAGAACGAAAGCGACGCCAATTGTATCGCACACGCTTATGCCACTCAGATTTTGATTTGGGAAACGATTGTCGGCGAAAGAGACGCAAACTTTAATCACGTTTCTACCGGCGGGTACAATGCTGTGCTTGAATGTGTAAGCTCCGCACACCCACTTCGCAGTAAAATCTTGTCGTACTACAACAGTATGGTAACAAGCGTTCAGAATCATACCAAAGTGCCGAGCTTCTGCACAAGGTCAAGCGGTTCTGCAAAGGTAAACGAGCTTGAATGGAACGGAAGCAAGTATGTTGCTACTCTCACCGATACAAACGGTGTCCTTGGCAATTACAACTTCTCGGCAAACATTGACGGTGTTTCTTTCTCTGTCAGCGGAAACAAATTGACTGTTTCGATGGAAAAAGCTCCGAGCAAGGAATTTACCATCATAGCCGCAAAAAAGAACGGCGTCCGCAGAGGTGTAGTCGTATGGTCTGACGGTATCCATCAGAACGGAAACGGCATTCAGGATGTAGTCACTTACGCTCAGGAGGTAAGCGACCCTGTCAGCGGTTTTGTCAAAATGAAGGTTAGCTACGGCTCTTGTCAGATTGTAAAGACAAGTGAGGACGGAAAGGTTGACGGCATTCAGTTTACTGTCAGCGGTAACGGAGTCAATCAGACTGTAACGACTGCAAACGGCGGTAAGTTCCAGCTTGATAACCTTATGCCCGGTGTTTACACAGTCACGGAGCAGTCTATCGACAAATATGTGCCGCAGGAGGTTCACAGAGTAACTGTTGTTGCGGGTCAGGTGTCAAAGGTCAACTTCAATAATGTTCTCAAGAGAGGTAATCTTCAGGTCATCAAATCTTCGGAAGATAATCTTGTAGAGGGTGTTACCTTCCACCTTTACGGCACTTCACTTGCGGGCATTGCCGTAGATGAGTATGCCGTAACAGATAAGAACGGTGTTGCTTCTTTCAATGATGTGCTTATCAGCGGCACTACCCCGTACACCGTTGAAGAAGTGGATACGGCTATCCGTTATGTTGTGCCTGCAAATCAGACCGCACCGATTAACTGGAAATATGTTACAACCCGCAATTTCACGAACATTCTCAAAAAGTTCAGCGTGACTGTAACAAAGAGCGACCGTGAGGAAGGAACACCGCAGGGCGACGCTACCCTTGCCGGAGCAGTTTACGGTATCTATAAAGGTGAAACCCTTGTGGACAAGTATGTGACGGACAAAAACGGTCAGTTTACCACAAAGGAATATATCTGTGATGACGACTGGACAATCCGTGAAATCACTCCGTCCGAGGGCTATCTGCTTGATACCGCAATCCATAAGGTCGGTGCTGAACCGCAGCTTTATACGGTAGAACACAATCAGACAGCAAATGATGTTACCGAACAGGTTATGAAAGGCAATATTGCCATCATCAAGCATACCGATAACGGAGAAACTCAGATTGAGACACCCGAAAACGGTGCAACCTTTGAAATCTATCTCAAATCTTCCGGCAGCTTTGACTCAGCAGAAGAAGATGAAAGAGATGTCATTGTCTGTGATGAAAACGGTTTCGGGCAGACAAAGGATATGCCTTACGGCGTATATACCGTTCATCAGACCTCCGGCTGGGAAGGTCGTGAGCTGATGAAAGACTTCGATGTGTTCATTGCTCAGGACGGGCAGACCTACCGCTATCTTATCAACAACGCAAACTTTGAAAGCTATATCAAGGTTGTCAAGGTGGACGCAGAAAGCGGTAAAAACATTCCGTATGCCGGTGCAGGCTTCAAAATCTTTGACCCTGACGGCAATCAGGTAACAATGACCTTTACTTATCCTACGCCGACAACGATTGATACTTTCTACACCGACGCAAACGGACAGCTTGTTACACCGGAGAAACTGGAATACGGCAAGGGATATGCTCTTGTTGAGGTTCAGGCTCCTTACGGCTATGTGCTTGACAGCACACCGGTGTACTTTGATGTGGCTGAGGAACATTCTTCCGATGAGGGTGGTATTACCGTGATTAAGGTAGATAAGCCAAATATGGCACAGAAAGGTACTGTCAGCATTGAAAAGACCGGCGAGGTGTTCTCAGGGGTAAATATCTCCGGCGAGGAAAACGCCGATGTGATTTATCAGCCTGTCTATGAAGTGAAAGGTCTTGCAGGTGCGGTTTATGAGATTACCGCAGCAGAAGATATTATCACTCCTGACGGTACAGTGCATTTCACAAAGGGCGAGGTCGTAGATACTGTTACCACAGATGAAAACGGACTTGCCAAGAGTAAGGAGCTTTACCTCGGCAGATATACAGTGGTTGAAATCACCGCACCGGAGGGTATGGTTATCAACAAGGAAGCACACGAGGTCGAGCTGACCTACGCAGGTCAGGAAGTTGCCGTGACGGAAACCGCAACCAGCTTCGTAAACGAGAGACAAAAGGTTACGGTAAGTCTTGAAAAGGCTATCGAAAAGAACGACATCTTCAACATCGGCAACGGCGATGAAGTGAAAAACATCAGCTTCGGACTTTTTGCCGCCGAGGAACTTGTTTCCGCAAGCGGTACTTCTATCCCGGCAGACGGTCTGATTGAGATTATCTCTCTTTCCGAAAACGGCAAGGCAGTTATCAAAACCGACATTCCTTTCGGAAGCTACTATGTAAAGGAGCTTGCCACCGACGAGCATTATATCCTTTCCGACAGCAAGTATCCGTTTGCTTTCAGCTATGCGGGACAGGATACCGAAACTGTTGAGATTGCAGTCAATGAGGGCAAGCCGATTGAAAACAAGCTCATTTACGGTTCTGTCTCCGGTAAGAAGATTAACGAGAACGGCGAAGAACTCGGCGGTGCAGTTATCGGGCTGTTTAAGGCTGATGAAACCGAATTTACAAAAGAAAATGCTTTGATGACTGCTACCTCCCAAAAAGACGGTAGCTTTTCTTTTGAGAAAGTGCCGTATGGCAACTGGCTTGTAAGAGAAATCGAACAGCCGGAGGGCTTCGTGCTTGATGAAACTTCTTATGAAGTTAAAATCTCCGAGGTCGGTCAGGTCATTGAGGTTGAAATCGTCAATGAGTATGTTCACGGCAATATCAAGTTGACTAAGGTCGATGAAGATTACCCGGACAACAAGCTGACGGGTGCGACCTTTGATGTTTACAAAGATGTGAACGGCGACGGCAAACTGGACGACGGAGACGAGCTTATCGGAACGCTCTCCGAAACCTCTACCGGTATTTACGAGATGAAGGAGCTTCTCTACGGAAAATACCTTGTAAGAGAAACTAAAGCACCGGAAGGCTTTGAGCTTGATAAGGGTGTGTACTCTGTTTTCATTGAAAAAGATGAAACCACTTATGAGGTAGAAAACAAAGCCGGCGTCGGCTTCATTAACACGGCAATGAAAGGAAACCTGAAAATCGTAAAGACTTCCTCTGACGGTAAGGTTGAAGGCTTCACTTTCAGAGTTACGGGAGTAAACGGTTATGACCGCAGCTTCACGACCGATAAGAACGGCGAAATCATTATCGAGGGACTTCGTATCGGCGATTACACCATTTCCGAGGTTCAGGATTCTGTCTCTGCTTCCTATGTGCTTCCTGCGGATAAGATTGCAACCGTAAAGGTTAGCTCTACTACCGTTGTGGAAATGCACAATGAACTGAGAGACACGCCAAAGACCGGAGATAACAGCAATGTCGGCTTGTGGACAGCACTTGCGGGGCTTTCTGCCCTCGGCATTGTAGGCACAGCCATTGTTGCGTACAGAAAAAAGAAGAAGGAGGACAATGAGTGATGGACGCTAAAACAATCGTAGCAGTTGTATTGGTCGCCTTTATTATCGGCGGCTTTATCTTCTTGCAGATTAAGAACAGAAAGAAATAAGGAACACGAAAGTGGGCGGAGTGAAAACTTCGCCCACAGTTCTTTTACGGAGGTGCATTATGAATAAGCAAAAGACGGTTGACAGCAAGGTGCTTGCAATTCTTAGGGAATGCCCCGAAACAAGGTATGACGATATGCAGCTTATCCTTTGCTATTACAACCGATACAGCTATATGAGAGGTCGGCGATTTGCCGCTTGAAGATATAGTCAACAACTATAAAGGGTACGGCTTGCCGTGCTTTGAAACTATCCGCAGAGCAAGACAGAGAGTGCAATCCCTATTTCCCGAACTGTCAAGGCAGTGCAGTGGCTGCGACTGCGGAAACATCAGAATTGTGATTGAAGTAAGCTGAGGTGTGGATATGAACGAGGAAAAAAAGAAAAATTGGTGAATACACCGTTCTCTGCTCGGTCAATGTGGGCGAAAAGGAAGTTATCTTGGCTTCCAATGAGCAAAGTACAAACGGCGATAAATTTTTGTGCGGCTTTGCAGAACGAAACGACCTGTTTGAACTGTGTTCTGAATGTATGGTAAGCGATGACTATATCGAAATCGTACACCTTTTCGGAAGCCGTGTGGCAAATGAAGCGGAGCTTTTCAAGGAACAGGTCGAGAAACTGGATATTCCAATCACGCTTATAACGGAAGCCGACTGTATCCCCGACCACTATTCCAAAGACATCAACGGCAAAATCATTGCCATTGACCCAAAGGTGTTAAAGCCCGAATTTCAGCGAGCCGACAGACAGCTCTACTATGTTACGGGCGGCTTCGGTGCATCGGCAAACAGCCGTGGAAGTGCCGTATTCTGCACAAATCTTCACACCGGCAAATCAACCCGATATGAAAGAATGGATGTTATGGGTGAAGTAAAGCCTGAGTGCCTGCCTGAATGGGCAAAGGAAAAGGCACAGGAGCTTTCACACACGAAGCGAAACAAAGACAAAGAACGATAAGGAGGACAAAGCGATGAAGGAGAAATTTACTTTTCAGCAAAAGACAAAGCTTCTGACAAAACTGTTTGACGCAGGCTGCAATACGGAAAAGAAATTGCAACAGCTTGATATGGAGAGCATTTTGAAAATTCCCGGTATCACTATTCCGGATATGAGCCTGATTATCGAGCTTCAGAAGCAGACCAAAGCCAATAAGCTGTTCTCTTATTTGGGAGGTGGCACTGATGAGCAGGCAGGAACAGAATGACCGTCATATCATTTGGAGCGACCTTAACCTTGACCTTGATGATTGGCGAGAGTCGTTAGAGGAACTGTACCCTAACTACCCGGAAGAAGAACTGTACGACATTATGGTAAAATCCAATGCCGAAAACCTATATGATGAACGAGTAAATCTTGATATTCAGCTTTCACAGCCAATTATCGTTATCGGCGACCTCGGCAGATGGAACGGCAGAGTGTCGGGATACAAGATGATTGATTCCGGCAACATTAAGGACTGCCTTTATTCCGATACCGATTACACCGAATGGTATGTGGACAAGTACGGCGACCTTCGAGCCGACGCCGTTCATCACGACGGCACAAACCATTATTTATACCGTGTATTCAAAGACGATGTTACCGATACGCAGATTGAAAATCTGCAAGATAAAATCTATAACGGAAAAGCCACAAGAGCCGACATCACACGAGTTACCAAAAGACTCGGCGATGATATTTCCGGCGTATATGGTTTTTCTATTCCAAAGCAAAGACAACCAAACGAACAAGCGAGGTGATAAAAATGGATTACAGAGTATTGACCGAAGCAGAGCGAAAATACACCTTCAGCCAAAGTCAGCAGCTCTCTATGCAGACCGGTCTTATCGGATATTTGCGAGCCGACTTCGGTTCTGCCGGAAACGAGTTTTGGACGACTTGGAACGATTTCAGAAAAGACCTGAAAACCGATGAAATTTAAGGCTGAATTTGATGATGTGATAAACGGATTGCGTGAAGGCGATGTTTTGTCCGGCAGAAAGGCTATGTCCTCTTACTGTTATTCCACTCCCGACAGCTCCTTTAATGATGACCGCAACCACTACGGCATTCGTCTCGATACGGGAAAGTACAGCTATCTTATGAGGTTTAACCCAAACAGGGGCGAGTACAATCTGTACTGCTATTGCTATCAGAAAGAGTGGCTGAACAGTCACTTGAAAAATGCCGAGCGTGGTATCCGATTTATCGACCCGCACTATCAGGAGCAGTTTCGCATTGCTGACGGAGAGAAAATTACAATTAAGCTCGGCGACGGCAAAACAATGGATAGGACTTGCAGATATATTGACGACTACCATTTGGAGGTCGGCACTAATCTCTACCACATCTGCGAATTTGCCGAGCTTTGCGAGAGAAACGGTCATACCGCAGAACCAGCCGCAAAAGAAAACACGAAGCCTACAAAGGACAAAGAAAAATCACGATAAGGAGGTGCAGACGAGGTGGCAAGAAAATTTGACCTGATTTCGGAGCTGTATGAAAGAACCTGTTTTGCAGTTACAGACAATCCGGTAAACTGGCAATCGTTTCTTAAAACAGCAGGCAGAAATTTCAGGCTCCGATTTGATGAACAGCTTCTCATATATGCCCAAAGACCCGACGCAACAGCCGTGCTTGAAATCGAACGATGGAACGGCACTTTCGGTCGTTGGGTAAACCGAGGAGCAAAAGGTATTGCCGTATTTGAGGACGCAGACAGAAGCCGTCAAAGGCTGATTCATTACTTCGATATATCGGACACCCACGAAAGCCGATATTCCCGCCCTGTTCCGATTTGGGAGATGAGACCCGAATATGAAGCAGAGGTTATTGAAACGCTTGAAAACACTTTCGGTGCTGTAAACGATACAACGAGTATTGAAAATGTCGTCAAAGAGAGCATTGCCAATGCCGTCGAGGACAACATCGCAGACTATATCTCCGACTTTATGAGCTTGAGCGCAGGAAGCGATATTGAGTATTTGTCTGCCGACGAAGCAAACGCCTTGTATTTGGAGCTTGTCAAAAACAGCGTGTCATATATGGTTATGGCACGATTGGGGCTGGAGGCAGACAAGGTTTATTCTCCCGATGACTTTGCCGGTATTTCAAGCTTCAATTCACAGGAAGTTCTCAATGCGGTGGGTATTGCTACAAGCGACATTGCAGAAATGGCGTTGCTCCCTGTCAGCAGAACAATCAGTACGCTCAGCAAGGAAAATCGCATAATTGATGAACAGGAACAATCCGAATACAATAAAGACATCAAAGACGAAAGGAGTCAAAGCGATGAGCGAAATCACATACACAATGGTGGGAGACTACAATCTTCCGAACCTGAAGCTGCCGGAGCAGACGGAAGTGACTCTCGGCAGATGGTCGCAGATGAGGAGAACTTATCTGAAGGAACATCACAAAATCCTGTACTACAATCTTCTGACGAAAGGGATTCTGAACAGTCACTTGGCGGAGGTTCAGCAGAGAGCGAGCGAACTGGAGGATACTCTCGTGAAGCAGATGGCACAGAAAGCCGGGCTGACGGAACAGATGAAAGCGGAAGATATGATGAAATGGGTTCGCCTGATGAACAACATCAGGAACTCGGCACAGGAAATCGTGAAGAATCAGGTAATATTCGCTTAGAGTATTACGACAGAAACCACGAGGACAGGAGCCTGCCGTTTTTCGGTGGCGATGATACTATCCGAGAGATACTCGGTACTACCCCGCATTTGTCCGCTTCAAAGGAAGAAATCAAAGACTTCTATGAGAGAAATACGGACAATGCGACCCGTACCGAATATATCAAGGGTATCTTCAACAACGATTACACACAGCTCACTTTAAGCGACGGCAGGCTTGTCGGCTACAAAACATTTCAGAATGTCCTCCACTTGTGGGAGGGCGAATACGAAAACAGAACCGCTCAGAGCTTCTATGACTGGGGCGTTATCGCACAGCATTTTGAAGCAATGAGACTTTTGGGAGAATTGACCGATACAATGAAGCCACTTCCGTCTATGGACGGTCAGTTGACTCTCATTATGGGCAATCAGGCAGAGGAACAAAAAAACCTCTGCCTTTACTTTTTCTCAAGAAATCATAGACGCTATACTGACCCGTGGAAGCGGAGTTTCCGAGGGCAAAATGCGTATCTATGAGCAGTTTGAAAAGAGTCTTTCCGCAAAAGAGAACGCCGACTTCTTGAAAAACGAATACGGTTGGGGCGGCTCTTACCCTGTCATCATCGGTGCAGGCATAGATGAAAGCCACGACGGAAAAGGTATCACAATCTCAAAAGGTATCGGAAGCGACAAGCCGCACATTACGCTTTCTTGGTCTCAGGTGGAAAAGCGTATCGGAGACCTTATCCGTATGGACAGATACTTAAATCCAAAGGAAAAAGAAAAGTACCCTGAATGGCTTGAAAAACAGGAAGAACGGCGAGCCGAGCTTGCAGAGCAGAGAAAAACCGAGAGATACTCTCTACCGCACCGCCTGAGCCTGAAAGACAAGAGGACGAGCCGGAAGCACGGTATGAATATCATCTCGGCGACAGCGTATATATCGGAGCTTCTCAGTATGAGATTTTGTCCTTTGACGAAAACCGTGTAATGCTTTATGACTTCGATATGCCCCTATTCAACAAGGAGCTTTCAAGGGAAGAATTTGACCGCAAAGTGCGTGAAAACCCAATGAACGACCACTTGAAGGTCAGTGTATTACCGGCGGAAGAAAAAGCCGTTACAGGCGAAAATGAAGCTCAAAATGATACCGAAACCATACAGGATTTCAGACCGAAAACCAGTTACGACGACGCTTTCTTTATCGACCGGGACAATGAAAGCATAACTTGGATGTACTATAATCCCGACAGCAATGCCGGAGGTCAGTATGTTACAAATACGCTTTCTTTTGACGAGATACAGCAAGCCGCACGGGAGTATGAGTCGGCTGAGGATTTCTTTGATTACCTCGGCAGTATTGCAAATCAGGAGCTTGCCGATGTTGGTACGGAATGGTTTGAGGACGCAGAGCGAGAGTTTCACAAGACGCCGGATTTGACCGACTGTACCTCCGCCACAATGGAAGCTCTCATTGAAAATGCTGAAAGAGCTGATATGGTGGCAACGAATATCGGGAATGTACCGATTGAGGATTACAGAGAAATCGTTGCTACTCAAAACGGTTTTGACAGCTATGAGGAAATGTATAACGAGGGTGTTCGTATCGGCAACGGTTACGACAAAGAGCCTGAACCGATTGTCCCCGCTTGGGAGCAAAAGAAAAAGTCAAAAGTAAAGAGCTTTGACCTCCACCCGGATATTCCTATGTCCGAACGACACAACTTTGACCTTGCCAATAATCAGGTTGAGGAAGTGAACAAAAAAGAGCGTTTTCACAGGAACTATGCGGCGATTAAGGTCTTGAAAGACTGTCAAGCGAAAACCGTTTTGCGACACCCGATGAGCAGAAAATCTTGTCGAGATATGTCGGTTGGGGCGGTATTCCCGAAGCCTTTGACGAACGAGCCGGAGCATTGCATACCGAGTATGCAATGCTGAAAATATCCTGACGCCGGAGGAATATGCGTCGGCAAGAGAAAGCACATTGACTGCTTTTTACACCCCACCCGAAGTTATCAATGCCATATACAAGGCAATGGAGCAGATGGGATTTCGTGAGGGCAATTTGTTAGAACCGTCTTGCGGTATCGGTAATTTTATCGGTATGCTGCCAAGGTCAATGGAAAATGCAAAGGTTTACGGCGTTGAACTTGATAACGTTTCAGCCGGTATCGCACAGCAGCTTTATCAGAAATCTTCCATTGCGGCACAGGGCTTTGAGGAAGTAAATGTCCCCGACAGCTTCTTTGACGGCGTTATCGGCAATGTGCCTTTCGGAGATTTCAAAGTCTCCGACAAACGATACGACAAGTACAACTTCTTAATCCACGATTATTTCTTTGCGAAATCGCTTGATAAGTTACGCCCCGGCGGTGTGATGGCTCTCGTGACAAGCAAAGGAACTATGGACAAGGAAAACTCCAATGTGCGTAAATATATCGCACAGAGGGCGGAGCTTCTCGGAGCAATCAGGCTCCCGAATGACACTTTCAAAGGCAATGCCGGGACAGAGGTTGTATCCGATATTCTGTTCTTGCAAAAGCGAGACAGACTCATAGATATTGAGCCGGACTGGGTTCATCTTGACACCGACGAAAACGGTATAAGGATGAACTCATATTTTGTTCAGCACCCGGAAATGATACTCGGCGAAATGAAAATGGTAAGCGGTCGTTTCGGACCGGAAGCAACCTGTGAGCCGTTTGAAAACGCCGACCTTTTGGAGCTTCTGAACGAAGCAGTCTCGAATATTCACGGAGAAATCTCCGAATACGAAGTAGCAGACGAGCTGGAGGAAGAAGATAATTCTATCCCGGCAGACACTACGGTAAGGAACTTCTCTTACACGGTTTTGGACGATAAAATCTATTTCCGTGAGAACTCCCGTATGTCCCCGGTGGAGGTATCGGCAACCGCCGAGAACCGTATAAAGGGTATGATTGGGATAAGAGATTGCGTCCGCAACCTGATTGAACTGCAAACCGAGGATTACCCCGACAGCGAAATCAAACAGGCACAGGAAAAGCTGAACACTCTGTATGACAGCTTCACAAAGAAGTACGGACTGATTAACAGCCGTGCCAATACTTCCGCCTTTTCCGACGACAGCTCCTATGCTCTGCTTTCCGCTCTTGAGGTCATCAACGAAGAAGGCGAGCTGGAACGCAAGGCGGATATGTTCTTCAAAAGGACGATTAAACCGCACAAGCCGGTAACGGAGGTTGACACCGCAGACGAAGCTCTCGCTGTCTCTATGGGTGAAAAAGCAGCCATTGATATGGAATATATGATGGAGTTGTCCGGCAAAAGCGAGGAGAAATTATTCGCTGACTTAAAGGGTGTAATCTTCTTAAATCCTCTTTATGAGTACGGCAATTCTTATGAGCCGAAGTATCTGATGGCAGACGAATATCTGTCAGGCAATGTCCGTGAAAAGCTGGCGACAGCCCAAAGGTCTGCGACACTGTATCCCGAAGATTACACAGTCAATGTGCAGGCACTTGAAAAGGTACAGCCAAAGGATTTGACGGCAAGTGAGATTTCAGTAAGGCTCGGTGCAACTTGGATACCGCCCGAAATATTCCAACAATTTATGTTTGAGTTTCTCGATACCCCACGCTATGCACAGTGGAATATCAAGGTTCACTACTCTCAGTTTACCGGCGAATGGAACATTGAGGGAAAGAGCTATGACCGTTCCAATGTAAAAGCGTATAGCACATACGGTACTTCCCGCATCAACGCATATAAGATAATTGAGGAAACGCTGAACCTGAAAGATGTCCGTTTCTTTGACTATATCGAAGATGACGAGGGCAAAAAGAAAGCCGTTCTCAATAAAAAAGAGACGGCAATCGCACAGGCAAAGCAGGAACTCATAAAGCAGGGCTTTCAGGACTGGATATGGGCTGACCCTGCCCGCCGAGAAAAACTCACGAAGATGTATAACGAAAAGTTCAACAGCATAAGACCCCGTGAGTACGACGGAAGCCACATTGTTTTCAACGGTATGAACCCGGAAATCGAACTCCGTGAACATCAGAAAAATGCGGTTGCACACATTCTGTACGGCGGCAATACGCTGTTGGCACACGCAGTAGGTGCGGGCAAAACCTTTGAAATGGTGGCGGCTGCTATGGAGTCCAAACGACTCGGACTTTGCAATAAGTCTCTGTTCGTAGTGCCGAATCATTTAACCGAACAATGGGCGGCAGAGTTCTTGCAACTCTATCCGGCGGCGAATATTCTCGTGGCAACAAAGCGAGATTTTGAGACAAAGAACCGCAAAAAGTTCTGCGGTCGAATTGCCACGGGGAGATTATGACGCCGTAATCATCGGTCATTCTCAGTTTGAAAAAATACCGATGTCCATCGAAAGACAGAGGGCAATTCTTGAGCAACAGCTTGAAGAACTGACAGACGGTATTATGGACTTGAAGCGAAACCGTGGAGAAAATTTCTCCATTAAGCAGCTTGAAAAGTCAAGGAAATCCGTGAAGCAAAAGCTGGAAAAGCTCAACGACCAAAGCCGCAAGGACGATGTTGTTACCTTTGAAGAACTCGGTGTGGACAGGCTCTTTATTGACGAGAGTCATTATTACAAGAACCTTTATCTTTACACCAAAATGCGTAATGTGGGCGGTATCGCTCAGACAGAAGCACAGAAATCCTCCGACCTGTTTATGAAGTGCCGATACCTTGACGAGCTTACAGGCGGTCGAGGAACGGTATTTGCAACCGGTACTCCTATCTCAAACAGTATGGTGGAACTCTATACCATTCAGCGATACTTGCAGTACAACACGCTTGTCAAAAACAACTTGCAGCACTTCGACTCGTGGGCAAGTACCTTTGGAGAGACTGTAACAGCCGTTGAACTTACACCGGAGGGCTATACTTTAATAGGACGATAAAATTAACTGTCCTAAATTGAAAATACATAAGGAAGGAGGTTAAGAGAATGTCAAGGACTTCAAAGATTACAGCACTTTATGAGAGATTATCAAGAGATGATGACCTGAATGGCGAGAGTAATTCCATTACCAATCAGAAAAAATACCTCGAAGATTATGCCCGTAGAAATGGCTTTGAGAATATCCGCCATTTTACTGACGATGGTTTTTCGGGTGTAAATTTCAATCGCCCAGGCTTTCAGTCTTTGATAAAAGAAGTTGAAGCAGGCAATGTCGGAACATTGATTGTTAAGGATATGAGCCGATTAGGGCGAAACTATCTGCAAGTCGGATTTTATACGGAAATTCTGTTTCCGCAGAAAGATGTCCGTTTTCTTGCAATCAACAACAGCATTGACAGCAACAATGCTTCGGATAATGATTTTGCTCCGTTTTTGAATATTATGAATGAATGGTATGCCAAAGACACAAGCAATAAAATCAAGGCTATATTCGATGCCGTATGAAAGACGGAAAGCGTTGTAGCGGTTCTATCCCTTATGGGTATAACCGACTGCCGAACGATAAACAAACGCTTGTTGTTGACCCTGTGGCTTCGGAAGTGGTAAAGCGTATCTTTCTTCTTGCCAATGATGGCAAAAGTACAAGGGCAATCGCAGAAATACTGACCGAAGAAAAAAGCTTTAACCCCTGCGGCATACGCAAAGGAATACCACCCCGAACAGTACAACGGCAACAAGTTCACAAACCCTTATCTTTGGGCAATGTCAACGATAAGAAATATTTTAGACAGGCAGGAATATCTCGGACACACCGTTTTGCGTAAGTCTGTAAGCACAAATTTCAAACTTCACAAGAGAAAAAGCACAGACGAAGAAGAACAGTATGTATTTCCGAATACACACGAACCTATCATATCGCAGGAACTTTGGGACAGCGTTCAGAAACGCAGAAGCAGAG
>ENA-OQJI01000193-OQJI01000193.1-human-gut-metagenome-genome-assembly--contig:-NODE-193-length-14124-cov-0.917982_pt1 | contig 14124 bp, 16 predicted proteins | sample MGYA00242602_ERZ504768 | MGnify/ENA primary metagenome ERZ504768 (study PRJEB26092, sample SAMD00036368) | human gut metagenome | host: Homo sapiens | study: EMG produced TPA metagenomics assembly of...
TAAATAGCCGCTTTGGATCTTGCAGAAGTCTATATACCCACTCCAAATTGCTTTTCTGCATCCACTCTGGTGCCCGATCAATATTTCCTGCATGGTAGTCAAATCCGGCTCCAACACCCACCATTAATCCATTGATTTTTCCCTGATGGGCGGCCATCCACTTTTCTTGTTTTGGCGCACCAAGTCCAACCCACACAAAATCCGGATTGGTTTCATTGATTCTCTCGACAATTGCTTTATCCTCTTCTTCTGTCATTGATCGAAAAGGCGGACTATACATTCCTGCAATTTGAATTCCAGGATATGTCTCCATCAGCACTGAGTAAAGTTTTTCGAGTGTTTCATCGGTTGATCCATAGAAATAATGCCGGTAACCTTTTGATGCAGAAATTTTGAAAATTTCACCCATCAAACTGGGCCCGGTAGTACGTTTCATATTTTTAAATCCACGCTTTTGACCAACTGAAGAAAGTGGTCCACCATCCGGGATAGCCATAATTCCACCATTCTGAACCTTCCGATATGCCTCTTCTTCATATGCAGTAACAGTGGTATGTACATTGGACACGCAAATATAATCACCAGCCAAGGCCTTAATATTATTATTCAGATATGCCAACAGCCACTCCATATCAATAGCTGCAATATCCACTCCTAAAATATTACAAGTTGGGATTTCGGCTTTCTTCACAGTGCGATGAAAATCCTTATTATATGTCGCTGTGTTCATTTTCACCCTCCCTTTATCTATAATTTCTTAGTCACGCTGGAAAATATCGCGTGTGTAAACCTTATTCTTCACGTCATCCAAGCTCTTGTCATAGCGGTTTGCGATGATGGCATGGCTCATTTCTTTGAACTTAGCCAGATCATTCACAACAACAGAGCCAAAGAATGTCTCACCATCTTTCAGAGTCGGCTCATAGATGACCACAGTTGCGCCCTTCGCCTTGATGCGCTTCATGACACCCTGAATAGAACTCTGGCGGAAGTTGTCGCTGTTGCTCTTCATAGTCAGGCGGTAAACGCCGATAGTCACAGATTTTTCCTGTTCCTTGTCGTACTCGTTGTCCTCGTCATAGCCGTAGTAGCCAGCCAGCTTCAGGACACGATCAGCGATAAAGTCTTTACGAGTTCTATTACTTTCGACAATCGCCTCAATTAGATTCTCCGGCACGTCTGCGTAGTTCGCCAGCAGCTGCTTGGTATCCTTCGGCAGACAGTATCCGCCGTAGCCGAAGCTGGGGTTGTTGTAGTGACTACCAATACGCGGATCAAGGCAAACACCATTGATGATTTGCTGAGTATTCAGTCCCTTGCTCTCTGCATAGGTGTCCAGTTCATTAAAGTAAGCAACACGCAGAGCCAGATATGTATTGGCGAACAATTTAACTGCCTCTGCCTCGGTGAAGCCCATGAACAAGGTATCAATGTTCTCTTTGATTGCACCTTCCTGCAGCAGACCAGCAAACTCATGGGCTGCTTCTACCAACCGCTCATCACTTAAATCAGTGCCAACGATGATACGAGAAGGATACAGGTTATCATAGAGAGCCTTGGACTCACGCAGAAACTCCGGGCTGAAGATGATGTTTTTGCTGTTGAATTTTTCACGAACAGATGCAGTGTAGCCCACAGGAATGGTGGACTTGATGACCATAATGGCATCCGGGTTGTACTCCATGACCAGCTTGATCACAGCCTCAACCGCAGATGTGTCGAAGTGCTGCGTGTGGCTGTCGTAGTTCGTAGGAGCCGCAATTACAACAAAGTCTGCATCAGAGTATGCAGCCTTTGCATCCAGAGTTGCGGTCAGGTTCAATTCTTTTTCTGCGAGATACTTCTCGATATAGTCATCCTGAATCGGGGACTTACGGTTGTTGATCATGTCCACCTTCTCCGGGATAATATCCACAGCAGTCACCTGACGGTGCTGGCTGAGAAGCGTAGCAATCGACAAAAACCAATCACGTAACCGGTACCGCAACCGCAATTTTATAGTCCTTTTTCATAATCCTATATCCTCCTGAAATTCATCTTACTTATATGGAAGGCTCATATCGAGCCAATCAATTTATATAAAACAGCGTGTTCATCATCCACATCGGATGATTTATCACACTGTAGTTATCATTTTTCTCACAGTGGCCATCTTCCGACCACCACTGAATCTTTTATGTAGACCTGCCATGGGCTACTCACTTATTTCGCTTCAACTGAAACTTTATGGTAAACATCTTCATACCAACTCACCAACAAAGTGCTGTGTCTTATTGTCATAACTCGCTGTCGCACTTCTCTATTTTTCAAAGTGCTGCCCCTTATTGTCATAACCTTCGCACCAGCTTACTTTGTTAAAACTGTACAAGTTCATACTGTTTCTTTGTTGCAACATGAAACAATCATCTCCCCCTCACTACCTCTAATTCCCCGGAAAAATGCAGTTATCATGTCCGTCTTTTCTCTGCAATAAACTTTTCCAGAAAAATAGATTTTGGGCTTTTCAACACTTTCAACCTCCACCTCTAATTCTTCGGAAAAATGAGGGTTTCATGTCCGCACCTTGCTCTGCAATAAAACAGGCTCGTAATAGGGGTATTTTGCATGAGTTTTATACGCCACCGTAGACCATCATGCCGCCACTGAAAGTTTGAGGTAGACATTTATTCTGTGCTGCAACGTATTTTTTAGTGCATTTTATATATTTTATTGAGTGTTTTTTTCAAAAGTATGTTGTTTAACTTAACAAAAATTTTCATTAAATGATTTTTTCACTTCATTCTCATGCAATATTTCCAGTTAATTAGAGGTATACATATCTCTACACGAAACCTCGTTTATCTGTATCAGGATGTAGTGAAAAGCTCACTTATTGCCCAAAACCATGTTTTTAGAACTCCACCCTTGACCATTCTATTTTTCCGGAGAATTAGACCTAGACATTGCCAGTTATATACATTCCGTTTATAATGATACTTACCATATTTTTGTGACTTATGGCCTATTAAAACAGCATTTAGCCTTAGTCCAATAATATCATGTACATTCTAGCTTATTTGCTCCAGTTTGTAACATTATGAAGCAACTTTTTCACAGAATGTCGAACTTTTTTCCTATTTGTTTCTTTTATCATTACCATTATTTTACATAATCTCTATTCGCACAAAAAAAGGATTAGCAACCTTTCGAAAATGACACGTTCCTAATCCCTTTTATTTTCCTATCCTATTCCATTTCTTTCCTTCTCAAAATATCAAACCTATCCAATTCCACGCCAAGATCAATCCACAATTTCTGCTTCGGATGCGGAGCACTCTCCATCTGGTTCCCTTCATCATCCCAGATCCCCTTCACCGTAACGCGGACATTCTCCCCATCCGGTTTCATCACTTCAATCTCTTCCCCAACCGAAAACTTATTCCTCTGCTCAATCGCATATCTGCTTTTTTCATTCTTCTCCCCAACAATCCCCAGATACGTATACTCCTTCACATACGTATTACTATCATAAATCTGGCTCTCATGATCCGGCTTCCCATAGAAAAATCCCGTAGTAAACTGCCTGTACGTACAGTTCGAGATCTGATCCCGATACCACTCCATATTCTCCTCATACTTCTTAGGGCTCTCCAGATAATCATCAATTGCCTTCCGATACGTCCTTGCCACCGTCGCCACATACAGCGCCGTCTTCATTCTTCCTTCAATCTTATAACTGTCAATCCCCGCATCCAACAAATCCGGGATATGCTCAATCATACAAAGATCTTTCGAGTTAAAGATATACGTCCCTCTCTCATTCTCATACACCGGCAGATACTCCCCCGGTCTGGACTCTTCCACGACCGCATACTTCCACCGGCACGGATGGGTGCAGGCGCCCTGGTTCGCATCTCTTCCCGTGAAATAATTGGACAGCAGACATCTTCCCGAGTACGAAATACACATCGCCCCCATGAATAAACGTCTCGATCTCCATCTCCTCCGGAATGTACTCCCGAATCTCTTTGATCTCCGCCAGCGACAGCTCCCTCGCCGTCACGACGCGCTTCGCACCCTGCTCATACCAGAACTGATACGTCCCATAGTTCGTATTATTCGCCTGTGTACTGATATGCCGCTCAATCTCCGGGCACACTTCCATGGCGATGCGATAGACTCCCGGATCGGAAATAATCAGTGCATCCGGCCCGATCTCTTTCAATTCGGCAAAGTAAGCCCGCACACCCTCCAGATCCTGATTATGTGCCAGAATATTCGCGGTGACATACACTTTCACTCCATGCGCATGCGCAAACTCCACGCCTTCTTTCATATCTTCCATCGAAAAGTTCTTCGCCTTCGCGCGGAGTCCGAAGACTTCTCCGCCGATATATACGGCATCTGCGCCGAAGATCACTGCTACTTTTAATACTTCCAGACTGCTGGCTGGAACCAGTAATTCCGGTTTTCTCATGTTGTTTCCTCTCTCTTCTCATGGCTTTTCATCGTGATCGCGATTCCATCTCCCAGCGGCACGACCGATGTCAGCAGCCCTTCATTGTGTGTCAGTTCAAATAAGTATTCCCGCATCCGTTTGTGGATCGTGCGGTTCCGGCGTTCCACGGCGAAGCGGGATTCGATGACGTCGCCGTCCTGCAGCACGTTGTCGGTGATCAGTACGCCGTTCTTATCAAGGACACGCAGGACTTCCGGCAGGAAGTGGATGTACTGTCCCTTAGCGGCGTCCATAAAGATAAAATCGTATGGGCCGTCCAGGGTTTTTAAGACTTCTGCAGCGTCTCCCGGGATCAGCGTGATGCGGTCGGCGAAGCCGGATTTTTCGAAGTTCTCCCGTGCGATCGGGATGCGTTTTTCGTAATTTTCTATTGTGGTAATCTCTGCGTCCGCTTCACCGTACTGTGCCATGAAAACAGCAGAGAATCCTACGGCAGTTCCTACCTCCAGGATTCTCTTTGGCTGTTTCATCTTTAAGAATACTTTTAAAAAGCTCTGCATTTCACGGCGAATGATCGGCACTTTTGTCTGTTTGGCCGTCCGCTCCAGATTTTCCAGAAACGGGGTGTGGCCGGTGTCCAGGGAATTGATGTAGGTTACCATTCGTTCGTCTATTATCATGTAAGATTCCTCTTGTTTTGCAAACGTGCGTTATTCCGCAGACGGCTGTCCTTCGGTGTTGACGCCCGCCAGAATTTCCAGCATTTCATCGACGGTCTGTGCGGTGTTCAGCACGTAGGAACCGTCCTTGATGCCGCCGTAATAGCCGGACAGGCGGTACTGGACTTCGAAAACCAGAATGCTTTCGTCGATCAGTCCGTTGTCTTTCAGGAGTTCACCGAGTTCTTTTGCCTCCATGCCGGAACGCACCTGTACGGTGACTTCCTTTCCTTTTCCTCTGGATGCGACTGGCTCCTCGGCAAACACGTCATATCCAAACTGATATGAAGTTTTCGCTGCCAGAATGATCACAAGAATCACGCAGACGTAAATGAGCAGGCGCACGGTTCCTTTCGCACCTGTCAGCGCTGCGCGGTATCCGGCATCCCTTTTCTTTTCGGACATGGGCGCTCTCCTTTTGATTTTCGGTTTTAGATTTCCGGTACGCCGATGCGGATTTCTTCTGAAATACGGTCCTGCACCTTCTGTACCATCTTACAGACCTCAAGCTCCGCCTCAAGATAAGCGTTTGCCTTCTCGCTTTTGCGGAGTGCGTAGGAATCCCGCTCGAGGGAATCTACCGCATCGTAAAGGTCTACGTTTTCGGACTGCTGCAGTCGGTAGTTGCGGATTCGATAGTCGTCGACCCGGCTTTTTAAGTCCGGGTCTTTTTCAAGTTTCTCTTCCATCCACAAGTAATTCTGATATGCCCTGCTCTCCCTCATTTCTTCGATGAGCGCATCCAGACATTCTGTTACTTTGTCCATGGTATTTATGCCTCCATGATGATCGGAAGGATCATCGGTCTTCTCTTTGTTTTCTTCCATACATAATCGCCGAGGGCATCTTTGATCGTGGATTTGATCTTGCCCCAGTCGGAGATATTTTTGGAAAGGCAGCCATCCAGTGCCTCTTCTACAACTTCTCTTGCCTCGCCCATCAAATCCTCGGATTCGCGTACATAGACGAAACCGCGGGATACGATGTCCGGGCCGGCCAGAAGCTGGTTCGTTCTCTTTTCGAGAGTCAGTACAACGACCATGATTCCGTCCTCGGACAGATGCTGGCGGTCACGCAGGACGATATTTCCTACATCACCAACGCCGAGTCCGTCGACCATGATGGCTCCGGTGTGGACTTTGCCAGTTACTGCTGCGCCGTCCTCATCGAGTTCCATGACATCACCGGAATACATGAGGAAGATGTTCTCTTTCGGGATGCCGAGGCTCTGTGCTACTTCTGCGTGTGCTTTTAAGTGGCGGTATTCGCCGTGTACCGGGATCGCGTATTTCGGTTTTACCAGGGAGTAGATCAGCTTGATTTCCTCCTGGCAGGCATGTCCGGATACGTGAACGTCCTGGAATACGACGTTGGCACCCTGTGCAGACAGTTCGTTGATGACGTTTGAAACGGCTTTTTCATTTCCCGGGATTGGGTGGGAACTGAAGATCACGGTGTCGCCCGGCAGGATCGAGATCTTTTTGTGCAGGTGTGCCGCCATACGGGACAGTGCTGCCATGGACTCGCCCTGGCTTCCGGTGGTGATCAGGACAAGCTGCTCGCCGGTGTAGTTTTTCATCTGCTCCACATCGATCAGGGTATTTTCCGGGATATTGATGTAGCCCAGCTCCTGCGCGATGGAGATGATGTTGACCATACTGCGGCCTTCGATGACAACTTTACGGCCGTATTTATAAGCAGAGTTGATGATCTGCTGCACACGGTCGACGTTCGATGCGAAGGTTGCGATGATGATTCGGGAATTCTGATGCTCGGCAAACAGGCCGTCGATCGTCTTTCCTACGGTACGCTCGGACATGGTAAAGCCAGGCCGCTCTGCATTGGTACTGTCGCACATCAGTGCCAGAACGCCTTTCTTTCCGATCTCTGCGAATCTCTGCAGGTCGATGACATCACCAAAGACTGGTGTGTAGTCGACTTTGAAGTCTCCGGTGTGGACGATGATGCCAGCCGGGGAGTAGATTGCCAGTGCTGCTGCATCTGCAATACTGTGGTTTGTTTTGATAAACTCAATGCGGAATGCGCCCAGGTTGATGGACTGTCCGTGTTTGATGATTTTCCGTTTTGTGGTACGGAGCAGGTTGTGCTCCTTTAATTTGTTTTCGATCAGGCCAATCGTCAGTTTGGTGGCGTAGACCGGCACATTCACTTCTTTTAAGATGTAAGGCAGGGCTCCGATATGGTCCTCGTGGCCGTGGGTGATGACGAAGCCTTTGACTTTGTCGATGTTTTCTTTCAGATATGTTACATCCGGGATGACCAGGTCGATACCGAGCATGTCGTCTTCCGGGAATGCAAGTCCGCAGTCTACGACGATGATACTGTCCTCATACTCGAAAACGGTGATGTTCATACCGATCTGTTCCAGACCGCCAAGCGGTATAATTTTTAATTTACTTCCATTATTCTTTTTCAAATAGCACCTCCGCGCATGTTTTCCAAACGATTCCGTTACCGGTACGGCTTCACGCACGCATCCCCTGAGCGTCACTTCAGGCTGATGGAGCATGTCCCGCACCTGCAGGATTTGCCCTTTAAAGCGCTGTCCCGGTCCCGCTTCGTCTGCGTCCCGGTATGGCTTCAAAACGGCTGGTTCAATAGGTGATGTCTGCCTCGTCATCCAACATGGAAGCAAATACGCCGGAAACGGCATCGAATTCGGTGTCGTCTTCTACCATAACATACTCTGCCTCTGCGTCGGTATCGGTGGAGATATCCTTCAGAATATAGGCATTTGCCTCATCGTCCTTTGAATCGGATACCAGAATATAGTTGACTCCGTTGATTCTGGTCTGCTCCTCCACGTAAAATTCTTCTTTGCCGCCATCATCTGTTACAAATGTTATTTTTTCCATACAATATTCCTTTGTTCAGTTTTCCTGTGATTCCTTCTGATGGGAAAGATAGTCCAGATATCCCTGCAGGATAAAAACAGCTGCAATCATATCTACGTACTCCTTGCGGTTTTCCCTGCGGATTCCGGTTTCCATCATGGTGCGGTCTGCTTCGACCGTTGTCAGCCGCTCGTCCCACATGACAACGGGCAGGCCTGTCCGTCTCTCCAGCATTTCTTTGAACTCGAGAGATTTTTTCGGCCCGCTCTCCGATGTCGTTGTTCATATGTTTCGGGAAGCCGAGTACGATTTTTTCCACGCCGTACTCTTTTGCTATCTCTTCAATCCGGGCCAGCGTCTGGCGCAGCTTATTCTCCGATTTTCTGCGGACAATTTCGATTCCCTGCGCAGTAAGACCCAGGGTGTCGCTGACTGCCACCCCTACTGTTTTTGAGCCGTAATCTAATCCCATTATTCTCATAGTAATTACGCTCACTTCCAGGATTCATTTTTGATGTACTCTTTTTAACAGTTCCTCTACCAGTTCATCACGCTCTACTTTCATGATCAGGCTTCTGGCCCCCTTGAAGCTTGTAATGTACGTCGGATCGCCTGACATGATATAGCCTACGATCTGGTTGACTGGATTATACCCTTTTTCTACCATGGCGTTGTAAACGGTTTCGAGTACCTCTTTTACCTGAATCTCCGGCTCTGTTTTTACTTTAAAATATTGTGTGTTACTTAATCCTGACATTCTTTTCACGTCCTCGTATTTATTGATATCATTTATATTCTAATACATGTTATGGGAAATTTCAATCGTGAAATTGCCCAACTATTTGAATGTTACAGTTCACTGCATCTCAGCGAACTGTAACATTCAAAGCCCGCATGGAAAATTTCGCTTTGCGAAGTGGCGGCAGCTATTTCTGATGTTATTTTATCCCTGAAAACGCCGCATTATTCATATGAATTGGAAGTAAAAAATCATTTTCAGGATTCTCTGGGCACAGGCGGTCAGGTCTTTTTTCCTCGAGATACTGGTCATTTTCGGCACTCAGCGCATCCAGGATTTCGCGGTGGTCGTTGTCGGTTCCCGGCATCACAAGATCGTTTCCGGCAGCGATGCATTTTGCGGCAGAGGAGCCTCCGTCGGCGTTTGTTGTGGTCCAGTCTGTCATGATGATGCCGGCAAAGCCCCATTCCTTTCTTGCAGCGGTTGTGCACAGATCGTAGCTGTTGGCGGTGTGGACACCGTTTACCTTGTTGTAGGAGGTCATGATCGCCTTTGGCTGGGATTCTTTGATTGCAATTTCGAAGCCCTTCAGATAGATCTCACGCAGAGCGCGCTCGGAGACGATGCTCGATACGCCGCGGCGGTTTTCTTCCTGATTGTTGCAGGCGTAATGTTTGATGGTCGTTCCGACCCCGTGCTGTCTCTGCACACCGCGTGTGAGAGCTGCTGCGATGATTCTGACCAGAATTTCGATTGAATTTTCTCCCGCCCTGTTCTATACTAATGTAAACAAATGTAGCTGTTTTTTATTCCAGATAACTACAAAATCGGAGGTATCACGCTTTATGCATATGACACAAATTCAATCTGTCTTAAACGAGAAAAAAATCACGTTTTCCTATACGGAAGAGGACAACTGCGGAAGCATCGACTTTGAGCACCGCGGTCTGCGGTATCATATCTGGGAATTTGCAGACGATGTGGAGCCGGTCGGCGTGGAGACCAATCTGCGGTATGCAGGGCGCGATGAGGAAATCGAAGGCGATTACGATACGATTCTCGCAGAACATTTAAAGAAAGAATTTTAAGCGATTTCATTTCATTTTTGGGAAAAGATGTGTATTTTATGACGCCAGTTCTTCAACCACAGCTCGAAAAAGGTCACGCTGGAACAGTATGAAATGCTTCCAGAAGAGAAACGCTTCGAAGTTTTTGACGGTGTCGTCTACGACATGGCAAGCCCTTCGCAGGTTCATCAGGCACTATCCATGCAGCTTTCTACACTCATCAATACTTACATTCTTCGCAAAAAATCATATATTTTCTAACGCTGCCAGAAACAGCTCATAGAAGTCATCTTCCCCTTCAGGCGCCGGGGAATTTTCTCCGCCGCCATTGGTGCTGCGTTTGATTTCTGCGTAAAATTCTTCACCTGCCATGGCAAGATCCATTTCATAGATGGAAACGCCATAGGCATGGCAGATTTCGCAGAATGCGTGGATTGGATTCGGATTTTCCCTTGTCTGAAGCAGTTTTTCACGCAGAATGGGGTCTGCCTTTGCTTTTTTCTGCCAAGCTTTTGCCTGCACTGCAGGGAAGTTCTTTCATCGCCATGATTGCTGTTCTCAGACATCTGCGAGCCGTAACTTTTCTCAATCAGTTCGTTTTTTGTCAATAAATGATTTCTTGACGCTTTCAGATCTCTGTGATACAGTAATGGCAGAAACGAGGTGATTGCATGAAAAACACATTTGAGCAGCAGATTTACGAGATCTTTGGAACAACAGATCCAAAGGAGCTGCGCAGGCTTTCCAAGGACGCGGAACAATACCAGCAGTTAGCCCAAAAAGAAGCCCTGCGCCATGCAGCTGGAAGAAAACCTGCTTTTTCGCTGCCACAAATCATTCAGATGGCTGCCATGCAGCAGCAGGGAAAAAGTATTGCCGAGATCGCGCGCACCTTTCAGGTCAGCAGGCAGACGGTATACAATCAAATTGCCCGTGCCCACTGTTTCAGCACGGATCCCGATGTCAAAACGCGGATGTGTTTTCTTTACCGCGATCAGCTTTGCACAACGATTGATATCGACTTCCGTCATGAGAAAATTGCAATCCAGAATTACACAAAAAAAAATTCCGCTTCGTGCCTTTGGCGTTGTGGAGCATCCGACCTGGGATGATTTTACCTGGTTTCTGGAAAGCCGCTGTTTTCCCAAAACACGCGATCATGCCAAAGATATTTTAAAAGAAATGGGACTTCCCTTTTATGATCCGCTGCTTATCATTGAAAAAACAGATGGGCGAATGGCCGGTGACGAGCAATGGATCCTGATTCTGAAGAATAAGGAGGCACGCCATGGAACAGATCCGTCTTGATCATCAGCTACCTGTCAAAAAAACAGATCACACCTCAAAAGGGGACCAGCTCAAGTGGAAAATCGGTAATATCTGGTACAAATCCGACTATATGGGATATGAGGGACTCTCGGAGACACTGGTGTCTCATTTACTGCAAAAAAGCACTCTTTCCCACCCGTTTGTCCTGTATCAGCCTGTTCGGATTGCATACCGCGGCACTCTCCGCAGTGGCTGTTCCAGTCCTGATTTTCTAAAAGCAAATCAGATGCTGATCCCATTGGAAAAACTGTACCGCCAGAATACCGGAGACAGTCTGGCAATCACGCTTGCTGCTTTTTCAGAACCGGCGGAACGCATTCGTTTTCTGGCAGATCAGATGGAACACATGACGGGAATTCAGAATTTCGGTGCATATCTGACCGCTATGCTGGAAATTGATGCCTTCTTTCTAAACGAAGACCGGCACACCAACAACATCGCTGTTCTATATGATACAGAAACAGAGCAATATTCTCCAAGTCCTCTATTCGATCAGGGTTTATGCCTGTTTGCAGACATTAGCAATGACTATCCTCTGGATCTGCCGATGGATGTCTGTATAGAACGCATCGAAGCCAAACCTTTCAGCTCTGATTTTGATACACAGCTGGATGCTGCGGAGGAATTATACGGTATCCAGCTTCACTTTTCCTTTACTGCAAAAGATGTCTGCACGGAACTGGATTCTCTGGCCGATTACTATCCTCTGGAAATCCGCCAGCGTGTTGAGCAGATCATACGCCGACAGATGCGCAAATATGGATATCTGATGCGCAGTTAGAGTCGAAAAGAAAACAGTACAGAAAAGTCCCCACGCTGTGTGTGTCTTCTGTACTGTTTTCTTTTTTGACCTTTTTACACGATCTTATGCTATTTTCTTGAATACCGGAATCGAATCGATTGGTGCGGCGGCAAGAACGGTCTGTCCGCCTTCGTACACTTTTCCGTCTCTGGTGTCTTCCCAGCGTCCTTCCGGAAGATATACTTCACGCTCAAACTCGTTCAGATGGAAAATCGGCGCTACCAGGTATTCGCTTCCGAACATATACTGATCCTGCAGCTCCCAGCATTTTTTGTCATCCGGGAACTCATAGAACATGGTACGGATCAGCGGAGAACCGTTTTCGGATGCCTCGTCATACAGCTGTTTGATGTAATCGTGCATGCGGATGCGGATGTCATAATATTTCTTCATGATCCGGTAATTTTCTTCTCCATAGCTCCACAGTTCATTGGACTGGCCGGTATACAGATAGCCGCCGCCAAAATCACGGTCATCGAGCGGTGGAATGTTGTGCGGTCCGCGGTCGCCGTGCATACGGAGAACAGCAGAGTAAACGGCAAACTCATACCATCGGATCAGAAGCTGCTGGAAATCCGGGTCGTTGACATCATCTGTCATAAAGCCGCCGATATCGGTTGTCCACCATGGAATGCCGGCAAGACCCATATTAAGGCCGGCCTGGAGCTGATCATAGAAGGCTTCAAAGGTACTCGGCACATCGCCGGACCATACAACATTTCCGTATTTCTGACTTCCGGCCCAGGCGCAGCGAAGCAGGTTTACAATATTTTCTTCTCCTTCTGCTTTCATGCCGTCATAGAAGACACGGCTGTACAGCTGCGGATAGATATTGCTGCAGGAAAGAGCCGGTCCGTCGATATAGCGGTAATGATCGAAATCGTAAACGCCGAAATCCGGTTCTGAGTTGTCCAGCCAGAAGGCATCGATTCCAAAATCATAATAGTTTTTCTTGCAGACTTCCCAGACGTATTTTCTGGTTTCCGGGTTGAACACATCGATTTCCACACAGTCCCCCTGGAAATCATACGTCTGCAGGGCGCCGCGCTCTGTTTTAATCAGCAGGCCGCGGTCCAGCATCGGCCAGAAATTCTCGCTCTTCCGGTCTACGCTTGGCCATACGGAAACGATAACTTTGATTCCCATGGAATGCAGTTCGTCCACCATGGCTTTTGGATCCGGCCAGTATTTTTCATCGAATTTCCAGTCGCCCTGTACGGTCCAGTGGAAGAAATCGATGACAATCTGATCGATTTTGATGCCTTCCTTCTGGTAGCGGCGTGCCACTTCAAGCACTTCCTCCTGCGTACGGTAGCGCAGCTTGCACTGCCACAGGCCCATACGGTCCTCCGGGAATTTCGGCGCGCGGCCGGTCACTGCGGTGTAATTTTCCAGGATCTCTTTCGGTGTATCGGCTGCGGTCAGCCAGTAGTCCATATCTTTGGTCGAGCGTGCAGTCCATTCGGTGTAGTTCTTTCCGAAGGTTACCTGTCCGACAGCCGGATTGTTCCACAGCATACCATATCCTAAGCTGGATACGGCGAATGGTACGCTGATCTGGGAGTTCCGCTGCGCCAGCTCCAGGGTGCATCCCTTCAGATCCATGTATTTCTGCTGATACTGGCCCATTCCGAAAATTTTCTCTTCGTCGTTGCTCTCAAATTTCAGGTTCAGGCTGTATTCGCTTCCGCCGATCACACCTTTCCACTCACGGTTGACCGTTTTTAAGCAGCGGCTCTCTTTGCTGATCGTTCCGTCGTAGCAACGGTGATATTCTCTTAAAATTTCCTGATCTTCTTTGTAGAAGGTGATAACTCCTGCAAAGTTGACTACAGCACGGATTTTTCCATTGGTGATCGATGCGCTGGTTCTTTTTCCCATCGATCCGTCGATTTCCAGATGATCGACCTCAAACTGCTCTGCTTTTGCCTCTGTTTTTTCCGGCACTTCGGTCAGCGCCCAGTCTTTTCCGGAAAATTCCGGAAGCATGGTTGCGCGGACACGTAAGGAATCTTTTCCCCCACGGCTCAATCCGCAGTGTTTCTCCGTTTGCCTGTGACAATTAACACACCATTTTTTGTCTGAAAACGCATTGTTTTTTCCTCCTTTTTTGTTTCATCCACAGTCGGTAATTTCACAGAGTCTGACATGTCAGCAGAATGCTGACTGTGGTTT
>ENA-OQJI01000194-OQJI01000194.1-human-gut-metagenome-genome-assembly--contig:-NODE-194-length-14106-cov-0.790901_pt1 | contig 14106 bp, 13 predicted proteins | sample MGYA00242602_ERZ504768 | MGnify/ENA primary metagenome ERZ504768 (study PRJEB26092, sample SAMD00036368) | human gut metagenome | host: Homo sapiens | study: EMG produced TPA metagenomics assembly of...
TATATATTACTTATTTTCCAAAAATCTGCAATACAAATACAAAATATTTACAAACAGAATATAGCAGAATAAAAAGGGAACCCGTAAAGGATTCCCTTTGAAAAATATCAGTTATTAATTTCGTGCTTTTGTTTTGAATATTCACGGTAAAGTGTTTCACTTATTGCCATTTTTTGAATTATATTTTTGACTGTATTGTCAAGTCCGCTGTTTTCGCTGTAGTCGGCAGGGTAAATGTAATCAACTCTGCCACGCTGTAATAAATCTTCTACTTTTGCGTCTTTTTTTTGATATACGGCAATGGAATATCCTCCGTATGCTTTCATCATTTTCATACACGGTACATCGGAAAGACCGTCGCCGATATAAATCATATTGCAAAAAGGAATACGCTTGCTGTCGTCGGGCATTGATTTGTTGAGGTCGTTATCGTTGGCAACATCAAGAACACCTTTGTTTATGCGGTACACAAATTGAGTTTTATTTGTGTAATTAACATCGGTTTTCGGCCATATTCCGTTGCCGTTTTCATCGTAAAGAAATTCACAGGCGAAAATACTTTTAAATTCGTTCGCAATATCCGTACCTTCGATAATCTCTTTAAGACCGGACGAAATAACATAGTGTTCGACACATACGCCGAGTTTTTTACCGAAATTGTTTATTCGTGAAAACCATTTTGAAACTCCGTCAAAAAGTTCGACTTTTTTGCCTGTTTCAACAAGTTTTTCTCTTAATAAAGGAATGTTCTTATCTTTAGATATTTTAACCATTGCATACATATATGCAAGGATTGAATCCATATGCTCCTTGTGCCCGATTTCGTTGGCGTAATTCCAAAACTCTTCCTCGGTTATGCCAAGACTCGGAATAAAGCCGTATCCCTGCATATCTTTTGTACAAAGCGTTTTATCAAAATCATACATTATTGCAATAACAGGCTTTCCGTTCATAATAATCCTCTTAATTGGCAGAATATGTTGTAATTTCTACAGAAGTTACTTTTACATCTTCCGTAGGTTTATTTGTCGACGAGTCAACAGCTACAGATGCGATTGAATCCACTACATCCATTCCCTCAATTACCTGTGCAAATACGGTGTGACCTCTGTCAACTGCGTTGTAAGCTCCGTCAAGGTATGGGTTACCGCCGTTGTCGTCATAAAGCTTTTGATGTCATCACTGATTACATCTGTGTTGTAGCAGTATGTGCCGTACTGCTGAACAAAAGCGGAGAAAAGCTCGGAATCTTTATAATTTTCAAGCTGTGCTTTAATGTTTGCCCACTGATTTTCAAAGGCAGAAAAACCGCCGTTGTTTTTATAAGCTTCGGGTGTGGTCTGATTGATAAAGAACTGACTTCCGTTTGTGTCAGGACCGCTGTTTGCCATTGATACCGCACCTCTTATGTTAAAGAGTTTGTCGCAGAATTCATCTTCAAAACTTTCACCGTATGAGCTTGTGCCGCCTGTGCCGTCGGCATTTTCGTAGTCACCGCCCTGAATCATTAAAATCATTGATTACTCGGTGGAAAATGGTGTTGTCATATTTGCCCTCTTTGGCAAGATTAATAAAGTTTGTAACGGTTTTTGGCGCTTGGTCCGCAAAAAGGCGGAGCTTTATGTCACCCTTTGAGGTGTGCATAATCGCAATAGTGTCGCCGTCGTTAGGAGCGTCAAGCTGGAAACCTACTTTATTGTCGTCGTGATTTATAGAAGGATTAATACCTACGGTTGACGGAACAATGCCATATCTTCAAGTGCGGATACGGCAGGCTGTCCGACTTTTGCTTCGTCAATTGTGGCAACGGCAGCGGGAGTTGTTTCTGTTGCTTTTGAATTTTCGGATTCGCTTTTATCGTTTGAGCAACCGACTGCAAATGCAGGAATAAGTGCAAGTGCCGCAATAAGGCACAAAGTTTTTTTAATTCTGTTGTATTTCATAGTGTATTGATTCCTTTCGGTACATATTTATACATTTTTATCATAACATACTTTAAAAAAAAATGCAACTTTTTAAGCAAATGAGCCGCTTTTGCGGCTTCTTTAAGATTGATTTAAAAAATAAATACCTGTATTGTTTTATTATGCTTTGTGTGTTACAATAATAAAGTATAGCTATGCGGTCGGTTTTGAATTTATGATTTAACAGAGAGTTTTTATTAAATGATTTGCAGTATTTAAAATAAATCCGATTGCATTGAATGTATAGGGGTTATACTATGATAAAATTAGAAAAACTTAACAGAAACGAGGCAGTGCGTTATCTCGGAGGAGCGGGAATCAGGCTTAATTACCGAATGGATGTACTGATGGATGAATGTGAAAAGGCTGTGCTTGAAAAAGCGTCGCCAAAATATCTTTATGTAGAAAAGGATTTGCCGTGCCCGCAGATTATGGGCGGAAAAGATATAGAATCACACTTAAACGGTTGTGAAAAAGCTATTGTTATGTGCGCCACCGTCGGTTCAGAGGTGGACAAACTCATCAGAATTTCGCAGATTTCCGATATGGCCCGTGCTGTGGTAATGGACAGCCTTGCAAGTGTTGCCGTGGAGCAGGTCTGCAATGCTTTTGACAAGATAATTGCGGAAAAATACAGCGATTATAATATGACATTCCGATTCAGCCGGGCTACGGAGATTATCCTATTGAATTGCAAAAAATAATTTTGCAAATGCTTGATGCTCCAAAGAAAATAGGACTTTGCACAAACGATAACTTTTTGCTTACACCGACAAAGTCTGTTACGGCGGTGCTGGGACTTTCAAAAAATCCTATAGAAAGAAAAAAAGCGTGGCTGTGCCATCTGTAATATGAGAGAAACCTGTAAATTCAGGAGAAAGGGACTTCATTGTGGGGTTTAGAGAATTATTAAAGGAAAAAGAATTTATTATACTTGACGGTGCGACAGGCACTATGATTCAAAAAAGCGGTGTACAGTATGACGAAGTGCCCGAAACGCTTAACATTACACATCCCCGAACTTATTGCGTCATTTCATAAAGCTTATGTAGATGCGGGCGCAGATGTTGTGTATGCAAACACCTTTGTGCGAATGCGTACAAACTTGAGGGATGCGGATACAGTGTTGAAGAAATTGTAGGAGCAGGTATCAGCATTGCTAAAAACGCTGTCGGCGACAGAGCGCTTGTTGCCCTTGACATCGGTTCAATCGGTCAGTTGCTCGAACCTGCGGGTTCGCTTACTTTTGAACAGGCTTATGAATATTACAAACAGCTTATCCTTGCAGGTAAAGACGCTGATGTTATAGTTTTTGAAACCATGACGGATCTTTATGAACTTAAGGCCGCTGTACTTGCCGCAAAGGAGAACAGCGACAAGCCAATATTCACCACTATGACATTTGAGCGTAATATGCGTACTTTTACAGGCACATTGCCGTCTGCTTTTGCCGTAACTATGGAAAATCTCGGAGTTGACGCTCTCGGCGTAAACTGTTCGCTTGGACCTGATGATCTTGAGCCGATTGTAAGTGAAATTTCCAAGTACACAAATCTTCCTATTGTAATTAAGCCGAATGCAGGTTTGCCGGACCCTAACACCAATGAATACGATGTTATGCCCGATGATTTTGCAAAGTCATCTCTGTCACTGTTAAAGTACGGTGTTAAAGTTCTCGGCGGCTGCTGCGGTACAAATCCCGAATATATAAGGCTCTTAAAGACGCTCTTGCAGATAAAAAATATCAGCCGTCAAAAAGTCAAGTTGATACAATAGTATGCAGTGCAAGTTCTGTTGTTGAAGTTAATCATCCGAGAATTATCGGCGAAAGAATCAACCTACAGGCAAAAAGCTGTTTAAACAGGCACTTGTTGATAATAATATTGAATTACATTCTTACACAGGCAACTTAGTCAGACGGGCGCAGGTGCGGAAATTCTTGATGTCAATGTAGGTCATCCCGAAATTGACGAAAAGCAGATGATGGTGCGTGTGCTCAAAGCAATTCAGAGTGTTTGCGATGCACCTCTGCAGATTGACTCTACCAAACCCGATGTACTTGAAGCAGGACTTCGTGCTTATAACGGCAGACCGATTGTAAACTCGGTAAACGGTGAGGAAAAAAGCCTTAGCACGGTTTTACCGCTTGTTAAAAAATACGGTGCTTGCGTTGTCGGTCTTACACTTGACGAAAACGGTATTCCAAAGACAGCGGAGGGCAGATTTGAAATTGCAAAAAGAATTGTAGAGAGGGCAGAGGCAATCGGTATGACAGAAGAGATGTGTTTATCGACTGCCTTACGATGACGGTTTCTGCCGAACAGTCTGCCTGCAGACAGACGCTTAATGCTTTGCACAGAGTAAAAACCGAACTTGGCTGTAAAACCTGTCTCGGTGTTTCAAATATTTCATTCGGACTTCCGAATCGTGACCTTGTTACAAGAACTTTCCTTACTATGGCTCTTGAAGAGGGACTTGACTTACCGATTATTAACCCGAATATTGATTCTATTACGGGTGCGGTAAGAGCATACCGTGTGCTTGACGGTATTGATAAAAACTCTATGGATTTTATTGCCGCATATAACGATGCGGTACAAGCACCTGCCGCAAATAATAATTCTGCCGCATCCGATTTGGATATTATGACCGCTGTTTTCAACGGCTTGAAAAAAGAAGGTGCGTTGCTTACCGAAAAAATGCTTGCTGAAACAGGCGACGCAATGAAAATAGTAAACGAAATGCTTATTCCTGCTCTTGATAAGGTGGGAGAGGGCTTTGAAAAGAACAAAATCTTTTTACCGCAGCTTATTCAGAGTGCAAATGCCGCACAGGCTTGCTTTGATGTAATTAAATCACATATTTCCAAAACAAGCGGAGAAACCGTAAGCAAGGGCAAAATCATAGTTGCAACCGTTAAGGGTGATATTCACGACATAGGAAAGAACATTGTAAAAGTATTGCTTGACAACTACGGGTATACGGTTGTTGACCTTGGCAAAGAATGTTGACCCTCAACTTGTTGTCGATACTGCAATTGAGCAGGATATAAAGATGATTGGTTTGTCTGCTCTTATGACAACTACCCTTAAGAGTATGGAAGATACAATCAAACTTGTAAGAGAAACAAAAGAATTACAGAATCCCGACGGAGCAGTAAATGCGTAATTTTTGTCGGCGGTGCTGTACTTACGGAAGAATATGCTATGAAAATCGGCGCTGACTACTATTGCAGAGATGCTAAGGAAAGCGTAGATACGGCTAAAAAGGTATTAGGTTAAAACAAAAAGGGCAGTTCCGAATCAGGAATTGCCCTTGGTTATATTTATTATGCAAATTTAAGTTCTCAAATGACGAAATCTATAGCATTTAATAACTGTTATATTTTGTTATGGAAAACTCGTTAATCCAATGAAAATGCTAAACTTTTCATTGGTGTTCTCTCCATCACATCTTGTATCGTGTTATATCATTTTACCCTTGATTACGAACCCTCATAAGGAAAAATACAAGGGAAAGAAAATCTGGTGGCAACTAATAACAAATTATAAAAATGGCAATTGGAACTGGATGAAATGCTTTTAATACATTGTCGGTTATAATGACGATGTTACTGCGTTTTTTGCAAAAGTGCAAAAGATATAAAAGAGGTGGAAAATTATTGAAATATAACGAATTATATCATACAATAGTAGTGTTTTTGTACAAGTCAATTTGATAGAAAAGGGGGAGAGAAGGAACTGTGTATTTCGATTTGTATAACCAAAATATAGGCAAACTTATGGAATATGAATAATGGACTTATAGTATATAGTTTCAAGAAAAAACAACCAGATGAAGTACCAGTACCAGTGCCGGTTCCTGAAGAAGAGAAATATTATAACTATGTATATGTTCCGCAATATCAACCATCACAAGAGATACAATTTTGGGGAACTGTAGCAGCTGTTCTTATAGTTGGAGGAACACTTGCAGAAGATGTGATTACAGGTGGTGGCGGAATTGCAGATGATGCCGCATCATTCTATCTTGCATACAGGTTGATGTTTGGACTATAACAAAGGAGATTTTTTATGTCGTTTAATTCACAGTTTAAACTTATTTTTGGTGAAACATTTCAAACAGAGGGTTTTCGATATTGCTCAAAAATTGAATGCTTTTTGTTAAAATGCTCAACGAAGATTTGATGGCTTTTTTTTGGAGTAAAAAACAGCTCCGGCATGGAATAAAGGGGCAAAAGGATTTTTCCTTACTGCAGGAATTATTTCTACCTATCATTCTTCTATCGATAAAAAATCAATATTGTATGCTGGACAGGATTTAAATTCATTCCTTCCACGAAATGAAGCAAGAGTAAGTTTTGAATATACCGAAGATACAATGGAAGAGATTATTTCAGCGACGGCTTTATATGTGAAGGAACGTTTGATGCCTATATTCAATCAAGTTTATGATTTAGATTCTTTTATTGATTTTTTAAAGGAATATTCGATTAATAAATTGCGCGCATGTGATACTTTTGAAGGGGAATCTCTTGTCTTGATTAAAACAGATAACCATGATGATTTTCAAATGTATTTCCAGCAGCATCTGGATGAATTATACGCACAAATTGATGCAGGAAATGTTGGTGATGGCTATACGAAAGAAATGGCTTATGATGATTTGTTTCATGGTATTATCGAAAGTATTGTATATCCTCGGGATAAAGTATATTCTGACAAGAGTTTATATAATGAGGCGCTGGAAGAGGCTGAGAGAAGAAAAAGTGAAAAATATGAAAAAATTATATAGCTATCAAATATTGAAGAACTGATTACTATAGCAATTAATCAAATTGATTTCAATAATGGAAGTTTAGTGTGATTTCTTGATGATGAGTGTTCTGAACTTCATTTTTGAAAAAATTAAGCAATGACTATTGCAAGAGCAAATAAAGCAGAAAAAATAATTAAAGGTAGTCTTTTCTTTGTTTTCTTCATAAAAATGTCCTTTCTTTAAGAATAATGTTATATTGTTTATAAAATTATATTATATCTAAATTAAGTATTTGTCAAATTAGGTAAAAAAAACACATATTTTTATCTACGCAAATAAGAAAAGAGCATTGCTTTGCAATTTGACAAAAAAATTAAATTTGATGTATAATATTGTGTGTTAATTTGTATAATATTTTAAAATTAGACGATATGTTTGTATTAAATTTTATATAATCAGATAAAATTTGCAGGGGACAATTAAAAAATGAAAAAAATAAATTATCGTAAGCTTATTCTTGCTTTGGCTGATGTTTTTATTATTGTGGTAAGCGGTATTGTGCTTAATTTTGCTATGTCGCTTATATTTCCGGAACTTTCGGAAGCAAGCAGAGGACTGTTATATACAATAATAGTAAACTTAGCACTGTGTATGCTTATTATGTACGGTGCAGGTGCGTATAAAAGACTTTGGCGATACTTTAATGAAAAGGATTACTTGGTTTGCGGTTTGGCGATGTTCGCAGGCTTCGCTTTGGGCTATCTTATTATGTCGATTTTGCAGATACAGCAATCTGTTTTGTTTGTTGCTTTATATGCAATTCTCGCAACAGGCGGAGTGCTCTTATTCCGATTTATATTTAAGCGTACTTTCCTTAATTTAATTGAAGTCGGCAGAGCGGATAATTGTGAGCGTACGCTTATTGTTGGCGCAGGCAATGCAGGCAGAATGATTCTTACCGAAATTCAGAATGCAAGTTATGACGAAAACAGTCCCGCGCGCAATCTTATTGCGGTAGGTTTTGTTGATGATGATGAAACAAAACTTAACAGAAGCATTAACGGTGTGCCTGTTCTCGGTTTTTGCAGAGAAATTTCTAAGATTTGCAATGATAAAAAGATTACAAATATTATTGTGGCTGTTCCGTCTTGCGAAGAAGAGGAAAGCGCAAAATCCTTGATTATTGCTCGGAAACTACTTGTAAAATCAAGATAATTCCTTATTTGAGCGAGCTTTTGTTTGACGATAAGCACACAGAGCTTATTTCACAGGCTAAAGAAATTAAAATTTCAGACTTACTTGGCAGAAAGCCGATTGAATTTGATAAAAAAGAAATAAAAGAATTGGTTACGGGAAAAATCTGTATGGTTACAGGCGGCGGCGGTTCTATAGGCAGCGAGCTTGTAAGACAGATTGCAAAGTATTCGCCTAAGCAGGTAATTATTGTTGACATATACGAAAATAACGCATATGATATTCAGCAGGAACTTGTGCTTGAGTACGGCAACAAACTTAATCTTGTAACTTTGATTTCATCTATCCGTGATTACGACAAAATGGAACTGATATTTAAAACATATCGTCCTCAGCTTGTATTTCACGCAGCTGCCCACAAGCATGTTCCTCTTATGGAAACCGTGCCGGAAGAGGCAGTTAAAAATAATATTTTCGGTACTTTTAATGTTGCAACACTTGCAGAAAAGTACAAAGCCGATAAATTTGTTATGATTTCAACCGATAAGGCTGTAAATCCGACCAATGTTATGGGTGCAACCAAAAGAGCATGTGAAATGATAATTCAGCACAAGGCTCAGCACAGCACTCATACCGAATTTGTAACCACTCGTTTCGGTAATGTTCTTGGGTCAAATGGTCGGTTATTCCCCTGTTCAGGCGTCAGATTGAAAGCGGTTCACCTGTAACCGTTACTCACCCTGACATAATCAGATATTTTATGACTATTCCCGAGGCTGTTTCGCTTGTTCTTGAGGCAGGCGCTAGTGGCTCACGGCGGCGAGATTTTTGTTCTTGATATGGGTGCGCCCGTAAAGATTACAACTCTTGCCGAAAATCTCATTCGTATGTACGGCAAGATTCCATATAAAGATGTTCCGATTGTTTTCACGGGCTTAAGACCGGGCGAAAAACTTTTTGAGGAACTTTTGATGGACGAAGAAGGACTTAAGTCTACCGCAAACGAAAAGATATTTATCGGTAATCAGATAAATATTAATTCCGCAGAACTGCTAAAAAAACTTGATGAGCTTAAAGTTGTTGCTAACAGCAACGACAGCGAAAAAACGGTAGAACTTCTTGCGGATCTTGTACCTACTTTTAACCATAAGACAAACTGATATATTTATTCATCAGCAAAGGAGAGAATACATAATGTGTGGTATTGTTGGATATGTTGGACCTAAAGACTGCAGTGATGTGCTTGTAAGCGCACTCACAAAGCTTGAATACAGAGGTTATGATTCAGCGGGTATAGCTGTTTTTGGAAAAAACGGCATTGAAACAGTTAAAACAAAAGGTAAACTTAAAAATCTTGTTGACAAGATGGCAGTTGAGGGTAAACCGGAGGGTCATGTAGGTATAGGCCATACAAGATGGGCAACTCACGGTGAGCCGTCAGATGTAAACTCACATCCGCACAGCGGCGCAAGAGTTACCATTGTTCATAACGGAATTATTGAAAATTACATTGAATTAAAAGAATTTTTAACATCAAAGGGCAGAACTTTCCTCAGTGATACAGACACCGAGGTTGTTGCACAGCTACTTGATTATAAGTATAACGGAAATCCGCTTGAAACTATCGACAGCGTAATGGCTGAACTTAAGGGTTCGTTTGCTCTCGGTATTATGTTCAAAGATTTCCCGGACAGAATTTTTGCCGTAAGAAGAGAGAGTCCGCTTATTGTTGGCGTAGCTGACGGCGAAACCTTTATTGCGTCCGATGTTCCTGCAATTCTTAAATACACAAAGAATTACTATCTTCTCGACCATGATGAGATTGCTACACTTACAGCAGACGGCGTTTCATTTGTAGATGAGCACCTTGACCCTATCGAAAAAAGAGGTTAAAAGGTTGCGGATTGGGATATGGAGGCTGCCGAAAAGGGCGGTTATCCGCATTTTATGATTAAAGAAATCAAAGAACAGCCGGAAGCTATCAGAACCACCGTTGCTCCGAGAGTAAGAGCCGGATTGCCTTGCCTTGAAGAATGCGGTATTACACTCGAAAAATTAAGAGAATTTAAATCAATTTCGGTTGTTGCCTGCGGTACAGCTATGCATGCCGGTCTTGTAGGTAAATATATTATCGAAAGTATTGCGAGAGTACCTGTTACAGTTGATATTGCGTCAGAGTTCAGATACAGAAATCCTATTGTAGGTGAAGGCGACCTTGTAATTATTATTTCGCAGTCGGGTGAAACTGCCGACAGCCTTGCAGCAATGCGCCTTGCAAAGCAGAAAGGAGCAACTACTCTTGCTATTGTAAACGCAAAGGGTAGTTCAATTGCACGAGAGGCGGATATGCTTATTTATACTCTTGCAGGCCCTGAAATTTCTGTAGCGTCGACAAAAGCGTATATTACACAGCTTTCCGTTATGTATCTTTTTGCCTTTGAGCTTGCTCTTGCAAAGGAAACCGTAAGCGAAGCAGAGTGCAAAAGACTTGTGTCTGCACTTCTCAAAATGCCGGAAGCTGTTAAGTATGTTATTGAAACAACAGAGGAAAAATGCAAGTATGTAGCGACAAAACTTATCACAACAGACAGTTTGCTCTACATTGGCAGAGGTCTTGACTATGCTCTTTCAATGGAAGGTTCGCTTAAACTTAAGGAAGTATCATACATTCACTCCGAGAGCTATGCGGCAGGTGAATTAAAGCACGGTACAATTTCTCTTATTGAGGACGGTATGCCTGTAATTTCTGTTGCAACACAGAGTGACCTTATTGCAAAAACTATCAGTAATATTGTTGAGGTTAAGTCGAGAGGTGCTATGAATATTCTTGTTTGCTCGGAGGCTTGTGCAAGAACTCTTGAGGACGGTATTGCGGATTATGTTATTAAAGTTCCGCAGACAGATGAACTTCTTATGCCGATTTCTGCGGTTGTTCCGCTCCAGATTCTTGCTTATTATACAGCGGTCAATAAGGGTAATGACCCTGATAAGCCAAGAAACCTTGCAAAATCAGTTACTGTTGAGTAATTTACAAAATAAACATTAGAAATTTTATTTTAAAAACCAAGTGACGGAATGGCTGTCACTTGGTTTTTGTTTTCTTTATTAAAAAAACAAACGCTTTAGCGCTTTAAAAATTCAAAAAAATTCTCTTAAAACACCGCCTTGCACTTGTATTTTTTACTTGTATTATGTATAATAATTGATGTATATGGATTTATTGACAGAATATTCTGTTTTTCGGAGGCTTTTAGTATGACAGCTAAAAATATAAAAAGATTTTTTTACCGCATTTGTTTGTGCGGCACTTGTTGCTTGTACTGCCGTTGTTTGCAGTGCGGCGGGCAGTAAAATACAGATTGAAAAACTTGATAATATGACAATTCAACTGCCCGACAATATGCTTGGCATAACAAGGGACAGCAAGAGTACCGACAAGTATTTTTCCGTTTTCGGACTTGATTATGACAAAACAATGTCTGATTTCAAGAGCAGTGATATTTTTATGCAGGCTATGGATAATCAGGCAACCACGACGGTCACGGTTACTATGACACGCAACGGTGACAGCGAGGGTATTAAGAATTATAAACTTCTTTCGGACGAAAAGCTATATGAAGTGAGAGAAAGTTTTATTTCTCAAGAGGAATATATCAGTTGCACGCCGGATCAGGCGCAAGACCTTGTATGGCTTATGTTTGACCTTAATGTGGAGAGCGGCAGTGACAGAATCAAGACTTATCAGGCAAACACCGTTTATGACGGAATGAGTATTAATATTACTATTCAGCATAACGGCGGCGATGTTACATCTGCCGATTATCAAACTTTAAAGTCAATTCTTTCAACCGTTACTTTTAATGCAAAAGCTGACTCGGAAAGCGACTTTACAAAATATGTTTACATAGGTATAGTTGCTGTTGTTATTATTCTTTTTATCATAGTTATGATTGCAGGTAAAAAGACAAGAAAGAAAAACAAAAAAGAGCAAAAACGAAAAAATTTTGCGTGAACTTACCGATAAATACAAATCAAACAATAAACCTGTAAAAAAAATTACAGGAAGATGATATTGTCAGCATTCATCAGGCTTATGATGAGTTAAAAGAAGAAAACAACGACATAAGCAGTGGCAGAAAAGACGATGACCTCTTTGACGATTACAAGGACATTGACGAAGAAGAAGTAAAGGTTAAGATTTACGAAAAGCCGACAGTTTCGGATTATGAAATTGACGAAATAGTAAATGAGAGCAAAGAAAGGCTTAAGAATGAGGGCGCAGATGTTGAAGTAATAGAAACAAGTGCTGAAAAACTTGAGCCGCAGGAAGTAATTGAAGACCGACTTGAAGAGGCTAAGGAGGATTTACAGACCGAAGAGGTTGTTCAAACCGTGGCTGTTGACGAACCCGAAGATGAAAACGAAGCTGAAGAAAACTCGGAAATAACCGAGGAGACAGATGCGGATGCTACCGATGCAGCCGTTGAAAATCAATCGGAAGAAAAAGTAATTTCGGACGACGGAAAATACGAAGAAGCTGCACAGGCAGAAATTTCAACAGGAGAAGAACCGACAGACGAAATAGAAGAAACAATTGAAGAAGTTGAATCTGAATACGAAGAAGAAACGGAAGATGAAGTCGAAGAAGAAAACGAGGAAGAACTGAGAAGAGAGGCTGAAAAAAATACAGCCGATGATTTTGATGAAGGTTATGATTTCTTTGAAGAAAAGCCGAGAAGAATTGTAGGCATCATTGATGTTGACAGTTCAGACCTCAAAAATGCGGTCGATTACGATGTTCTTTCAGAGGAAGAAAAGCGTGCCGTAGAGGTTGAAACCGCTGTGGATAACGATAAGACAGAAAGCTTTATTGCGGCTGCGGAAAAAGCAGGTAACGGAATAAAGAATTTCTTTGTACACTGCGGATATTTCTGCACAAATGTTTCAAGACTTATAAAGCGTAAGCATGCTGCTAAAAAGCGTAAAAAAGCTGAACTCGAACGCAGAGAAAGAGAGCGTGTGAGAAAACAGCAGGCTGCGCAAAGGCGTGACGGCAACGGTCTTGTAAAGGTACACAGTGCCACACAGAGAAGACCGCAGTCTAACGGCAGAGCATCTCAGTCAGCTCGCAGAACACCAAACAGAAAACCACAGCAGAACAATAACAGAAGAAAGTAATCAGAGGTGATTAAAATAAATACTTTAGTAATTAAAAACGCACACATAGTTTCACCGTCAGATGGACTTGACAAAGTTGCCGATGTTCTTGTAAAAGACGGCAAAATCATAAAAAATTGCAGAGAACATCTCTACAGAGGGCAATGTGATTGATGCAGACGGCTTAACACTTATTCCGGGTATTGTGGATATGCATGTACATCTTCGTGACCCCGGTCAAACTCACAAAGAGGATATTATAACAGGCTGTAAAGCAGCTGCTGCGGGCGGTGTTACAAGTTTACTTGCAATGCCTAACACAATCCCTACTACGGATAATGCCGAAACCGTAAAATATATTCTTGACAAGGCAAAGAATGCCGATGCCAATGTTTATGTGGCAGGCAGTATTACAAAGGGACTCAAAAGTCTTGAACCGACCGATCTTGAAGAACTTAAATCAGCAGGTGCAATTGCTCTTTCGGATGACGGCAGACCGGTTGAAAACACAAAGTATTTAAGCGAGGCAATGAAAAAAGCTCCGCAGCTCGGTATGACGGTTGTTGCACACTGCGAGGATCTTTTCCTTGCAGACGGCGGTAAAATCAACAGCGGCGAAGTAAGCAAAAATCTCGGTGTAAAGGGTATTCCTGCCGCAGCAGAGGATTGCGGTACCGCAAGAGAAATTGCACTTGCGGCGGCGCTTGATGCGCCGATACACATTTGTCATGTCAGCACAAAGACAAGCGTTGCACTTGTAAGAGATGCAAAGAGAAGAGGGGTTAAGGTTACGGCAGAAACCGCACCGCACTATTTCTCAATGACAGAAAAAGAATTGCTTGCAAAGGACGCAGATTTCAGAATGAATCCGCCTCTCCGCACACATGAAGATGTTGTTGAAATAATAAGCGGTCTTAAAGACGGTACGCTTGACGCTATTGCAACCGACCACGCACCGCATACAACCGGAAGAAAAGATCCGATTTTGAAAAAGCACCGAACGGTTCTATCGGTATGGAAACTTCGTTTGCGG
>ENA-OQJI01000195-OQJI01000195.1-human-gut-metagenome-genome-assembly--contig:-NODE-195-length-14047-cov-0.780532_pt1 | contig 14047 bp, 14 predicted proteins | sample MGYA00242602_ERZ504768 | MGnify/ENA primary metagenome ERZ504768 (study PRJEB26092, sample SAMD00036368) | human gut metagenome | host: Homo sapiens | study: EMG produced TPA metagenomics assembly of...
ACCAGATCAGAGATCTTTGTTCAGCAACAGCAGATGCCAAGGCAAAAGGATATAAGAAAGGACGATTCAGTTTTAATGTAAAGGGCGGAAGATGTGAGGCATGCAGCGGTGACGGTATTATCAAAATTGAGATGCATTTCCTTCCGGACGTATATGTACCATGCGAGGTCTGCAAAGGTAAGAGATATAACAGAGAAACCCTAGAAGTAAAGTATAAGGATAAGAATATTTACGATGTGCTGAATATGACGGTGGAGGAAGCACTGACTTTTTTTGAGAATGTTCCTTCTATTAAAAGAAAGATACAGACTCTTTATGATGTAGGACTTTCCTATATCCGGTTGGGACAGCCTTCCACAGAGCTTTCCGGAGGAGAGGCACAGAGGATCAAGCTTGCCACAGAGCTGAGCAAGCGCAGCACAGGTAAGACTATCTACATTCTGGATGAGCCTACCACAGGTCTGCATTTTGCGGATGTGCATAAGCTGGTGGAGATTCTGAAACGATTATCGGAGGGCGGTAATACAGTAGTTGTGATCGAGCATAATCTGGATGTGATTAAGACCGCAGATTATATCATTGATATCGGACCGGAGGGCGGAGACAAAGGAGGTACCGTAGTTGCTCAGGGAACTCCTGAGGAGGTGGCACAGTCACCGGTTTCCTATACCGGAAAATATGTAAAGAAATATCTGAAATAATCTTGAAATCATATTGCAGGACTTTCTTTTTAAATGGAAGTTGTATATAATAGAAGAGATTATTTATAGCAATTCTCGTAAATAATATATTTTGATCCGGCTTATCAGGATGTGAAGCCCTGTTGGACTGTTTTTGATCGCATTATTTTATGGAGTTGTTATAACTAAACCGGATAAGTCCCCGGTAGAGACTGTAAAAAGTAATGATCAGTTGAAGGGGATGAGGAGAACGTAAGAACAGAAAGGGGATTTCCATGCCGACAAGTGATATTGGAATTGACCTGGGAACCAGGAACAGTCTGGCTTATTCTACAGGAAAGGGGCTTGTGCTAAATGAGCCTTCGATCGTAGTTTATGATAAAAATACAGAGAAGATACGTGCAATCGGTGAAGAAGCCCGTCTGATGGAAGGGCGCATTACTTCAGATATGGAGATCATCCGTCCCATCAGACAGGGCGTGATCGTTGATTATACAGTTACAGAGAAGATGTTGAAATACTTTATATCCAGAGCAATAGGAAGAAGAGCTTTCCGCAAGCCCAGGATCAGTATCTGTGTTCCCAGTGGAATTACAGAGATTGAGAAAAAGGCAGTGGAGGAAGCAACCTATCAGGCTGGTGCCAGAGATGTCTATATGGTGGAGGAACCTATAGCTGCGGCAATCGGAGCCGGGGTGGATGTGACCAAGCCCTTTGGAAATCTGGTCGTAGACATTGGAGCCGGAACTTCGGATGTTGCGGTTATCTCTCTTGCGGGGGTTGTGGTTTCCGCTTCTGTGAAAGTTGCAGGGGACACTTTTAATCAGGCTATACTGAACTATGTGAGAAAGAATCATGGACTTTTTATCGGAGAAGATATGGCAGAGAAGATCAAAATTCAGATTGGTACGGCTATAGAGGAATCAAATCCGAGAACAATGGAAGTAAAGGGGAGAAATGTGATCACCGGTCTGCCGAAGACAGTGACACTTACCTCAGAAGAAATACGTGTGGCGTTAAAGGATGCTACAAGCCAGATTGTGGAGACTGTTCATGGAATTCTGGAAAAGACACCGCCGGAACTGGCTGCGGATATTGTAGACAGAGGAATCGTACTTACAGGCGGCGGTGCCCTTCTTCATGGGATGGATACACTGATCGAGCAGAGAACCGGGGTAAGTACACTGACTGTGCAGGATGCAATGAGCGTGGTCGCAGTGGGAACCGGTAAGTATGCAGAGGTAATGGCACGTTTTGACGGATAAAGCAGGAGGTACTGCACAGTGCAGTGCCTTTTTGCGTTGTCAGAGGCTCAAAGAAGCAGGAGGTGTGGAGAAAAGCACATGAGTGAAACTGTCACAGGATACATAGATCATGTTATTTTCAGAAATGAAGATAACGGATATACAGTTATGGTACTGAAAGGTACAAAAAAAGAGGAAGAGCTGACCTGCGTGGGAAGTTTCCCTGCGATCACACAGGGGGCATCTATTGAAGCAACCGGAGTATATATCCATCATCCGGTATATGGCAAACAGTTTCAGATCAGTTCTTTTACAGAGAAGATGCCGGAGGATACATATGGAATAGAACGTTATCTGGGTTCGGGCGCCATCAGGGGAATCGGTGCTGCACTGGCTGCCAGGATCGTGCGGAAGTTTGGAGATGACACACTCCGTATCGTAGAAGAAGAGCCGGAGCGGCTTGCAGAGGTAAAGGGGATCAGTGAGAAAAAAGCCCGGGAGATCGCTGCGCAGGTAAGTGAGAAGGCAGAGATGCGAAAAGTAATGATCTTTCTGCAGAAATATGGGATTTCCCTGAACCTGGGCGCAAAGATTTATCAGAAATATAAGGAATCTGTCTATACGATCCTTCAGGAGAATCCTTACAGACTTGCGGAAGATATTTCCGGTGTGGGATTTAAGATTGCTGATGAGATTGCTGCCAGAGTCGGTATTCACGCAGACTCAGATTACAGAATCCGCAGCGGAATGCTGTATACTCTTCTGCAGGCTTCGGGAGAAGGACATACTTATCTTCCGAGGGAACAGTTATTTACAAGATGTGCCAGACTTCTGGGAGTAGATGAATCCTATATGGAGAAACATCTTATGGATATGGTTATTGACAGGAGCTGGTGCTGAAAGAAAAAAGCGGAGAAACTATCGTTTATCCGGCACAGTATTATTATCTGGAACTGAACACTGCCAGGATGCTTAATGAACTGAATATTGTGTGTCCTGAGGATAAAGAGCTTGTCAGGCACAGAATTGAGCTGATCGAGAAAGAGACAGGAACTGTTCTGGATGAAATGCAGAAGAAAGCAATCACTGAAGCAGCGGATCATGGACTCTTTATTCTTACAGGAGGCCCCGGTACAGGTAAAACGACAACGATCAATGCGATCATCCGCTTTTTTTGAGGGAGAAGGTGCAGAGATTCGGCTGGCTGCACCTACCGGACGTGCTGCAAAGAGAATGACAGAGACTACCGGATATGAGGCGCAGACAATTCACCGTCTGCTGGAACTGAATGGAATGCCGGAAGAAGAGAGGGACGGGCATTCAGCTAAATTCGAGAGGAATGCGCAGAATCCGCTGGAGGCAGATGTGATCATTATTGATGAAATGTCTATGGTGGATATCCATCTGATGCATTCTCTTCTTCTTGCAGTGGTAGCAGGAACCAGACTGATCCTTGTGGGGGATGAGAATCAGCTTCCGAGTGTAGGCCCGGGCAATGTGCTGAGAGATATTATCCGAAGCAGATGTTTCCATGTAGTGGAACTGACTAAGATATTCAGACAGGCATCAGAGAGTGATATTGTTGTAAATGCTCATAAGATAAATAAGGGAGAACAGGTTCAGATCAATAATAAGAGCAGAGATTTCTTTTTTCTGAAGAGATATGATGCAGATATCATTATAAGAGTAGTGATCGCGCTGATCCAGGAGAAACTGCCGCGCTATGTAGATGCCAAACCCTTTGAGATACAGGTACTGACACCTATGAGAAAGGGACTTCTGGGAGTAGAGCGGCTGAACCAGATCCTGCAGAGATACCTGAATCCGCCGGAAGACGGGAAATCCGAGAGGGCGGTTGGAGACCGGCTGTTCCGCACAGGGGACAAGGTCATGCAGATCAGAAATAATTATCAGATGGAATGGGAAATCCGGGGACGATATGGGGTTGTCATTGAGAAAGGCGTGGGAGTATTTAACGGAGACACCGGAATCCTCAGGGAAATCAATGAATTTGCTGAGACAGCAGAAGTGGAATTTGAGGATGGACGTTTTGCAATGTACTCGTTCAAACAGCTGGAGGAACTGGAACTTGCATATGCTATTACAATCCACAAGTCTCAGGGATCTGAGTATCCGGCAGTCATACTTCCATTGCTTTCCGGACCACAGATGCTTTTAAACAGGAACCTTCTTTATACCGCAGTTACCAGAGCAAGAAAATGTGTGACGGTTGTGGGAAAAGAGGAGACCTTTGCAGAGATGATACGCAATGAAAAACAGCAGAAGAGATACAGTGCACTGGATGAACGGATCAGAGAACTGAGTGAGACTACAGGGGATAATAATACAGATGGTGAAGAATGATATTGCAGACTGTGATCTGATGACTGAATAATAACAGAGAAAAAATTTATTCCGATAATATGAAAAAACAGAAATACAGAGGATAGCAAAACAAAGAGTAAAATAGTGGAAGGAAATGGAATGAAACGGTTTCTGAACATGGTTGCTGATATTTTTTACCCGAGATGCTGTCCGGTCTGTCAGAAAATACTGGCAGATCAGCGAAGGATGATCTGTCCGGAATGCGAGAAAGAACTTCGTCCGATTGGTCATCCCAGATGTTATAAATGTGGAAAACCCATAGAAACAGGGGAATACTGCAGAGACTGTCAGAAACACAGGCATATGTATGAACAGGGAAGAGGTATTTTTGTTTATGATGGCATAATGAGAAGATCTGTTACCAGATATAAGTACTATGGATGCAGAGAATACGGTGATTTTTACGCCAGAGCAATGTATCGATATGCACAGAAAGAATTGCGGGAATGGAAGCCGGATCTGATCGTGCCGGTTCCGGTACACAGGTCGAAGGAGCGGCAGAGAGGTTTTAATCAGGCTGCATATCTGGCGGAGAAACTCGGTCATTATACCGGGATTTCCACAGATGTCAATATTGTGCAGAAAGTTTTAAAGACAAAGTCGCAGAAAAAACTGAATGCTTTGCAGAGAAGAAAAAACCTGGAAAAAGCGTTCTGCGTGACCGGAGATGTCAGGGGAAAGAATATCCTGGTGATAGATGATGTGTATACAACAGGAAGTACGATCGATGCAATGGCCGGATGCCTGAAGAGAAAAGGTGCCGGAAATGTTTATTTTCTTACGGTTTGCATAGGCAGGAGATAAGAAAAACACTTTTCATACATAATGATATATGTTACAATTAATCTGTATGATTATATGAATGATATCAGGTTGTTGCTGAGAACAGAGTGAACAGTAATAGCGGATATAGCAAAAGGAAAAGCATACAGTAAGGAGTAATTTATGTTAAATGAAGAGAAGATAAAAATCATGAATAAACTTGCCATGTATGAACAGGGGGAAGGAAAGAAATATCTTCCGGTCAGCAGGTACTACCGTAGTGATTATATCGGACTTGCCATGATTAAGAATTTTTTTCCTTGTTACGATTGGGTATTGCCTGATTCTGGCCGGTATCGCAGCATATTTTGCTGAATATCTGATAGATAATGTTCATAAGATGAACCTTGTTTCACTGGGCGTGGAAGTTATTCTGGGGTATGTGGCAGTGCTGGTACTGTTTTCTGTCCTGACATATATCCAATATACGGTGAAATACCACAAAGCAAAGAAAAGTGTGAAAAATTATTATGAAGAACTTACACAATTAAGTAAAATCTACGGTCGCGAAGATAAAAAATCTTCAGCCAGAGGAGTTACAGGAGGATATAAAAAATGACAGCATTACTCGAATTAAAACAGCGAATAAAGAATTTATACAGCCAGTATGAGATTTATATCCTGCCTGTCTTACGTTTCGTTCTGGCAATGGTTTATTTCATATGGATCAATACCAATATGGGATATATGAAGCAGATCGATAATATATTTATTGTTCTGATCCTTGCACTGATCTGTTCCATTCTTCCTTCAGGTGTAATGATTTTTGTAGGATTTGCCCTGATGGTCGCACATGGTTATGCACTGGGGATAGAAGTTGCAGGTTTTATGCTTGTGCTGATCCTGTTTATGGCAATTCTCTTCCTGAGATTCAGTTCAGACAATAATTTAGTACTTGTATTTACACCGCTTTCCTTTGGGTTCAGTGTTCCGACGCTTCTTCCTATCGGAAGCGGACTTTTGTGCAATGCGTTTTCTGCACTTCCTGCAGGCTGCGGAGTGATTATTTACTATTTTATCCGTTTTATACGTGTACAGCATAAACTTCTGGAAAACCCGGATGTTGCCATAGCTGACAAATTAAAACTTCTGACAGATGGAATCGTGCAGAACTGGGGAATGTGGATCACAGTGATTGCCTTTATCGCAGTGATTCTGCTGGTGAATCTGATACGTACCCGCTCTTTTGACTATGCATGGAGAATTGCCATTATTGCAGGTGGAGTTGTGTATGTTCTGATGATTATTGCAGGTGGATTTTATTTTAGACTGGATATTGATGTTGTTACGCTGATCATTTATACAGTGATCTCTGTGGTGATAGGATTACTTCTTGAATTCTTTGTATTTGGTGGTGACTATACCCGTACCGAGAGACTGGAATATGAGGATGATGAATATTATTATTATGTAAAAGCAGTGCCGAAAGCCTGTGTCACAACATCTGAAAGAAGTATAAAGAAGATTAACGGAAGTTCTGCAAAGGATGAAAGACCGGCACAGGATAACGTTGTTTCTTATGCGAATCCTATTTTTCATGGTGATGAGAAAGCAGTGACGACAGATGAGGCTGCAGCACCTGTAGAGAGAAAGAAAGATATTGACAGCGTGGATTTTGAGAAGAAACTGGAAGAATCATTAAAAAAATCTGTAAAAAGCAGTTTCCGGTAACGATGAGACATACGAGCCAAAATTCCATTGCCGCAGGCAATCTGGAATGAATTTTGGCTACGTTACTGTGAACGGAGTGAACAGTAACACAAAATCCACTGAAAACATTTTCAACGATAAGATATATAAAAATGATAAGGAAAGGAGAGCCATATGCAGGATTTTTCAGGAAATTTGATAGAAACATTATCAAGACTGGCATTTCCTAAGATTGGGATTATAGATATCATACAGATTGCACTGATCGCTTTTTTTTGTATATCAGTTCATGGTATGGATCAAATATACTCATGCATATACACTTCTGAAAGGAATACTGGTCGTTCTCCTCTTCATTCTGATCGCGTATATTTTCAGGATGAATACGATTCTGTGGATTTTTTTCAAATCTGGCAAGTACACTGATCGTAGGTGTGATCGTTATTTTTCAGCCGGAGCTCAGAAAAGTTCTGGAACAGCTTGGACAAAAGCGAATCATGGCTTCACTGATACCTTTTGATGCAGGTAAAGAGGTGAAGGAAAGATTTACGGATAAAACCATCAGTGAGCTGGTCAAAGCATGTTTTGATATGGGAGAAGTTAAGACCGGAGCACTGATCGTAATTGAGCAGAATGAGCTGCTGACCGATTATATAAGAACAGGTATTAATCTGGATGCAATCCTTACCAGTCAGCTTCTGATCAATATATTTGAACATAACACACCACTTCATGACGGAGCTGTTATTGTAAGAGAGAACAGGATTGTGGCTGCAACATGCTATCTTCCACTGTCTGATAATATGGAACTGAGCAAACAGCTTGGAACGCGGCACAGGGCAGGTGTGGGGATCAGTGAGCAGACAGATTCTGTTACGATCATTGTATCAGAGGAAACCGGTCAGGTATCTGTAGCGCAGGGAGGAAAGCTGACCAGAAGTGTAAACAGTGCAAAACTCAGAGAAATCCTGGTCAGAGCGCAGAATAAGCAGGTTGTAGACAACAGCAAACTTCGCCATTTACTGAAAGGAAGAGTGAAGCATGAAGAAGCGAAAAATAACAGGATAATATACCTCTGAAATCATGTCTGTCGCAATAGCTGTTGTGCTATGGCTGATCGTTGTAAACATAGATAATCCGACAGGAACCAATTACTATACGCTCAATGATGTGGAACTGATCAACAAGGAATATGTGGAATCTTCAGATACCATCGGTAAGATGTGTATGCCGGAACAGAACCAGGATTCCATAAAAGTTGCGATCACTGCAACCAAGAAGATCAGAGACAAGATCAAAGTCACAGACATCTCTGCGGTAGCTGATCTTCAGCAGGCGGTAAGCCTGGATACAAATCCGGTTATGGTTCCTATTACCGTTACCTGTTCTGTACCGGGGGTATCTCCCAGTGATATCAAAGTTACTCCTCAGAATCTCAGTGTAAATCTTGATGAAAAAGAGACACAGGAGTTTGTGGTAAATGTCAGCAGAGGTGATACGAAACCGGGCAAAGATTATGAAGTAGGAAGTCTGACTGCCAGTCCGGAGAAAGTAAGGATTACAGGCCCGAAGACGCTGATCAATAAAATAGATAAGGTAAATGCTTCCATTGAACTGGATGGGAATACAGAGGATTTTACACAGGATGTAAACCTTACGATCATTGATAAGAATCAGGAGGTACTTACCGATTCTGAAATGAATTCATTGCGGATTGAGAATAATGCAAAAGTAACAGTGACTGCAAAATTATGGAAAATCCGTCAGGGAGTGCAGATATCTGCAGATTATGTAGGGACACCGGCTGAAGGATATCAGGTTGGGGCTGTGAGAACAGTGCCGGATACGATCAGTGTAGCAGGCAGTGCAGAAGGTCTTGAAAGTCTTGCGGATAATAATAATGTGATCACTATACCGGAAGACAGTATTGATATTTCCGGTGAATCCGAAGATGTGGAGAAAAAAATCAGTCTTACGAATCTTCTGCCGGACAATGTGAAACTTACCAGTGACTCCAGTGAAGATGTATGGGTGACTGTAAGTATTCTTCCGGCCGGAAGCAGAGAGTTTGAATTTCCGACTAAGAATATAGAGGTTAAGAATAAACCGAAAGATCTGCAGGTAACATTTGAGACTGCGCAGATAGAAGTGAGAATCAAATCAGATAACAAAGATCTGGATGATCTGAATAATGACAAAGACATTAAGGCATCTATAGATCTGGATGGCAAAAAAGAAGGAAGTTATGAAGTCCCGGTTGAGATAGTCTTGCCGGATGGTTATGAGACAGTGGAAGATGTGACTACGGAAGTAGTGATTTCATCAGGGACTGCTGTTGATGACAGTAAGGAAAACAAGGAATAAAAGAATTCTCCACTTACAGAAGGGGTAGTAACAATATAAGAGGAACAGTGAAATGGTCAGTAAAAAAGTGACAGTTAAAAATCCCACAGGTCTTCATCTGAGACCTGCGGGGATTTTGTGCAATGAGGCAATGAAATACCAGTCACAGATAACATTTGTCTACGATGGGGGCATGGCAAATGCAAAGAGTGTACTGAGTGTACTTGGTGCATGCGTAAAATGCGGAAATGAGATAGAACTTACCTGTGAAGGTGTTGATGAACAGGAAGCCCTGGATCATCTTGTTGCTGCTATTGATAGCGGCCTTGGCGAGTAGAAAGCTGCTGTGCACAAACAGAGTGAACAGTAACCATAAAGTAACATGAATAAAAGAGGAGGAACTTATTGTGAAAAGAAGATTAGTTGCGGTTACATTGAGTCTTATTATGACAATGGCAACTGTCAGTGAAGCAGGTGCTGCTGCATTTACTTCACCTGATACAGCTCCGGCTGTTGCCACACAGACAGATGCAGAAGAAGTAAATGTTACAGAAGAAACTTCTGAAACAGAAGCAGACGCTTTTTCAGATGGAGATGATGGGACAGCAGTACCATCACAGGAACAGACAGACGACGCATTTACAGCGGGAACGGATACGGCTGCTGCATTGCCGGACGAGACGCCGTCAACAGCAGATGCTACGGATGCCGTTGGAGCCGCTGTAGTGAAAGCTGAGGACTGGGTAAGCACAGAGAATGGCTTTAAACTGCGCAAACCTGCAAAAAATCAGGATACAGCAAATACAGATGATCAGAAAGCAGCAACAGCAGCACTACCCGATGAGGAGATGCTGTCTGAGACTGACCAGGATTCTCAGGGAGATCGAGACAGAATCATCTGAAACAGCAGTGGCTGAAACAGATACAACAGCTGTGACAGCAGAGGTTACAGCAATGGAAACACCAGCAGCAACGGATACAGTGTCTGTAACAAATGAAGAATTTTATACAGTGGCAGATGGAATTGTAAAGATCAGCACAGAGTATAAAGGGGAAACCCATACAGGATATTATCTGTTTGATGAAGAGGGAATCCTTGTAACTGGACAGGCTGAGGTAAAAGAAAAATCTTCAGCTGATGAAGAACCGACATCAGATGCAGCTCAGTCAGCAGGAGAAGATGCCACAGGGGAAGAAACAGAAGCCCAGGCAAATCAGTCCTATTTTACAACTGCAGATGAGGCTGTTGTTTATACCGGATGTGAAGGAGAAGCGATAACTCCATATACATCTACAGTAGGCCAGCAGGAGAAGAGTGTATGGAAATGGACAGGAACATATTTCCAGTACTACGATGAGAATGGTAATCTGGAGACAATTGCACAGCTTGAAGCGAAAGCAAAAGCAGCAGGTACATATACCGGATATTTCAAGATCAATGAGGATTATTACTGCCTTGATTCTGAAGGTAAGCCACAGACAGGAGAGATCACCCTCACAGTTAACGGCGAATCAAACCTGTATTATTTTGATCCTGCAAGCAGCGACATTCCCGGAAAAATGTTCCACAATGGATGGCTTCGTTCAGATACCACTAAGGGAGAGCGCTGGCTGTATTTTAAAAAGGGAAATATTCCGGCAGACATCGGTAAATATTATAAGCGTGGCGTAGTTGCCACAGCTATCCCGGAGAAAGGAACCGGAGATTACTTGCTGGATGCCAATGGATATGTTCTGAAATCAGTGATGAAGAAGGCTCAGAATGGTGCATATTACTGTACCGACAGTAACGGCCAGATTTATAGAAATAAACTTGTAAAAATACGGCAATTTCAGATATTATTTTGGCTCAAACGGAAAGCGGGCAACCTGGACAAAGAGATGGGCAAAAGCAGGCGATCATTACTATTACTTTGGAAGTACTCCGGGTCGTGTTGTTGAGAAACATGGCTGGCAGAAACTTGTCAGCACCAGTGGCAAATTCCTTGGCTGGCTGTATTTTGATTCCAAGGGAAATCATTATACGGATAAGTGGACTTCCGCAGGTTATTATTTTAAACCATCAGGAAAGCTTGCAAGCGGTTTGACAGAAATCGATGGAAAGAAATATATATTTGAATCATCTACATCCGCAGAACACAAAGGTAAAGTATATAAGAGCACAATGGTGCGCTATAAAAAGAAATGGTATATCGCATCCTCTAAGGGAAGCCTGTATAAGAGCGGATGGAGAAAATACAGCGGCAATTACTATTATCTTAAAGAATGTGTGGTTCAGACAAATCAGTTTATGAAAAAGAATGGAGTAAACGGTTATCTGGATGCAAACGGTAAATATACAAGAGGATGGGTAATTGTAAGTAATGCTAAAAACCTGGTGAGATATATCGATCCGTCAGGAAACGGATTTGCAAGAAATAAGAGTATGAGAGTTAATGGAATTCTGTATTACTTTGACCGTAACGGATACCGTATCACTGATCTGACAAACAGATACAGAGGACCGTATTCTGTTCAGGTGGACAGAGTAAACGGAGTTATGACTGTTTATGCTGATTCAGCCAGAACAATTCCTGTTAAGACGATCAGGGTATCTGTAGGTTTAGCAGGAACACCAACTCCGACCGGTAACTTTACACTGAGCAGAAGCCTGAGGTGGCAGCCTCTTATGGGACCATCCTGGGGACAGTATGGAACTCATGTAGACGGTGCCGGACAGGGAGGAATCTTTGTTCATTCTGTAGCCTGCGGCCAGGCAAACTCATATAATCTTCCGGCAGTAGAGTACAATAAGCTTGGATCTCCCGCATCACATGGATGTATCAGAACCTGTGTGGCAGATGCGAAGTGGGTTTATGAGAACTGTAATGGCGCACCGATCAGTATTATTGATGGTAAATATAAAGCAGATGATGCAATGAAAGGACCTCTTGGAAAGAAAGCACTGACTCCGTTAAGAGGAGCTGCTAATTTTGATCCTACAGATCCGGCTGTCTGATCCGGATATTTCTGCCAGGATAAATAAACATAATTGCTTATAGAAACGAAATATGCAAAACGGCTGCACAGAGCAAGAAATGTGCAGCCGTTTTTGGGTATATATCAGGGATTATCTTGCGAAAATGTAATATAGTGTGTATAATATGTTAATAGTATTGTAATAAAATGGACGTTTATTAGAAGACAGGAGTAGAAAGATGAAAAGAGATTTTTTAAAAATCAGAAAAAGGCTTATTGTTGGTTGTCTGGCAGCTGCGATAGCTGTAGCGCAGCCTGTAAGCTCTGTTTTTGCAAATCCGCATTATGACAGACGTGATACAGTGGCTGAGGAGGAATTTATTTATTCTGCAAGAACTTCCGGTACAGAGTCATCAAGAAAAAAAGTGAACTCCAAAGCATGGAAAAAGATCAACGGTGTCTGCTATAACGGAAGTGGTGAAATCATTCCGGGTGCGATAACCAGAGGCATGGATGTCTCTGAATGGCAGGGCAATATTGACTGGAAACAGGTAAAGAGGTCTGATATAGATTTTGCGTTTGTCCGGATCTCCTATGGCCTGACTCACGAAGATTATACCTATGATGAGAATATGACAAATGCAGAACTTGCCGGAGTACCCACAGGCACCTATGTGTACAGTACAGCCTTATCGACAACTACCGCATTAAAGGAAGCACAGCTTGCCATCAGCAAAATGCAGGGTTACAAGGTTTCCTATCCGGTCGTATATGATCTGGAGTATGCAAAAGCAAGTAAGCTTTCTGCAAAAACAGTCTCAGAGATGGCACTGACCTTCTGCAATGAAGTGCGCAGGGCCGGATATTATCCAATGGTTTACTGCAATACCAACTGGTATGATAATTACATAGACTGGTCCTTATTATCAGGAGTGGATGTATGGATCGCAAGATATGGGGACACGATTCAGGCACCTGATAAGGAACGGTACAATTATACAATATGGCAGTCCACAGACGGTAACCGGGAAAGCGGACTGAATAGTACCAGCGGACTGGTAGCAGGAATTCCTGCAGGCAATGATGTTGATATGGATTTTGGCTATGTGGACTATACAAAGAAAATTACGCCGAGATGGAAATCTCTGCATTCCTATGTTCCGGCAATGAAACCCGATACAGGCAGCAATGATGGAAGCCAGGAACAGACAGGACTTCATCAGGAAAATGGAAAATACTATTATGTCAATGAAAATGGCGAACGTGTGTCAGATCAGTGGGTAACTGTAAATGGAAAGACCTATTATATCAGTTCTGATGGTTATGCTCTGATGGGAATGAAGAAAGTAGACGGGAAATGTTACTGGTTCCATACAAAATCCGGATATATGTTTAAAAACCGCCGCGTGACCAGATCTACCGGCGATATCTACTATTTTGGAAGCGACGGTGTACGTTGCGAGAATGGAATGTACAAAGTCAGGGAAAAAAGTGGGGAGCACACCTATTATTTCCGGAAAAACGGAAAAGCGTATAAGGGATGGCTGACACTGAATGGTAAAAAATACTATTTTTACAAAGGCAGTTCCGCACTTTCCGGTACGCGTGCCGAGAACATTACACTGACCAGTTCCAACAGGATTGTATCTGTGTTTGATGGAAATGGAGTGTGTACCAGACAATATAAAAAGCGGTAAAAAATATTGAAACATATAAAAAGATCCTGCAGCTGTGGCACTGATGGAAATTCTGCAACAGCTTCGGGATCTTTTTATGAAATTGCCGTAATTAAAGCGTATAGATCAGGATACCTGCAATGATGATCAGGTTTCCCATGATTTTTCCTTTCGTGATTTTTTCCTTCAGAATGAAATGAGAGAGAAGCAGGACAAACACATAGGCGGCAGTATCAATGACAGGACCATAGCGCATATCTACTTTTGTATAACACCATGTATTGAGGAG
>ENA-OQJI01000196-OQJI01000196.1-human-gut-metagenome-genome-assembly--contig:-NODE-196-length-14031-cov-0.756041_pt1 | contig 14031 bp, 22 predicted proteins | sample MGYA00242602_ERZ504768 | MGnify/ENA primary metagenome ERZ504768 (study PRJEB26092, sample SAMD00036368) | human gut metagenome | host: Homo sapiens | study: EMG produced TPA metagenomics assembly of...
CCTCGAGCTCAAAGTGGTACCACGGCTCCAACAGTACCGCCGCACCCGCCTCGCGCGCCTGCATCAACCCTAGCGAATCGCGCGGTATGTTGCCTGACGAAAGTCACCGCCCTCGGTGTGTTTGGCATGCGCGCGGCCGCCCGTGAGCGTAATGCGCACATCGGTGATGGGCGAGCCGGTCAACACGCCAGGTGATCGCGCTCCATGGCGTTGGTGAGCGCCAGGCGCTGCCAGTTCAGATCGAGCTCGTCAGTCGAGGTAGCGGTACCAAATTGCACGCCTGAGCCCGCCGGCAGCGGCTCAAGGCGCAGGTGCACCTCGGCGTAATGGCGCAGTGGCTCAAAGTGGCCCACACCCTCGACCGGCTGCGAGATCGTCTCCTTATAGAGAATGCCGCCGGACTCAAACTCAATCGTAAGGCCAAAGCGATCGGCCAACACCCGCTGCACGACCTCGAGCTGCACGGCTCCCATCAACTGCAAGTGAATCTGCTCAAGATGCGTATTCCAGCTTACGCCGAGCATGGGGGTCTTCGTCCGCCAACTCGGTCAGCGCTTTAAACACCGCATGGACATCGTGTTCGCCCGGCAGCACCGTATAGGTGAGGACCGGCGCAATGACAGGTGCATCGCCCGCGGGCTCCGCGCCCAGGGCATCACCCGGGCGAACGTGTGCGAGGCCCGTCACGGCGCAGATGCCGCCAGCGGCAACTTCCTGGGCAAGCTCATACTTCTCGCCGTTATAGATGCGTACCTGATCGACCTTCTGCTCCCATGCCTCGGCACCGGAACGTCCGTCAATCATCTGTTTGGCATGCAGCGTGCCGCCGGTCACTTTAACCCAAGCCAAGCGCTCGCCACGATCCCCCGCGGCTGACACGATAGACGCGCGCAGCAAACTCCGGGAGCCACGCCTGTTCACGCATCAGCGCGCATATGCCATCCAGCAGCTCGTCAACGCCTTGGTCCTTGAGCGCCGAGCCGGCAAAGCAGGGAAAGAGCTTGCGCTCGGCAACCATGCGCGACAGCGTTGCAACAGAAAGCTCGCCCGTCTCAAGAAACTCCTCGAGCGCCGCCTCGTCCAACGCAGCAGCGTCCTCCCGAACGGCACCACCCGCCAGCAGTTCGCTGGCATCCAGGCAGCCCTCGGAAAGACGTTGCCCAAGTTGTGCCAGCAAAACCTCGCGGCCGGGATGCTCCAAATCGATTTTGTTGATATAGATGAACGTCGGAATGTCATAGCGCGCAAGCAGGCGCCACAGGGTTTCGGTGTGCCCTTGTACGCCGTCGTTGGCGCCCACCACCAGAATCGCGTAGTCCAGGGCGCGCAATGTGCGCTCCGCCTCGGCAGAAAAATCGACATGCCCCGGCGCATCAACGAGCATGACGTGGGTATCGCCTTGGTCGAGCACGGCCTGCGACGAGAAAATCGTAATGCCGCGCTCGCGCTCGATCGCGTTAGTGTCCAGATGCGAATCGCCATCGTCCACGCGGCCGCGCTTGCGAATGCGACCCGCGTTGAACAACATGGCCTCGGCCAACGTTGTCTTGCCGGCATCGACATGCGCCAAGATTCCAACGACAGCTGCTTCGACATGGCTCTCCTCTTATTGCAAGCCCATCGCACGCGGCAACGGGCGCTCTCGTTCCACACTGGATGATACAATTTACGGGCCGGCGGGCGAAGCGGGCCCTATCCCCCCGACCGAGCTCATCGCCCCGCGTTGCCGCGCAGCGATTTTCGTAGGTTCGCGCCTTGCGAAAGCCGGCACCTCCCCTTTTTGTCTGCCCGGGTTCATCTGGAACGGCAGCGACGCGAGCCCCACAACAACGCGTTTTGCCAAAAAATGGCCCCACCCGGGGCCATTTTCATTTAGATGGAGTGTTGGTATGCGCCTGGGCGCTTATGCCTCGCGCAGCCAGTCGAACGCAACACGCGGCGTGCCGTCCGACACATGGATAATGCCGGCACGCTCGAATCCCGCCTTGATGCTCGCACGCTGCATGGGCAGATTGTCCTGATGCGTGTCGATGCGCAGGTGATCGGCACGCTCTTTGGCAAAGGCGAACATCGCAGCCGCGATACCGTGCACGGTGCCGTCGGATGCCACACGGTGCAGCACGGCGTACGGAGTGTCGCTGCGCCACCGACCGTCCTCAATTACGTCATAGCACTCGTCCGGACCCGGTAAAAAGGCAAACGTCGCTACCACGTGACCGTCAACTTCGCACACATAGCTGCCACCAGCGGCGATATCGGCAGCCAGCTGCTCGGCCGAAGGCGTGCCCTCGGGCCACTGCGTGGCGTTGCCATGCGCGCGCATAAAAGCGCGGGCCGCGTCATAGATAGCCATGACGGCGGGAATGTCGGTATCGAGGGTTTTTCTGATCATCACGCGGCGACCTCACGTTTATTGGTATCACTTTGATTGAGCAATGATACCAGCGTTTGAAGAGGGGCGCGAAGCAGATGGGGAGCAAAAAGCGAGCCGCCTGGTCAAAGGCAAAGAGCGAGTTTTTGGGCGCTGCCACCGGCGGCGATATGAGCGATCTGTTTGCGCGCGAAGACGAGCGCCGCGACGCACTAGACGCCGAGCGCGATGAAGCCTGGCGCTACAAGTCGTGCGAACGCAAAAACCGTTACGACACGCGCGCCGAGGCCGAGGCAGTTATGGCCGACTGCGAAAACCGCGGGCGGCGCGGCCTTGCCTGCTACAAATGCGAATACTGCGGCGGATGGCATCTGACGTCGCACCCCTGGAAATAGACCCCGCATCGGCACGGCGCTGGCGAAGCGCCGGCCATCGCACGCAAGCTACGGGCGCGGCGGCACCAAAACATCGTAGCGAACGGCCTTGCCCGCAAGCTGATAGCTCGGCTTAACGCCGGCAAGCAGCGGCCCTTCACCGGCCGTTTGATAACGACCTTGCGCGGCCGCACTGCAAGCGCAGCTTTAACCAGCGTCTCCTCATCGGCACACGGCTGTTCCAGATGGTGCAAGAGCTGGAACTTCTTTTTGACCGCCGCGCTCTTGGTGCGCTCAGGAAACATGGGGTCCAGATACACCACGTCGGGAGCCGCGAGCTCATCGCGCTCGACCAGCTCAGCCGTATGGCGAAGGCCGGCAATGCTGTCCTCGCCCGCATGTAAGTGCATGCGCGCCACGGCGGCCGCAAGCGCCGGATCATCTGCCGCGCGATCCAGGGCATCCTGGAGCAGCGCCGCGATCACGCAATCCTGCTCATACAGATCGACGGTAAAACCCGCGGCCGCCAGCAGCAGCGAGTCCTCGCCAAAGCCTGCTGTGGCATCAATCGCCCATGGTTGTTCGATGCCTTTTGTGCGCGCAGCCTTTACCAACAGCTCTTGCTGCAGACGACCCTGCTTGAGCCGTGGAAGCATGCGGCCAAAATCGGCACGCAACTCCATCGTGCCGTCGGTGAGCGTAAGGCCCTCGGACGTCCGCACGAGCTCGAGCCCAGCAGCCCGAGCAACAGAAAAGGGATCGACGACGCCCATGGACACTCCTTAGCAAACAAAAACGAATACGTGAGCGCCACCTCAGTTGGCACCCAACCGTCCGTTATTGTCCCACATGCGACATGGTCCACAGCATCCCAATGCAAAGCACAGCCATCAATACCGTGCACACGGCAGCGATCACAGAATCACTCATGCGCCTTCCCAGCGACCGCGGCTCATCCACTTGCTTGACTCCGTACATCATGGCTCCTCCTTCGGTCCAGCTCTTACCATGGCCTCATCATCGCAGCGCCGCGCATGCGCTGCCATCGATTTGACTTACGTCCAGCTTTCCTTTTTGAAAGGTTGAACCGTGCAGGCAAGAGACGCTTTCAGGCGCATGCATCGCCGCGTTTGAACTACAATGTGCTTCACCATATGTGCAGCACATAGGCGCGCCAGGTTGGCGTACTCGTATCGAAAGGACCAGCCATGAGCTTCACTCGCAAGACTCTCAAAATCCTTGCCCTGATTTATTTTGTTCTGGGCATCGCCAGTCTCGTCATTGGAATCGCCGGCATCGCGACCGGCAAGTTCGAGTCCACCTACGGATCGAACGCCATGCTCGCCGCGGCCGTGATTATCGCCAAGGGCCTCATCGATCTTGCCGCGGGCGTTGCGGGCATCAAGGGTGCCAACAAGCCTTCGCAGGTTGACGGCGCGTTTAAGCTCGGTATCGTTGCTGCAGTCGCCACGCTTGCCCAGGCGGTGCTCACGCTTCCCGCGTTTGGCGGCGACGCCATCAACTTTGGCGCCTTTGTCATCGTGGTGTACGACCTGTTCTTTGTTCAGCAGGCGCACGCCGTTAAGGCCGAAAACAAGGACCGCCTGTAAGCGCTCGCTTCTCATAACCTCTGCAGCCAAGCAACTAAAAAGGGCCGATCGCGCATCTCCGCGGTCGGCCTTTACGTTTGCCCAGATAAAACCTGCCAAAATAAACCTGTCCCTATTTGGTAGGTGTTAGCTGTGACGGCACTCGGCGATGATGAAGTCGATATCGGTCTGAAGGGTTTCCAGGTTTGCCAGGCGCTCTTTGTCGGCAGGGCGCGTGCGGTAGTAGTAGGGCGTCATCTGGAACACTGCCTCGATATCGGCCTGCGTCTGGAGGGTGATAGAGCTGTCACCCGCTGCGTTCCGATTAACTCGAGCTCGGTGGTCTGCGGCAGCTTCTCGTCGTTAAGGTACGGCGTATCGTAGAGCACCTCCTTGAGCCCAAAGAGATGACGGGCACCCGGCACCACGGTGTAGAGAAAGCCCTCGGGTGCCAGCACGCGGGCAAACTCGCGCTCGTTAAAGGGGGCAAAGAGCTCGGTCACCATATCGAAGGCACCATCGGCCACGGGGATATCCTTCATGTTGGCCACGAAGTAGGTCGCATCGCCGCGCTTGGCGGCAAGGCGCACCATCTCTTTACCCAGGTCAAAGCCATAAGCATCCACGCCCGGTACCGCGCCCATGGCACTGGTGTAGTAGCCCTCGCCGCAGCAAATATCGAGCAGCGTCATGGGGCCATTCGCAGACGTTGCACGCCCAGACACCTGCTCGCGCACCAGCTCGACCATTGCGTCGCGCAACGGCGCATAGTATCCGCGGTTCAGAAAGTCACGACGGCTGCGCGCCTGCGACTTGGGATCGCCCATGGAGTCGCCGCTCTTGGACGAGCGCAGCAGATACAGATAGCCCTCGCGCGCACGGTCAAATCGATGTCCGCCCGCGCATGCAGCACCGCGCTCGTCGTCCACCAATGGCTTATGGCAAACGGGACACAACAACATGGCAACTCCTTAGCGCGAACAACACAACGCCCACCATTGTCGCACGCCTTCCCCACCTAGTCATAGAAGAGACAAGGAGTGTCCCCAGCTGCCGACAGAAAAGGAACGTCCCTAAGTGCCGGCTGGCTGCATTAGGAGTATCATCGTCTGCGCAAATAAGCACGAAAGAGCATATTAGAGATTGAGAGCGTATGGCAGACACCGCATCTAAGCACATTGACATGACCACCGGCTCGCTGTGGCGCAGTATTCCCCTGTTCGCCTTCCCCGTGGCCGCCACGAGCATCTTGGAGCAGCTATCGAACCTCATCGCCACGGTCATCATCGGTAACTTCTCAGGCGACCAGGGAACCCTCGCCATGGCGGCGGTCGGCTCCAATGTTCCGCTTACCAGTCTTATGCTCAACCTGTTTATCGGCATGTCGCTTGGCTCCAACGTGGTCATTGCCAACGCTATCGGCCGCAACGATCAGAACATGGTCAAACGCGCCGTCCATACCTCGATTTTAATGGCGCTCGTGGGCTTTGTCGTCATCGCCCTGGGCGAGATCTTTGCCGAGCCCATGCTCGCCGCGCTCAACGTTCCCGCTGAGACCATGCCGCTCGCCTCACTCTACCTACGCGTCTTTTTGCTGAGCATGCCCTCGATTTTGCTTTACAACTTTGAGGCCGCGATCTTCCGCTCCGTCGGCATCACCCGCATGCCGCTGCAGGCGCTTGCCGTGTCCACCGTCCTCAGCATATGCCTGGACCTCGTCTTTGTCCCCGTACTCCACTGGGGTGTGGCGGGCGTCGCCATCGCCACCGCCATCGCCTACACCGTCAGCGCCGCGACGCTCTTTATCCGCCTGCTCAAGACCGACTCCGTCGTCCGCGTCACCCCACGCGACTTAGGCTTAGACCCCGTCGCCCTCAAGCGCATCGTCAAGATCGGCCTGCCCGCCGGCATCCAAAGCGCCGTCTTTGCCGTCGCCAACATCATCATCCAGTCTGCCATCAACAGCCTGGGCACCGAGGTCATGGCGGCTTCGAGCGCCGCCATGAGCCTGGAGTACGTGTGCTACAACCTGCTCAACAGCTTTAGCCAGGCTTGCACCACCTTTGTGGGACAAAATCACGGCGCCCGCCAGATCGACCGCTGCACCAAGACGCTCAAGGTCTGCCTGGTCGAAGGCGGTATCGTTGCACTCACCACGATCATCGTTATTGTCGGCCTGGGACGCGAGATCCTATCGCTGTTCAACAGCGATCCCAACATCGTCTCGATCGGCTATATCCGCGTGTGTTCGATCTTCCCGGCGTACGCCTTTTAGCATGTTCTACGAAAACATGTCAGGCTACCTGCGCGGCTTTGGTATCTCGCTCACGCCCGCCCTCATCACCATGATCTGTGTCTGCGGCATCCGCTTCTATTGGGTGTTCTGCGTGTTCCCGCACTTCCGCACCTTTGCGAACATCATGATGGTCTACCCCATCAGCCTGGGCACCACGGCGTTCTTTATGGTCGTGGCGGTATTGCTCTGCCATCCGGCACACACCTACCGTCTGACGCAAGCCAAAGCGACAGCCCGCTAATCACCACACTCAACGCCACGCTAGTCATTAATTGACAATATGCGAGCTCATATAGTCGATAAAGTGCCTCGTGGCGATAGGCATGGTGTCCCAGCTGCGCCAGGCTGCCACTACGTCACGCGAGGGAGCGTGCACGATGGGACGCACGCGAATATCGGCCCTCATGCCCTCGACGGTACGGCGATACAGCATACTCACGCCTAGGCCCTCCTCCACCATCGCCATGATGGTGTAGTCATCGGTCACCTCGCTCGTCACGTGCGGCGACAGCCCATGCGCCGCGAATGCATCGAGCACCAGGCTCTGTTCGCCCTCATCCAGCAGCACAAACGGCTCGGATGCCAGGTCGGCGAGCGTCACTTTCTCCTTTGCCGCCAGCGGATGTGTAGCCGGCAACAATGCCACCAACTCGTCGTGATAGACCACGCGTTTCTCGAGCCCGGCGGTAAATCCGCGCGCCGTAAAGCAAAAGTCGACCACGCCATCGGTGGACCCACTGGGCGTTGCGCGTGTAATCGCCCTGCTTGAGGGTAAAGTGCACGCCCGGATGCAAGGTCCCAAAATCACGGATCACACGCGGCAACACGGTACGGCTCACATTGGTAAACGTCGCAATGCGAATGTCGGTCGACGAAAGCCCCAGCAACTCCTGACGCTTACCCTCAAGCTCGGCCTCGGCCGTTACGATCTGGCGCAGATACGGTAAATACTGTTTGCCGTCGCGCGTAAGCGAGACGCCTTGCTTGCCGCGCTCGATAATCGTGGTGCCCAGCTCGCGCTCGAGCGCCTTGACGGCCTGGCTCACCGCGCTTTGCGTATAGCCCAGCTCGTCGGCCGCGCCTTTAAGGCTGCCGCAATCGACCACCATACATACAATCTGATACCGCGATGCCATCGTGCCTCCACATCAAGGTAGCCATAAAACGTTTTGCCAGGGCCTTTTCTTCCAACATTAGTATTTCTTAATCATACTGAAGATACATTCGCTTTACTACATCCACATCTGGGAGCAGAATCCTTTTTGCGAAACCGTTCTGTAACAAAAGGAGTCCCATGGATCGCAAAAAAGCAATCGCGCTCTCGTTTTCCGTTCCCGTCGCATGGGGCTTTTCGTACCCCCTCATGAAGATCGGCATGGACAGCATGAACGCCACGAGCATCGTCGCGCTGCGCTGCATCATCGCCTTTGCGGCCTGCGTGCTGCTCTTCCACAAGCACGCGGTGCGCATCCAACCGCGACGTGATGGTTCGTTCCGCCATCATCGGCGCCATCATGGCAACCGAGCTCACCTGCATGTGCTTGGGCTCCAGCCTCACCTCGGCCTCCACCGCCGGCTTTTTTGCAGAGCCTGACGGTCGTGATCGTGCCGTTTGCCAACGCGGCCCTGCTGCGTCGCGCCCCCGAACGCAAAGTGCTCGTCGGCACTACCATCGTCACCTGCGGTATGTTGCTGCTCTCGGGCGCCGACTTCACCAGCCTGAACCCGGGCGCGCTCATCATGCTGCTCTCCGCTTTTGTCTATGCCGGCCATATCATTGTGGCGAAGCGCTTTGTCGAAGATGTCGACCCGCTGGCTCTGGGCGTTTGGCAGTTGGGCTTCGGAGGCTTGTTCTCGGGTATCGCCGCATTCACCTTTGGCGGTTTCACGCTTCCCGGCACGCCGAGCGAGATCATCGTTGTCGTCGCACTCGCACTCATCTGCTCTGCCTATGGCTTTATCACCCAAACACTCGTGCAGCCCCACGTGCCCGCCGAGACCACCGGCTTCGCCTTCTCACTCGAGCCGGTCTGCTCTGCCGTCTTCTCGTTCTTCCTGGTCGGCGAGGTTCTGAGCCCCATCGCCTTCTTTGGCGCCGCCTCATCCTAACCGGCGTCATGGTGGCAACCGTCGAGCTTCCGCGCCTTCGCGCACATGGACACACCCGTATGGCAGGAGCGCCCGAGCACGTCTCGTAGGCCCCACTTCTTATACAGCCGTGGCATAAAGGCAACCGGTGCGCCTTTACAATAGATGCCAACAGAGCATCTGCCATAAAGGAGCCCCATGGACACCGCAACTCGCGACCACAACATAGCAACTTGGTTGGGCGATGCACCGCAGCCGGTACGTGACACTACGAACCAGCTGCTCGAGCGTATCGCCCTTTTGCGTGCCGAGCAGACCATCTACCCGGCACAAGACGACATCCTCAATGCCCTCGCCTACACGCCGGCCGACCAGGTCAAGGTTGTCATCTTGGGTCAAGATCCCTATCACGGACCCAACCAGGCAATGGGGCTGTCGTTTTCGGTCCCCACGACGCAAACCAAGTTGCCGCCAAGCCTGCGCAACATCTACAAGGAACTCAAAGCCGATCTGGGTTGCCCCATTCCCGCCACGGGAGATCTAACACCATGGGCACAACAGGCGTCCTGCTTCTCAACACCACGCTCACCGTGCGCGAGCATGCCGCCAACTCGCACGCCAAACTAGGCTGGAGCACCCTGACCGACTATGTTATCGAACGCTGCTGCCAGCTGCCCCAACCGGTCGTCTTTTTGGCATGGGGCCGCTTTGCCCAGCAGATGGTCGAAGGCAAGCTCGTCGCAACTGGTGCGGGCAAGACAACCGACAAGTTCTGTCTGGCCTCTACGCACCCCTCGCCGCTTTCGGCCAACCGTGCCACGGCAGGACTCCCCGCCTTTATGGGGTCGCATCCCTTCTCCGCTGCCAATCGGCTACTCGAACAGCACGGCTCGACCCCCGTCAACTGGACTTGCCTCGGCTAAAAATCGATACATCAAAAACGCGCCCGACGGCTTTCCGTCGGGCGCGTTTCCTATTCGGGCCAAATAAATTGTGTGCGGCCGGCCTCGCCGCCATCGATCAACAGGCTCTGCCCGGTCATAAACCGGTTGGTCACGCCCACAAAGTAGATCCACTCGGCGATCTCTTGGGCGGTGGCCCAGCGTTTAAGCGGCGTGAGCTCCATAATCTGGCTCCACAGGTGTTCGTCTTCCATCACGCAACGGTTGAGCGGCGTGATAACGCCGCCCGGGTCCACACTGTTGGCAATGGCCTGCGGCGCCAGGCGGTTTGCAAGGTTCTTGGTGTAGGCGATAACGCCGCCCCTTGCTGGCAGCATAGGCGGGAAAAACTCCGATCCCGTATGCCCACTCGCCGACCCACATTGACCACGGATTGATAGCCGGCGCCGGCTTGGCGGCAAGCCCCTCCCCCGCAAAGGCGTAGCGCTCGGTCACGTTGATGGTGCCACACAGGTTGGCGGCGATGTCGTCGGCCGAATCCTGCGTACCGGCAACGTTCACGATTACCTGAGGCTCAAGGTCGCCTGGAAACGAGTCCGGCTCGCGAACATCAACGATCAGATGGCGGTAGCGCTCGTGTTCGATCGTCGCCGGCAAAAGATCAAAGCCCACGACCTCGTGGCCCTCGTCCAAAAAGCGCTGCACGCACGCGGCTCCGATACCGCCCGAAGCACCCGTGATCAAAACCCGCATACTTGCTCCTTAGGCGGTTGCGTGGCGCTCGAGGTACTCGGAGCCCACGTTCTCGCGCTCCCAGCCGCGCACGACCTTGTAGCCACGGGACTCAGGAAGACCTCACACAGCAGCTCGGCGACAGCGCCGGTCAGCGAGCACATAAGGACCTGCACCCAGGTCCAACCAAAGAACGTGTGGCTCACCACAATGGCAAAGACCAGGTTGTCGATAAACTGGCCAACACCCGTGGACACATAGGAACGGAAGGCGAAGCTCGCAAAATTATTCTTTTTGAGCATACGGCCGAGCGACTGGTTGAGCGTGGAATTAACCACGGCAGAAACGAGCATGGCAAGCGAAGAGCCCAGCACCACGTACCAGGTGCCGCCGATGGTGGCGTTAAGGGCGGTGTTGACCTCGATCATGCCAGTGTCGTAGTAGGCGCCCCACATACCGGGCGTGAGCGAGCATGCCCAAAAGCACAGGCTCACGGCCAGGTTGACCAGCAGCGCGAGGATAGAGATTTTAATGGATGCCTTGGCGCCAAAGCGCTTGCAGATCATGTCCTGGCACAAAAACGAAACCCAGCTCACCACAAAGCCGCAATCGAGTGCCAGATACGGCAGGCTGATGAGCTCTTTGTTGGCCAGCAGGTTCATCATGATGACGCTCACGAAAAACAGCGAAACCGTTGCCGCGGGAATGCTCCGCAACAGGACCTTGTAGTCCTCCATGACCTTCTTGATCATTATGTACTCCTTTGGTTTTAGGTTTTACGAGCAGGATATCGGACCCGAACTGCTCGAGCGTCTCGGTCTTGAGACGACGGTGGGTATGATAGCCGCTCACACGGCATCAGGCAAGCAAGCGGCGCGGCAGCCCCGCAGGGCCACCGCGCCGATGCGTTAAAAGGCTACGTTGCCAAACTCCGACAGGATAAGGTCGGGGTTGTGATCGGTTGCCCAATCCACGTTCCACGGGCTCGTGAACAGCAGCAGCTTACCGCCGCGCATGTCCTCGACGCGCAGGGTGTCGCGCGTGAGCGAAAGGCCCGGGATATCGATTGGTGTCGGGGTCGTTCTGGATCCAGCGGATGTCCGTATAGGGCAGCGGCTGGCGACGAACCTCAACACGGTACTCGGCCTTGAGGCGGCGCTCGAGTACCTCAAACTGCAGCACGCCGACCACGCCCACGATGACGCTCTCCATACCGGCACCCAGCTCGCGGAAGATCTGGATAGCTCCCTCCTGGGCAAGCTCCTCCATGCCCTTGACGAACTGCTTGCGTTTGAGCGTATCGACCTGCGTAATGCGAGCGAACATCTCGGGGGGCAAACGTCGGGATCTGCGGATACTGCACGTGGCGCTTGCCGGAGCACACGGTGTCGCCGATGCTAAAGATACCCGGGTCGAACAGGCCCACGATATCGCCCGCGTACGCCTCGTCCACGATGGCACGGTCATCGGCCATCATCGACGTGCCCGTGGCAAGCTTAAGCTTGCGGTTGCCCTGCACGTGGAAGGCATCCATGCCGCGCTCGAACTTGCCCGAGCAAATGCGCACAAAGGCGATGCGGTCACGGTGGTTCTTGTCCATGTTGGCCTGGATCTTAAACACAAAGCCGCTAAAGTCGTCGCGGCAGGGATCGACCGGCTCGCTGGTGAGCGTATCGGTATAGGCGCGCGGCGTCGGGGCCAGACGCAGAAACTCCTTGAGGAAGGGCTCCACGCCAAAGTTGGTGAGCGCCGAGCCAAAGAACGCCGGGCTCAGCTTGCCGCAGGCCACGGCATCCAAGTCGAGCTCGTCGCCGGCGCCATCGAGCAGCTCGATATCGTCCATCAGGTTCTTATGGTTTTCCTCGCCAATGAGCTCGTCCATGGAAGGATCGCCCAGCTCGGCCTCGACCTCGGCGACCTTCTTGGTGGCGTTAGCGTGGCCGTCGCCCTCAAAGGCAATGACGTGACGAGTCTGGCGATCGAACACGCCGCGGAAGTTGCGGCCGCTGCCGATCGGCCAGTTCATGGGATACGTATTGATGCCCAGGACATTCTCGATCTCTTCCATGAGCTCAAACGGATCGCGAGCCTCGTGGTCGAGCTTGTTCACAAAGGTGAAGATGGGAATGTGGCGCAGCGTGCAGACCTTAAAGAGCTTTTTGGTCTGAGCCTCGACGCCCTTGGCGCCGTCGATGACCATGACCGCGGCATCGGCGGCCATAAGCGTACGGTAGGTATCCTCCGAAAAGTCCTGGTGGCCGGGGGTATCGAGGATGTTGACGCAGGCGCCGTCGTAGGTGAACTGCAGCACCGAGGAGGTGACGGAGATGCCGCGCTCCTTCTCGATGTCCATCCAGTCCGAGACGGCATGCTTGGCCGAGCTCTTGCCCTTGACCGAGCCGGCGGTCTGGATACTGCCGGTATAGAGCAGCAGCTTCTCGGTAAGCGTGGTCTTACCGGCGTCCGGGTGGCTGATGATCGCGAATGTGCGGCGCGACGAGATTTCATCCGACAGGCTTGCCATGCGGATCCTTTCTTGCATTGAGTGCATTACGTCGATGTAACCGCACTATTGTAGCCGCGAAATCTCGCTCTAGGGCGCCTATCAGGACAAATTCATCAGTCAGAACGTGAACGGCTAGTTATCGAAAGTATTCTGCAGCAGACTGTCTCAATCTGTAACAGCAGGCGACTCAAAACGGACCCAGATGTTACAGATTGAGACAAACGAACTTGTCCGCCGGCACAATCTCAATCTGTAACACCTGACCGCCCAAATTGGGTCTAGCTGTTACAAATCGAGATAAACGGAAAGGCAGGCAGCCAATGTCTCGTTCTGTAACATCTAGCCGCGCAAATCGACTCTTACTGTTACAGATTGAGACAAATAGGCAGGCGGGAAAATAACATCTCAATCTGTAACAGCTGGCGACCAAAAACGGACCCAGATGTTACAGATTGAGATTGTTTTGGAGCAAGCGCGGCGCCGATGGTCTATTCCACATTTAGCTCTTGCATAACTGTGCATAGTGTATATATACTGTGCTTACCGGTTATATACACGTGTAGCCCAACAGCTAAGGAGCCGCTGTGGACATCATCCTATCCAATTCGAGCGATAAGCCCATCTACGAACAGATATCCTCGCAGGTCAAAGCTCAAATCCTTTCGGGCACGCTCACTGCGGGAGCCAAACTCCCCAGCATCCGTGCGCTCGCGAGCGATCTTGGCGTGAGCGTCATCACCACCAAGCGCGCCTACGCCGACCTAGAGCAACTCGGGTTTATCTGCACCGTGCAGGGCAAGGGCTGCTTTGTCGCCGAGGGCAACCAGGAACTCTTGCGCGAAAACCAGCTCTGCCATATCGAAGAGCTACTTGCGAAAGCGGCGAGCCAAGCCGAAACCCTGGGCGTCACGCGCGACAAACTGCACGAGATGCTCGACCTGGTAGCCCCCGAAACCATGCAGTAGCCATCTGAAAGAAAGGCTATACCATGCAAAACCTTTTAGAACTCAAAGGCATCTCACGCCGTGTGAGCGACCGCTTTTCACTACGCGACGTCACGCTCGCTGTGGAGCCCGGCCAGATCGTTGGCTTTGTAGGCGCAAACGGCGCCGGCAAGACAACGACCATTCGCGCCGCGCTCGGGCTTATAAAGCTCGATGCCGGCGAGGTGCA
>ENA-OQJI01000197-OQJI01000197.1-human-gut-metagenome-genome-assembly--contig:-NODE-197-length-14007-cov-1.698127_pt1 | contig 14007 bp, 11 predicted proteins | sample MGYA00242602_ERZ504768 | MGnify/ENA primary metagenome ERZ504768 (study PRJEB26092, sample SAMD00036368) | human gut metagenome | host: Homo sapiens | study: EMG produced TPA metagenomics assembly of...
CCTGCAGCAACCGGTATAGGCGCTCAATTCAACGGACTCATCATCAGTTGTATTGCATTCAAAAGCACAAACAACAAACATAAAAAGAATTTACCCATTAAACAATCCTCTGCAAATAGCCGCCCATTCTTATTCTAAAGAAGTTTTAATAGGATCATCAACAACCTCTTTAAAAGAAACGCCAAAGTTTGAGCGAGCTAAACTTATAAATTTTGCCAATAATATATATTGTTTCATATCTGGTACCGCAGCTATCAGAGGAGAGTATAGCGCTCATATACAATCTCCCCAGAAACAAACAGAACTAACTTTAGACAATATAGAATATTTAATATCATTGAAAAATCTACAATATAATTCTTGCCCAGATACATCATTAAAAATATGTAACTTACGAGTATACATAAAAAATAGAAACCACTATCAGGTCATACGTAAAACTGTTGAAGCCCGATTTCCCCTAATACCAGCAATGTATCTTTTCACTGATATATGCAGAGAAGAGTTATTAGTAGAAATAGAAGGTATATGCCAGTTATTACAGTAATTTTTACTGATATTTTATCTTTATCCTTTCCTTCGACATCAAGCCCTTTTCAACTTCTTGCTTATCCATGCGAATAGGTTTACTAATGAAATCAGGCACATTATATGAATATAACAATTCTGTATAATATTCTGCCGGATACTGTTGAGGAAGCATAAAAGGTTTACTAACATTTCCGTTATCATCTATAGAAGCTAAATACAAACGTGTATAAAGTCCATCATCCGCCGGGAGCTAAAAACAAACCAATGAGAATTACTGCTCCAATTATGATAACTTTCAGTTTCCGGACTATTCACTTCAGTAATATTACGACTTTCACCGCTCTTTAAATCAAGCAGCCACAAATCAGCTTCCCGATGCCAGATAGAAAAGTTTCCATAATCGGAAAGAGTATACATAATATATTTCCCATCATAAGACGGACGAGGGAATGAAACACTTTTTCCCAAAGAGCTCGCAGATACTAAAGTATCTATTTTATTTCCAAAAGTTCCACGAGATGAGTCGAAATCAATAGAACATAAACTATATCTTACTTTTTTATAATCTTCAGGCATAGCTTGCGCTTCTGCACTACAAAAATAGAGTTTTCTTCCATCTGCAGAAAATACAGGAAACGTTTCAAATGATTCCTTTTTACTAAGCAAAGGACTAGTAAGCAAACGATGAGTTTCTGGATGATAAACCACTATATCAGAAGCATTATCCATTACTTCTATACGCTCATCATGAACTACATGAAAAGCCTGTTTTGTATCATTAACAGAATATGCAATATAATCACCTGACGGATGCCAATAAGGATACACACATGCTGAAATTGTACTATCAGTTTTTGTATCAAGAACTTCTAACCGCCCTTCTAACTGCATCAGAGTAGCTCCATGATCTCCTCGTACATGCAAACTTAAACGATCTGAATTTGTTCGATTACTAGCATGACAGTTTATACACATTCCCGGTATCAAAGTATTTTCGATCACTGCCTGTTCCTGAAAACTACCTAGCTCACGCTGATAAATACCCATCTTACTATATACCTCATAACCAGGAGCTATCAATCTATATGCCAATCCATAGTCGATAGAATAGTTGCTAACATAAAAAGGGAAAGGCTTATATTGTTTCCATTTTCCATCATATTTTGCAGATACAGTTACAATTATACTATCGCCTTTACTAGCTTTCAACAACTGTTTCCATTCCTCTATACTCTATATCTACATCTGTATCATTCATGTGCAACTCCTTTCCGCCCACTCCTTGCATTCTGATATCGATTCTTTCACAGTCATCTTTCATAGTAAAATTAAGAGGAGCTATACCAACCGGTACAGTTACAGCTATATAATCTGGATAAATATCAGGAAAAGTATCAACCATTTCAGGTGATTCAACTTGCTCAGCACAAGACATACACAAGCAAAGAGCAAGACATCCTATCCACTTTACAATTAATTTCATAAGCTACTTTCTGAATAATAAATAATACCAATAACTTTTTCCAAAACGATTAAGAAAAAATGCTTCATCCTTCGGAGCGCGTACATAATGAGTAGCAAACTCTGTTACTTCCTTCATTACGACAGGAGAAATACTCCAAGGCATTCCTTGAAAATTCGGATGAGATTGTGTCCAAACATATACCAATGCTTCCTGATAGGAACGTGGAATAACAGCATATCCCATATTTTTCCCTATTGGATAATATTTTAAAAATGACGCTATATCACGATTTAAAAGTGTATAGGCCAATAAATATTCAAAGGCAAGACGATTATTTTTATTATGCACTAAAAGCAATCCTAACATCATATCTTTTTCATTTTCACTGAATAAGAAATCTTCAGTATAGCGCATTTTTCGTAGCCTTCCCCACTCCGGATGAGAGTTTATTTTATCTTCTTCATAAAGATATGTTTCTGTTTCTTCAGCCCATTTTTTATAAAAAAGTGTATGTTTCAACAGATTCAGATATTTTGCAGCTACCTTATATTCTCCGTTCAACAAGTTTGTTTCTGCAAGACGACGAATACAACGTGTACTTTTATGATAAGACGGATTGGCCTCCATTGCTTCAAACACATATCGCTGACTAGTATTAATCATTCCCAAATGAAAATAAACTTCATTGACTGTAAGTGGAATCGTATAGTCCCGAACAAAATCAGGAATCAGCCCATCTGTACCATTTTGAAAGAATTGAAACATACGTTCGCCTAATTGCCCAGTTTTCCCTAAAGCCAGATTCAAACAAACGACAGACAGAGGTGTATCTGGATTATTTTGTTCTGCAGACTGGATAATCTGCTGCCATTGACATGTACTCGCCCAATAATCATAAGCCATATCACGTTCCTTTTTCATACTCGTTGCACTATAAATCCATCCAGCTCCAAGAGTCAATACAACAATACTTTGTATAGACCAATATAAGGAACGATACTTTTGATACTGAGGTAGAAAAGCTACACCTCCTGCCAATAATACAACTATAACACAGGTCAAGACTCCAGAAAAAGGAATAAGTGTAGGAAAGCGATAATAACCAATTCCTGTAATCAATCTAGAAACCGGATATTGCAAATGAAGTATAGCATATCCCACACTTATCCCCCATGCTATCACCATAAGTAAACTAATAGCACTCTTATGTTTAATCGATATAGAATCAACCAACCACTCATAAGCTAAAATCAGACATAGAGTTACTATACATACTCCTCCAACACACCAATAAAGCAATGGAAATACCCCCAATACATACACATATTTTACCCATTGACGAGATAATGACATATAACCATAGGATATTCCCATAGAAAGAAGCAATGAAACTATACCTGCCAACAGACTATTTTCATCGCATAAAAATGCCCAAGCTCCCAGTGATGGAATAAACGACAAAACATACCAATCAATAGAGTTCTTTTGCATTTTCAGCATAATCCTGTACATAAGCCTCTGTATTCCTCCTAGCAATAAAGCCACAATCAAAGCTCCAAGATAGGGATAGTAATAAAACTGAGTTAAAAAATTCAGCTATATATTCTCCAACCCCACCGGGATAAGATAGCTTATCGAAAAAATATGAAGGAATATACAAAAACAATAAATATTGTTCCTGATACAACAAATGAAAAGGATAGTATATTGCCCAAAACAAAAAAGCAATACCCACAAAGAGAATAGACAAAAATGCTCTTATATTGTTCTGCATAGACATTGGATTATATTAGGTTTATTTGCATGTTCAAAGTTACACACCTTTAGCTTATAGAAATGATACTATCTTAACATTTTATAGAATTTTATCTATAATAAGAAAAGAGAGATGTAATAGGACTATCCTAAAACACCTCTCTTTTATATACATTACTTATCAATTACAGTCTTTGTATCATTCAATACGTTTATAACAGAAGAACCAACCTTCTGAAGAATTAGACAAAGTCTGAGCAGCTAAAACCAAATGATCACCATCTGCAGATATAATCTGATAAGTATAGCAACGCTGATTGCCATCATTAGGTAATACTCCTAACAAAGGAACTGTACCAGAGAAAGTCATTGTACCGACTCCCCATCCTGCAACAAGTTGTTCTTCGGTAACTTTTACACTACCTGTTTCACCACGACTTGTCTGTACTCCTGTAAGACTTAAAGAGAACCATGCCCCAATACCATCGTTAGGTAAGCCTTTGCCTTCACATTCTTCATTAATATCGGCACCATCGGGAGCTCCCCACCAAGAAGGAGTTGTATCACTTCCCCAGCCTCCATTTCCCCAGTAACGAGTCAAAGTATCGTCCCAAGTCCATTTAGTTGTACCATATTCTCCATTTTCCAGACCAAATATCTGCTCATAAATAGCAGGCAAATCTGTGTATTCACTAACAGTTATACTTTTCGTTGATGATTTTGTAATGCTACCATCTTGATTAATAGCTGTTATATACACATCTAATTCTGTTGTAGGAGGTGTTACCTGGAAAGTAGGATTTGTACCTTCAGCTAACAGTGCATCATTATCTGCAGAATATACTTTAACGTAACGTACAGGAGATAATTTTACTGTAATGTTGTTATTACCTTCACTACGAGCTACTAGTTGAAAACTATTAGTCAACTCATCAACCGTTACACTTGCTCCGGGTTGTTTATCATCAACCGAAGCATCACATGCAACCAAAAGAATTGCAAATAAAAATGGCAACGCAAATAGTATCTTTTTCATAATTATTTTCGCTTTGTTATTAGTTAATTATTACCAACCACTATATTCACTGCTTGCATCCGTCCAACCTTCATTCTGAACCAATCCACCATTAGACAAAGAAACTTCAGTCTCTGGTATCTTAAAGAAACCTGCAGTAGCATTGTATCGGGCTGCATATCCACCAGCATGTGGTGTATTTTTAGCAGATGATCCTAAATAATAAACAGGCTGATTTGTCTGTTTTTCAAGGGCAGCAGCAGCAATGTGCCAACGACGTATATCATTCCATCTTACACCTTCAAAAGCTAACTCCCAACGGCGTTCATTCCATAAGGCTTCCAAAGAATAAGAACCTATAGGATCCAAGCCTGCACGTTCTCGTACTCTATTAATACCCGACACATCCTCTTTTAACTCAGATTGCATCAACAGAACATCAGCAAAACGAATCAAAACTAAATCATGAATATTACCTGTTTGCATCAAGTTATCGTTCTGCCATCCATTTTCACCATACATTAAATATTCAAAAACAGGAGTATATTGAAGAGTTCCACTTTCATCTGTATATTGTGCTGACACTGACGATTGCTTCTTTTCATAGTAATCTGTTTCTTGAACAAAATCAGCCCATCCACCATATGTGTAAGCCGGCAAATCTTTTACATTCTGAACAGAAGCTTCACGACGCATATCATCCGACTCTGCTGAACTCCAGTCGTTCACTAAATTTGGAGCAACAGGACCAGCTCCCCATCCTTGACCAAATGGGAATGTTTTCGAATAATCCTGTCCACCTCGCATACCAAAATGCAATGCATATCCATTTGCATAACCGATTGTAGTCTGCCAACTAGCAAGTTTATTAAATTTGATAGCAAACATAGACTCAGGGTTTACAGCAGCATCGTCTTCAACCCACTTTAATCCCTGTCCTTTCGTATAATTATAATCTTCTACTGTACAACGGTTGGTATAGGCCCATAAATTACGATAATCTGGGACTAATGAATATCCAGAATTATCAACACAGTCATCGATATAACCAATTACTTCATTCTTTGTCAATGTAGTACCGTCAGGCAAAGCCACTTCTGAAAGAGGATTATATGTGGTACTAGTCAGTGCAGCTAAGTCGTCACCATTACCATACATTCCGGTATAAAACAACCATGCACGTCCTAACATAGCCTCAGCCGCATATTTATCCACATGTCCATCAGTCTTACGAACAGCAGGCATTGTTGCAGCAGCATCTCGTAAATCCATCAGAATCTGTCCCCACAAAGCAGCAGCTGCTGGTTGAGACGGCTCAGCCTCTTCTGTTGAAAGAACCAAAGGTACACGACCATACTGAGAAGCCAGCTCATAATAGAAGAAAGCACGCATAAATTTAGCTTCACCTACTACCTGATTTCTCTCACTTTCCTCTAGCTCCATATTTTCCACACCTTCCAATAATGCATTGGCACGGTTGATACCCTGATAACGATCACTCCAGAACTGATGTGTCATATCTGTTTGGTAGTTCAAAAGCAAATCCATTGCTTGCATTAATTTATCATTTGTACCACCACCACCTAAATTATCATCACTTGCCAACATTGACAAATAGAAGAATGACATTTGTGGATTAGCACAAACCAAACTTAAGTTTTGATAAATACCCGCAAGTGCCTGAGAAGCATCACTAGATGTAACAGGGAAATTTTCAGGTGTTTTCTCCACATAGTTCACAGCATCAAGAGTACACGATGTTACTCCTCCCAAACCTAGGAGCGCTGCAGCTAATATATTTATAAACTTTTTCATCGTATTATTCATAATTAAAATTTAACATTAACACCAAACATATAAGTTCTAGGCTGAGGATAGTTACCAACATCAACTCCTGTAACCCAAGGCTCATTACTATTTAAAGCCATACCATTTTCTGGATCCATACCTTTATATCCAGTAATAGTAAATAAATTCTGGGCTGTAAAGTAAACTCGTAACTGCTGAAGTGGACAAGTTTTCCAAACACGTTTCACATCATATCCTATTGTCAAATTCTGCAAACGCACATAATCTGCATCTTCTACATAAATATCTGAAATATTCTGCCAGTTTGGACCTGCATTACCCGGAGTCAAAAGTGGATAGCGATCAGATGTTCCTTCGCCATGCCAGTAATCATATACCTCTGTAGTATAATTTTCATATTGACCATCTGTAAATTTACGATAAGAGCGAGCAACCTGCTGTCCGAAAGCTCCATAAGCAGAAATTGAAAGATCAAAACCTTTATATGCAGCATTTAAATTCAATCCCATTGTAATATCTGGATGCGGATTTCCCAAATCTGTCTTATCATCTGAGTTGATAACTCCATCACCATTTACATCCACAAATTTCAAATCACCCGGTTTAATTGAAGTTCCCTGCAAAGAATTAGCAACATTTCCTCCACAATTCTGGTTCAAATAAGCCTGAACGTCATCCATATTTTGCATTACACCGTCAGTCTTATATCCATAGAAGTATCCGATTGGATGTCCTTCTTTCATACGGGCCATAAAACCAGTATTCTGAGAAAGGTTATCATTACCTCCTTCTACATAGCCAGAACCATTATTAACCTCTATAACTTCATTTTTGTTATGTGACAAATTAAAGTTTGCTCCATAAGTAAAATCATCACCAACACTATCGTTCCAACCTAAAGAGATTTCAATACCTTTATTCTCGATACTACCGGCATTTGCTGCTTTTGTTGTAAATCCATTGATAGAAGAAACCGGAACATTGATCAACAAGTCTTTTGTTTTCTTACTATACCAATCAAATGTAAAGCTCAATTTTCCGCCCAAGAAACGAGTATCAACACCAATATTGGTCTGTTCAGAAGTTTCCCAAGTCAAATCAGTGTTCGAAAGACGAGTAGGATAACCTCCCTGAGTAGCAGAGTTCTTATCACTACCAAACGGATACTGTCCTAAGTCACCGAACGAATAAGTTGCCAGATACTGGAAAGCACCAATATTCTCATTACCATTCTGTCCCCAGCTTGCACGCAACTTCAAGAAATCAAGCCAGTTTGTTGTACTTTGCATAAACTGTTCGTTCGAGATAACCCAACCAGCAGAGAAAGAAGGGAAATATCCCCAGCGGTGTCCATCCGCAAAGTTAGAAGAACCATCACCACGCATAATTGCGGTAAACATATACCGTTCTTTATAATCGTAGTTGACACGACCGAAGTATGACAATATAGAGTGGTCGTCTACTGGATAGCCTCCTACTGTTGCAAGTCCTGTACGTCCTGTAAAGTTATCAAAATAAGCATGAGAAAAATCTGTGAAGACATTACCTTTAGCTATTGCCTCCAATGTTTCAGCCATATTATTACCTTCACGAGAGTACTCTGTACCAACCAATACATCAAAGTGGTGTTCTTTTGGAAGATCAAATTTATAGTTCAAGGTATTGGTAACTCCCCAGTTCCATCCTATTGTCATATTTTCAGACAATGTACTTTGGTCAGCAGCATTACCTTGATCATTTATCTTGTATTCACCAGTATATCCTTTCCACAAACTTGAATACTGTTTATAATACGCTTGTGATCTATAAGTCAAGTTTTTAATTGGCTGTACTTCAAAATAAGCAACCGCATTCAAGTTGAAGTTTTTACTCTTGTTGTTTCCACTTTGAGTATTGACTATTTCAGCAACAGGATTGCTTGTATATGAGTTATAAGCAAACCAACCATCTGTACCAGAGTTCTTCAAATCATCATACATAAAGTAATCACCATTTGCATTATATACAGGTACGCACGGATTTGCACGTAACATAGTAGATATGGCATTACTATATTGATTACCAATCTGAATACCTTGTGTCTGAGCATGCTGATAATACAGGTTCTGACCAAACTTGATCACATCTCTATCATCTGTTTTATAAATAATGTGCTCAGAATTTAAACGAAAAGTAAAACGACGATAATCAGATTTTGCTATATTTCCTATGACACCGTCTGATACTGATAACCAAATCCTGTAGAGAATTTTGAAAGTTCAGAACCACCTGAGATATTCAATGCATGAGAAGTAGTTATTGCATTGTCATTAATAATCTGATCCAACCAGTTTGTTCCTTCATTTGCTCCACTTTGATAATCTGCCAATAAATCAGCATCTATATATTTTGACCAGTCATAAGGATTACCTCCATTATTATAAGCTACCTGATCCTGAACAGCCATATATTCTTTAGCATTCAGCAAGTCTGGTTTTTTATATACATTCTGCCAACCGACATTTGCATCATAAGTCACAGTAACCTTTCCAGCTTTACCCTGCTTAGTAGTAACCATGATAACACCATTAGCTGCACGAGCTCCATAAATAGCACACGAAGCTGCATCTTTCAAGACATCAATACGTTCAATATCAGCAGGGTTTAACGCATTAATATCACCTCCGGCAACACCATCAATAATATAAAGCGGATTAGTAGAACTATTAGTACCAGCACCACGAATACTGATTTTATACCCATCACCCGGTTTACCTGAAGTAGCCTGAATATTTACACCAGGGCTTTGGTTCTGCAAAGCTCCCAATGCACTAATCGTATTTCTTTTTGCTACATCATCACCCTTTACTTCAACAGTAGCACCTGTTACGAGTTTCTTTTTCTGAACACCATAACCAACTACGACAACTTCTTCCAAAGTTTCTGTATCTTCCTTCAATACAACATTGAAAGATGTCTGTTCTCCAACAGTTACCTCTTGACTATTATAACCAATAAAAGAGATTTGTAATATAGCACCAGCAGGAACAGTTAAAGTAAAATTACCATCAATGTCAGTAATTGTACCATTCGTTGTTCCTTTTACCAAGACATTAGCACCGATCACTGGAATTCCATTAGAATCAACAATCGTACCAGAAATAGACTTTGTCTGTTGAGCAGCAATCATAGTTCCTGTTGATGCAGACAATGTCCCTGGAAAACCTGCAACCATTACTGATAAGCAAGTTCCTGCAACCAATACAGTTCTTTTTGCATGTTTGTTCATAACATCATATTTTTTAAAGTTTTCAAGTATTTTTATTACTCTATATAAAGACTTGTATCATATATCTTCAATGCAAAGTTACAGAATACGCAATCTATATTCCGATATAATTTTATCATAAAATTATAACTTGTTACAATTTTATTTCTTCAATTATAAATTAGTTTTGCATAAAAAACACGAAGCAAAAATAGGCATTTACATTAGAACAAAAGGGGTAAATATGTTTTCAATCAGGGTATAGTTTGTATAAATACTACCTGATTATGATATATTTTTCAGATTTCAATTGTTACCTAATACTCTATTAGCCTGTTTTATTAAAGTGATAGTTGTACTATCCGATGCAAATACAGAATTCAGCCCCTGCTGCTCCTGAGCAGGATCGCCAGTATAATCGTCTCCAGGTTTCCAATATTCATATTCTTCAGAAGGATTAGCAAAGCCTCCCCATCCCCAGAAATTACAACCCGCAAACAAAGTGTGAGATGAAGCATTATCTAATACCAAATCGAATATATATTTATAATAAGCATCTCGTGCTTTCACTGACGACGATTTACTAAATTGAAAATTATCTCTAGGATATCCAAATTCTTCCATTACCAAAGGCTTCTGATACTTCTTTGCAACTGCAAGATGTTCGTCGATATACACTTTCGAATTCTGTTTTGCTTTTTCCAGATTCTCCTGCAAACGATCTTTCGGAGCCCATCCCCAATTGTATGGCCAGATATGAATATTCATATAATCCACATTAGCATCTGCATGAATTTTTTCGAACAAGTCCATATCCATCTCACAGCCCCATTTACCTTCGCTTCCGGTAGAAACCAGGTGATTGGGATCAAGAGATTTGATCAAGGCAGCAGCCTTACCCATCCAATTGGCAAAATTCTGTTTATATTCTGGTGAGAAAGCACGAGGTTCGTTACCTATCTGCCATGACATAATAGTCGGATCGTCTATATAACGCACATTTGTATAACGGTTGGTACGGGTTATTACATCCTTTACATAATTTGCATAAAGAGCTTGGGCACTGTCCGAGCATACAAACTGACCGGCAAAATTCATATAAGCCGCATACCCATCAACTGCCGGCTGTGGTGCTTTTCCATAACCAGCCCATTGCAGATACTGTCCATATCCTCCACTCCATTCCCATGAATTATTCAGATAAAGCACAGCCAGCATATCACGCTTTGCCATTTCAGCAAGCAGATAGTCAAGTCCTGCAAAAATAGTATCATTGTAAACTCCTGGAGCAACCTGAAGCGTAGGTTCCACTTTAGCAGCTACTCCGCGCTCGCCATCAGAACCAACCAGTATACGTAAATTATCAATGCCAATACTTTTTAATGAATCAAGCTCGCGACATAGACGCACACGGTTACCTCCTTCGCCTTCTGAGCCTAATATTGCACCATACCAAAAGTTAGTACCAATGTAATAATAAGGCTTTCCATTACGGATAAACTGTCCGTTCTCTACTCGTACAAAATTATTCTCTTTCTGATTTTTCGACATTGTGGTACACGACACAATAACCACAAGTGACATTAACAACAAAAAAAAGTTCTGCTTCCGCATATCTATTAGATTTATTTCAACAATGCAAAAGTAAGAAGAAACTATCTAGAAATATGATATAATTTTATCCAATAATTCACAACATTGCAGATAGTCTAATTACTTACATCTACTCTATGTCCTATAAATCTCCCGAATACTTTCAAATAAATAGTGCCGATAATTCAGAGAATTACCGGCACAAAAACCATTATCCTTTCAACCTTACCTAAAAAAAACACTTTATCTATAAACAACATATCTTATTTTACCAATAACACTTCTTTTACAATACGCCCCCACTCCTTCAAATCCTCACTTTTCCACCCAGTATCAGGTGCTGAAGGATAAAGCATCGAGCAAGTTTCGTCTTTGTCAGCTATTGACCAGGCAGCCCAGCTGACAGCATGTTCTTTCATCCACGCCTGCCATTTATTCCATTCCTCCAAATCTATATTTCCATCTCCGCTTGCTTCCATGCCGGCACATTCGGAAACAAAAAGAGGAAGTCCTTTTTCCAACGCATAATCGGCACGCTCACGCAACGAAGTTTTATGAGTAGCAGCATAAAAATGCAGTGTATACATTATATTATGTACATTCTTTATTGGATCATCGGCGGCCAGATGTACATCCTGATCCCAATGAGGAGTACCCACCAGAATCAATGCCTCCCTATCGACGGCACGAATACAAGCAATAACGTCCTCTGAATATTTTTTCACATCAGCCCAGGTATCCTTTACTGGTTCGTTGAATATTTCATAAATAACATTGGGAACACCTTTATAGCGAGCGGTTATCTGACTAAAAAACTCTTTCGCCGCTTCTGTATGTAACCCATGGCTATGCCAGTCTATAATGACATACACATCATTGGCGATAGCAGCATCGGCAACAGCCGTCACACATTTCAACGCCTTCTCCGGATTGCTTAGATAAGCTCCTTCGGGCTCTACTCCCATAGCGGCACGAATCAGCGTACAATTCCATTGCTCTTTCAGCGTTTTCACAGCCGAAGCATTATAAAAGCGAGACCACCAGTTATGCCAGCCCATACTGACTCCTTTCAATACGACCTTTTCGCCTTTTTCGTTTACAAGAAAGGTTCCTTTTACAGACAAACGTTCCACAGCTGCACTAGCATTTACACTACCATATAAAAACATCAGGCAGCACAATACACAAACTTGCAGAATAGAAAAGACGCTTTTAATCATGTTTCGGTCCATAGCATTTCAAATTAAAAATCCATTCGATTAACACTTGCAAAAGTAGACTATCATAAAATAAAAAAGCAATACTATTTTATCTGATTGTTGCATTTCTATCACAAACCGCTTTTTATTACCTTATTTATATACGCTAACAGCGATAGTTCATCTTACCATAACATTGACAATAAAAAAGCGATGTTTCTTTTACAGACATTAGTCTTGAAAGGAAACACCGCTTTACTTACCATACTAGCTTTATCAAATAATTGTACGTTTCTTCCGATAATCATCCCTGAACTCTTTCGGAGAACAATTCTTCTTTTTCTTAAAGATACGGTTAAAGTTGGAAAGATTGTTGAAACCGCACTCATAGCAGATTTCAGCAATCGCCATCGTAGAATCTACCAGTAAACGGGTAGCATGCCCCAAACGTAAATCAATAATGTAATCTGACAGGTTCTTTCCGGTACGCAACTTGAAAAAACGGCTGAACGAAACTTCTGTCATACCTACCATATCAGCAAGCAGACCTAGTCTGATTTCCTCCTGATAATGTTTTCCAATATAATCCTGTACTTTCTGTACTCTCCGGCTGTCTGAGTGCACTTCGATTTTTGCAAACGAAGAACTAGACAACGTACGTGCCTGATCTGTAAAAAGGGAAAGTTCATACAGCAAGGTCAGAAAATGCACTACTGCATAAAAACCTTTCATTTCCGGAAGCTTGTCTATCAGTGCATACACTTTCATCACCGCATCCATTGGAAAACATAAGCCGTATTGCGCCTTGTCGAGCATCTTTCGAATCATATCAAACTGATTGGCATCTATCAGTCCACTCAAAAAAGCGGGTACAAACTGAATGGTTATTTCCCGGATATTTGATGACGAACAGGTATTTTGCTCCCAAACGTGTTCCAGGTCCGGACTTGTTATCAGCACTAAATCGTAATCGCCTATAACCTCTGCCGAATCACCCACCACACGGCGCACTCCAGGCGCATGTTCTACAAAATTCAATTCAAACTCTTTATGCGAATGCATCGGATAGGTAAACTCTTTCTTATGCCGGTCGGCTATATAAAAACAGTCCTTGTCCGAAAGTGGAGTTATTTCGCGTATAAAATTTTCATTTACCAGTTTTTCCATAGCATTTGTTTTCATTATCACAAATATACATAATAAAATGACAAAACCATAAAACCGAAGAAAAAAACGTGTTCACGTTTATAGAAAAAACATGCTGATATTTTCAAAGAAATATGCTGATATCTTCAGGAAAACATGCTGATATTTTTTTATTTTTCTGTACAAACTTTTATTCACCTGTTCCCGATAATATTTTATCTTACTTCCACCTTTCTATCAAAATAAG
>ENA-OQJI01000198-OQJI01000198.1-human-gut-metagenome-genome-assembly--contig:-NODE-198-length-14000-cov-1.957183_pt1 | contig 14000 bp, 17 predicted proteins | sample MGYA00242602_ERZ504768 | MGnify/ENA primary metagenome ERZ504768 (study PRJEB26092, sample SAMD00036368) | human gut metagenome | host: Homo sapiens | study: EMG produced TPA metagenomics assembly of...
CTCTGTCAATGCTTTACTGCGTTTTCTCTCTCGAAAGCGGGTGCAAAATTACGCACTTTTTCGCAAACTCCAACTTTTGCACGACTTTTTTTTGACTTTTCCTGAAAGTTTTTTTCGTAAAACGCTGGAAAACAGGTATGTTACGCGGCATATTTTTTTTGTTATACACAGAAGGAGGATGAAAACATGCACAATAATATTTATTGCGCGGGCGGGCGCATGTGCGCGAGGGAAAATACACTGCATTATCCGCAAAAAACGGTAAAATGGAAAAACAACGCCTTCTCTTCATTAAAACAACGGCATATTTTCACTAAAAATACACCTTCTTTTTTTAAAATTACAGCATATTTTTTTCTGGGTAACGAACAGACTGATTATCAGTAACTAATAAAAAGAAAAAATCAGCATAAATGAAGGATAAAAATAATAGGTATTTCGAAAAAGCAAGTCCAGCCCATTGTATATTAAAAACCATACACATACCAAATAATCTGCCCAGCATATTTATATAACTTAAAAATAGAATGTATCATCAGAAAATATTTTTCACCATTCATTACCAAATAAAAAATAAACAAAATACCTCACATACTAGGCAATGCAGAATCAAAGTACACAAAACAGGCAGTATCCTCCCCAAAATCAAAAAGCGGGTATATGTTTACAAATGCTCAGAACAGATAGCCTCTCTCGTAGGAGCCGGAAACAACGTATTTTTTACCAATTACATTACTTTTGAAACAAATCGAAAGAAATAAGTATTCCGTGAACGGCCACAATATTAAAAAAATTGTATCTTTGAGAACACTAACAAATTTAAAACAAAAAAAATTTATTACCATGAAAGAAAACATTTGTACAAAACTACGTTTTCCATCTAACTGGAAAAAATTAGGGGTGACTAGCCTGATGGTATTTCTATGTATTTCTTTATTTGCTTCCGAGCCAATCGATTTTGATAAAGCATTTAAAGAAAGTGTAAAAATCGAACAACAAATTAAACGAACCAGCTTCCCGGGGAAAGTTTACAACATTAAAGACTTTGGAGCCACGACAGATACCCCCGATCAGCCATGTCATGAACAGATCAATTTGGCAATTACAACCTGCAATCAGGAAGGAGGAGGTACCGTCGTTATCCCTAAAGGAACTTTTTATACAGGCCCTATTACAATGAAAAGTAATGTAAACCTGCATCTTGAAGAAGGAGCTACATTGAAGTTTTCAACAGATCAGAAACTATATTTTCCGGGAGTTATTACACGCTGGGAAGGTTTAGACTGCTACAATGCACGCCCATTGATTTATGCCTACGGAGAATCAAACATCGCTATTACAGGAAAAGGAACTATCGACGGACAAGGGTCGAATAAAGCCTGGTGGCCGATGTGTGGTGCTGCACACTACGGATGGAAAGAAGGCATGCACAGTCAAAAACTAGGAAGCCGCGAACGCCTTATGGGTTATGCTGAGTAAAACGCCCTATTTATGAACGAGTTATGACACCTGAAGATGCTTTACGCCCACAACTCATCAACTTCTATCTTTGCAATACTATTTTAATAGAAGATGTTACTTTGCTCAATTCACCGTTCTGGGTAATTCATCCCCTTCTTTGCGAAAGTCTGATTGTGCGTGGAGTTAAAATCTACAATCGTGGTCCCAACGGAGACGGATGTGACCCGGAATCTTGTAAGAATGTATTAATCGAGAACTGTCGTTTCGATACAGGAGATGACTGCATTGCCATCAAGTCCGGACGAAATGAAGATGGTAGAAAATGGAATCGACCAAGTGAAAACATCATTGTACGCAACTGCGAAATGAAAAACGGACATGGAGGTGTTGTTATTGGCAGTGAGATTTCTGGAGGCTATCGTAACTTATATGTTGAAAACTGCGTAATGGATAGCCCACAACTGGACAGAGTTATCCGAATTAAAACAAATGACTGCCGTGGAGGTATCGTAGAAAACGTTTTTGTAAGAAACATCAAAGTAGGCCAATGTCATGAAGCTGTTTTAAAAATTAATTTGCTATATGAAAGTAAAGAAAACTGCAACCGAGCTTTCCCTCCTATTGTACGAAATGTACATTTAAAAAACATCACTTGCGAAAACAGCCAATATGGAATTTATGCAGTAGGACTACCAAACAAAGATTGCGTATATAATATATCTGTTGAAGATTCACAATTTAACAATGTAAAGAAAGGTGGTAACCGGATAGAAAATGTAACGGATATCACAATGAAAAATCTTCAGATAAATGGAAAAACAGTAAAATAAGAGTCTATCTTCATATTTAAAATTCTATACACTTACTGAAAGTTATAATGATATAAGAAGATAGAATTGATTTATAAAAATAAGAGCCATAGCATTCACCAGTTAAACCGGCAAGCTGCTATGGCTTTTATTTTATCAGATATTATCTGCGAGTTATCAGAAAAATGCCGTCATCTGACAAGCTTTCTTTCAAGCATCTATAATAACCTAAAATATAAGCATTTTCACATTAACTTCATCAACAGAAGTTGCTTGTTCAAATCTAAGCCAGAATTAATCGATTGGAGATCTTTACAAAACGCCAATTATGAGAAAGACACTTGAACAGAAGATTTTCTTATAAAAAATAAGAGGTAATAAATTATAGAATCGCCTTATCAAGCATCTTCAACATTAAAAAACATTCAACAATTCTATTTCGAATATCAATGTAGAGCAAGCTGGGATAGGGCCTGAAGTCCGACTACCATACCCAAGTTCTGAAGGAATATAAATCACCCAACGGTCCCCAACATGCATTTGTTGCAAAGCAATCTGCCAACCTTCTATTACATCAGAAACTCTCAATGCTTCAGGACATCCTCTCTTCCACGAGTTATCAAACTCACGACCATTTATCAGCGTACCCCGATAATGTACAGAAACAATGCTTCTCAAATTAGGCGATTGCGTACCAATTCCCTGCTGAACAATCTGATACATAATACCGGAAGGATGTCTTTGCACTCCTTCTTTTTGCGAAATTTCTTTTAGAAAATCAATATTCCGCTGTTTATATTCCTCTTTCTTTGCCATAAATTCAATTTGATTATACAGACAAAGATACAAAGACTTTATAAAAGCTCAGGATATAAACTTTTATTTATGACTGAAATTCAACATAAGCAAGCTTACAGTCACTATTTTTTTCAGAAAAAGCAGCCCACCATCAATGCAATTTTCATCAATGGCGAGCTGCTTACTATTTTCTGATTTCACATTGAATTTATATCATTTATTTCGTGAAGCACGCATAACCTCAATAACAAATGCAACAATCAGTCCAAGCCCTCCTCCGAGCAACACGCTTGCTCCATAAATAATAGATACTGTTTCACGTACTGTATGCCCAACATTTTCCATAAAATATTCAGGCTGAGTTCCTACTACAATAAAATATCCGATCAACAGGCCTAATCCAAGTCCCATTAGTAAGCAGCCTAGACGTAAAGAAGTTGAAAATGTAGGGAAAACAGTTCCTTTCAAATTTAATAAGGGGAAATCTCTTATCTTTCGACTATCATCTGTCAAAACTTCAATCGGTAATTTTTCTATCAACATCATTCTCTCTTTTCTACCAACAAACAGTTCAAATAACTTATAAATTACTCCAAATACAATAGCTACGTTTACTGTAATCATTAATTGTTCCATAATCCTTTTTTTTTTAAGTGAATAATTTTGTTTCTTTGTCCGTTTAGACGAAAAAAAGGACCAAAAGGTTACATAAAAATAAAGAAAAAATTTTTTCTCAAACTGCTGTAACCTTCCTTTTGAAGAAGCGTCTAAAAGAACAAATGGAAAAAGACGAATCATATATCATCACGCGTATCCTGACAGGAAAAACAGAAGAGTATGCTTACTTCCTCGATACTTATGGGCAACCGGTTTTTTCACTGATTGTCCGTATGGTCAATTCCGAAGAAGATGCTGAAGAGTTGACTCAGGATACATTTATGAAAGCCTTTGAACATTTATCTTCATTCAATGGGAAAAGTAGTTTTTCTACGTGGATTTACCGTATCGCCTATAATACCGCCCTATCTTTTCTTAGAAAAAAGAATGTAGAGCAAACAGTTATAGATGATAATCAGTGGAATCAAATATCGGATACACAAATAGATGACGCATTAAACAATGAATCGGAAGAGCAAATAGAAAAACTGCAACAAGCATTAACCAAGCTAACAGCCGAAGAACGGGCACTGGTCACTTTGTTTTATGAAGAAGAACATTCCATTCAAGAACTTGCACAGATTCTGAATTTGAACGAAGGGAATATTAAAGTCAAGCTACACCGCTTACGCAAGAAATTATATGTATTAATGCAAAAGGAGGACTAAAAATGACAGAATATAAAGACCAAGGGCTAAAGAAAGCTGCCAAACAAAGTAAGACTCCCCAGCTTCCTAGTAATTTCACCTATCGCATGATGAAACGAATCGGAGAAGAAATGTATCTGCGTGAAAAACGACAAGAAAAACGCTTATTTATATTAATGATTATCACTGTCATGCTGATGACAGGAGGATGTCTAGGTATGATTATATGGATGTATGGAAAAGAAATATCCGAAGGATTACATGCGTCGGTCAACAATCTGCCAGAGCCTTCATCACTCCTTTTTTATCTTCCGATGCTGATTGCACTACCTTTACTGAGAATTTTCGACCGCTGGTTAAGACGTAAGTTCAAGCATCTATTATAGAGATAAACTGATAATTGCAATATGCCTTTAAGAAGTGTCACAAAAAAGCCCGGCTACACACCGGGCTTTCTCTATGTAAAAAGGAGCTGTTAATTATTTCCGATAACTAGCAAGTTCTTCAGCATTGAACTTACGGATAAAGTTGAAATGCTTTTCAACTTCCGATTCTGCATAATTTACATATACATTCAATGACTGAGCAAACAGTTCAGGAGCTTTCGTTGCATCCTGAAGCAACAAATGACTCATTACACAGACAGCTGCCATTTCATACAGACGACGTGCTACGAAGTCGAGCAGTTCCTGATTCTGAGCCTCTTTTACTGCATTTGTACAAGCTTCCAATTTACGAGTCATATCTTTAATACGATTCAGGTAGCCTTCAAATTCTGGTGCACAAGGAATCAGTTCGTATTCGTGCAAAGTAGCAGCATAAGCTCCGTTAGTTACATAACGGATAGCAGCAACAGTCTGCAACTGAGTAGTACCTTCGTAAATGCTTGTGATACGAGCATCACGATAGATACGCTGACAAGCATATTCCATCATGAAACCAGAACCACCATGTACCTGAATACAGTCGTATGCATTCTGGTTAGCATATTCAGAGTTCATACCTTTTGCCAGTGGAGTAAAGCTGTCGGCCAGTTTTGCATAGCGTTTCTGTTCCTGACGTTCTTCCGGAGTCAGCTTGCGTTCACGAGCGATATCATCCAAAGCTTTATAGATATCTACATAGCGAGAAGTCTGATACAACAAAGCACGACCTGCATCAAGTTTTGCTTTGATGGTAGCCAGCATATCGTATACAGCCGGGAACTCGATAATGGCCTTACCAAACTGCTTACGGTCTTTTGCATAAGCCAAAGCCTCATCGTATGCAGCCTGGCTCAAACCAACTGACTGAGCAGCGATACCCAGACGAGCACCGTTCATCAAAGCCATGACATATTTAATCAAACCAAGCTTGCGTTCACCACAAAGTTCAGCCTTTGCATTCTTGTAAACCAATTCACAAGTTGGAGAACCATGAATACCCAGTTTGTTTTCGATACGACGTACATCTACCCCACCGTCATTCTTGTCGTAAATAAACATAGACAATCCACGACCGTCGTGTGTACCTTCTTCCGAACGAGCCAATACCAGGTGCAAGTTGGCATCACCGTTTGTAATAAAACGTTTCACACCATTCAGACGCCAGCAGTTATTAGCCTCATCGTAAGTAGCCTTCAGCATTACGCTCTGAAGGTCAGAACCAGCATCCGGTTCAGTCAAGTCCATAGACATAGTCTCACCTGCGCAGATACGTGGAATAAAACGACTGTGCTGATCTTCGTTTCCAAATTCATAAAGTGTTTCGATACAGTCCTGAAGTGACCAGATATTACCGAAACCAGCATCAGCCTGAGCCACGATTTCCGCACACATGGTATACGGAGTGATCGGGAAGTTCAAGCCACCAAATCGGCGAGGCATTGTCATACCATTCAGACCAGCCTTTACCATTGCATCCAGGTTAGCCTTTGTACCAGAAGCATATTCCACACGACCGTTTGCACAATGCGGACCTTCTTCGTCTACTCCTTCTGCATTTGCAGCAATCACCTCACCGGTAATTTCACCGGTAATTTCCAATACTTTATCGTAAGAGTCGATTGCATCCGCATAATCCAGCGGTGCATAATCGTACTCGTCTTTATTTCTGTAATCGCGTTCTTTCAACTGACAGATACGCTCCATCATCGGATTATTCAAGTGAAACTTGAGTTCCGGATGTTCTGTATAAAAGTTTGCCATTATTTACTGTTCTTTTTATAATACTTAATCATTTTCGGAATCACTTCTTCCACTGTTCCGTTGATTACATAATCAGCGATGGTGTTAATTGGTGCATTAGGATCATTGTTCACAGATATAATGATACCTGCATCCTGCATACCAGCAATGTGCTGAATCTGACCAGAAATACCACATGCGATATACAACTTCGGATGTACTGTTACACCTGTCTGACCAATCTGACGGTCGTGTTCGCAGAAACCAGCATCTACAGCAGCACGGCTCGCGCCTACTTCTGCATGAAGTTCCTTAGCAAGTTCGAACAGCATGTCGAATCCTTCCTTACTTCCCATACCGTAACCACCTGCAATCACAATAGGAGCACCTTTCAGATTATGTTTTGCTTTCTCAACATGACGGTCGATAACCTTTACTACATAATCTGTTTCGGGTACATATTTCGCAACGTCGTGACGAATAACCTCACCTTGATAGTTAGCATCAACAATTTCTTTCTTCATCACTCCTTCACGAACAGTCGCCATCTGCGGACGGTGTTCCGGATTGATGATAGTAGCTACAATGTTACCACCAAAAGCTGGACGAATCTGATACAACAGATTTTCATAAGTAACCCCATTCTTCTTGTCTTCATGATTACCGATTTCCAACTGAGTACAGTCGGCAGTCAAACCACTTGTCAGAGCTGAAGAAACACGCGGTCCCAGGTCACGACCGATAACGGTAGCTCCCATCAGACAGATTTGTGGTTTTTCTTCCTTAAACAAGTTGACAAGAATAGAAGTATGAGGAAGTGAAGTATAAGGGAACAAGCCCGGAGCATCGAATACATGAACACGGTCTACTCCGTATGGCAAAACTTGTTTTTCTACATCGGCAAGGTCGCTGCCGGCACAGATTGTTTCCAGCTGGCATCCCAACTGATTGGCTAACTTACGACCTTTGGTTAAAAGTTCGAGACTGACATCGGCAACATGCTTGCCTTCCATCTCACAATATACAAATACGTTATTCATAGTCTTTATCCAATAGTGTGGTTAGCCAACAGTTCTACAATCAAGTTTTCTACATCAGCATCGCTACCTGTAATAGTTTTGCTTTCCTTAGCCTGGAAGATGATATTTTCAATCTTCTTCACCTTAGTAGGTGAGCCCGACAAACCACATTGTTTCGTATCACCATTCACATCGGCAACACTCCACTCTATAATATTCAGATAAGGACGGCTTTCGTATAAAGAAGCATAAGGCAACTCTGCTCCATCTTTTGTAATGGCAGCTTTTTCCTGTCCGCCCAAAGCACGTTTATATTTCTGAACCAGTTTTGCATTACGCGGACGACAAGGAGCTGCACTACCGTTTACAGTCAAGACAATTGGAAGTGGAGCTTCTACAGTTTCCACACCACCGTCGATATGACGTTTCACACGGATACGCCCCTCTTTTACCTCTTGAATTTCTTCAACGTATGTAACCTGAGGTAATCCCAGCTTTTCTGCTACCTGAGGACCTACCTGTGCAGTATCACCATCGATAGCCTGACGACCACCCACAATGATATCATATTCACCAATCTTACGGATAGCCGTAGCCAGCGCATACGAAGTAGCCAGCGTATCAGCACCTGCAAAAGCGCGGTCAGTCAACAAATAGCCATTATCAGCTCCTCTGTATAATCCTTCACGAATGATTTCAGCGGCACGTCCCGGTCCCATCGTCAAGATGGTTACGGTAGAACCCGGATGTGTGTCTTTCAGTCTGAGCGCTTGTTCCAAAGCATTCAGGTCTTCCGGATTGAAGATAGCCGGAAGAGCCGCACGGTTAATTGTACCGTCGGCATTCATGGCATCTTTCCCTACACAGCGAGTGTCAGGTACTTGCTTTGCCAATACAACAATTTTCAAGCTCATTAGATAATATATTTATTAGTATTAGTAGTTTAATTGACGGCAAATTTAATGAAACCATTTGTTTTGCAAAAAGATATGATAAAAAAATGCACATATAGCATATATTCGTGCAATGCAAATTAATTTCCGTTCAAGCAATATTCTACATCCGATTTCAACTGTTCGAATGTAGCAATCGGATTATCGGAATAGACTGAATATACCACAAGGTGCTTGTCCGACACGTAAATTCGAGGGATACCTCGTTCAGAAAACAAGTTATATACCTCCCTGCCCGACTGAGGAGAATAAGGTATAGTAAGTCCGTTTTCCTGCCAATATGCAGCAACTTCGTCAGCAGGTTCTTCTCTGCTGATACAATATATTTTTACCGTAGAATTATCTCTGTAATAGTCATAAAGCCGTTGTACGACAGGAAATTCTTTCTGGCAGTCGGGACATTCCGTATGAAAAAACACTAAAACAGCAACCTTGCCAAGCAGGTCGGAAGCAACCACAAGGGTATTATCATTTAAAGAAACTGTAAAATCGGGCAGTCTGTCTCCAGGACGGACTCCTTCCGCACCGGATGGCGAATCGTCACGAATACACGACGGCAGACATAACAAGCTGCAAAGTATAAAAATTAACGAACGATAAACATGAAACATTCTTCTAATCAATAATTACTTGCCGATAAATATATAAAAAAACCTTTGTATATTTGTCCGTAACATATATAAATACGCATAATAATGGAAGATTTATATTTAGAAGTCGCCCGACAATTATCAGACATGGGCATTGACAAAGAGAATCTCAGCTGGAGCACCCGTCTAACACTTGTTGCACTTATCCTGCTGATTTCATATATCATGACCAAATTATTCAGGCACTTGGTCATACCAGCAGTACATAAAATCACTTCTCGTACAAAAGCAACATGGGACGACTACCTGTTCAATGAAAAAATGATGACCAGCTTTTGCCGCATGATTCCTCCCATCATGTTTTACTTGTTACTGCCATTCGTTTTCAACAATGTACCTCAGGTCCTTGATATATTATTAAAAGGATGCCTTATATATTTGGTAATCACTACTCTCATGCTTGTTAATTCGTTTTTAAATTCACTATACGAAATTTCCAATGAGCATGAAACGCTACGCAACCGCCCGCTGAAAGGAATCTATCAGATGATTAATTTGGTTGCCATCGGTATAGGAATCATATTAATCATCAGCATACTGATCGACCAGAACGCAGCAACCATCCTGGCTGGACTAGGAGCTTCGGCCGCTGTCCTGATGTTGATTTTCAAAGACAGTATATTGGGACTGGTAGCAGGCGTACAGCTTTCGGCCAACGATATGCTGCGCCCGGGAGACTGGATTACCATGCCCAAGTACGGAGCAGACGGTGATGTACTGGAAGTTTCACTGACTACCGTCAAGGTACGTAACTTCGACAAGACGATCACAACCATCCCTCCCTACGCACTAGTCAGCGATTCATTTCAGAACTGGCGAGGAATGCGTGAAACTGGAGGACGACGCATTAAACGTTCAATATTCATAGACATGACAACCGTACATTTCTGTTCCGAAAAAGAAAAGATAATGTTTGCCTCTCGCGGATGGATAGATGAAGCACAAGCTAAACCTGAAACACAAGTGGTAAACCTATATGTTTTCCGCAACTATCTCCAGAATTACCTGCGAGAACACCCTCGTACACATAAAGAATTAATGATTATGGTACGTCAGATGCAACCTACTTCTGAAGGTCTTCCTCTCGAAATATATTGTTTCTCGAATACGACCGTCTGGCTAGAATATGAACAAATACAAGGTGAAATTTTCGACCATATCCTTGCCGTAATTCCCGAATTCGGTTTGCGAATATTCCAACGTCCCTCAGGAAATGACTTAAGTACAACCATCAAATAAAAAAAGCAATTATGGAAAAAGGATTAACTTATACCTCCCAAACAACTGTCTGCAAAGGAAACACTGCCCTAACTTTAGGATCGGGCGACATGGAAGTGTTTGCTACTCCTGCTTTAGTCGCACTTATGGAGAATGCTGCCATGAATGCTGTCAAACCATATCTGCCGAAAGATTCCACAACGGTAGGAGCAATGATTCAAACTTCACATATCAAACCTTCAGGACTTGGTGAAGTAATTTCAGCCACAGCCATACTGGAAGAGGAAGAAGGCAGAAAGTTGACGTTTAAGGTTTCCGCTTCCGATTCTAAAGGAATTATTGGTGAAGGAATACATATCCGTTATATCGTAGACCGCAAACGTTTCTTATCAAAACTAGATACTGAGTCTTCCAAATAACGTCATAATGTTTGTGACATTTTTTGTACAAAGAAAAATGTCATTCGTACATTTTTTTAGAAAAGAACACGACGTTTTTCTTTACATGCATAGAAGAAGATAAACGAAGAAGCTATCTCAAAATAAAAACAGAGATAAGTTTACTTACAATCGATAAGCCACAACATAAAAATCTCCTGCTTTTAGTCCTATAATTGTAATAAATAAGGGCTAAAGCAGGAGTTTTTTATTACAAAGTTTCAATCTATAAGATTTTTACTTTTGTATTTCTATTTTGAGACAGCCTCTCTGTTTATTATATTAATTTACTCTTTCACGTAGTCTTTTAATGCATCAGTAACGACAAGCACCCGGTCTTCTCCCCTCATATACGGTGCATCATATTGAAAATCAGCAACCTTATTCTCAAATTCACCGATATACGTCATACTTCCATTCTGTGGATTGAACCACCAAGCTTTCTTTTTTTTCACCACTGATTTTGGTCAAGTCTATCTGCATGGGACGTGCACTGTAGTTATACACCAGCAGATAGTCATTACCTCGTGTGGCAATTGCCCGATCGTAACGTTCGCCATTAGTTCCAGCTATCACACTCTGGTCTGGAATACGTTCAAAGAAAGGGAAACGAAGTATCAGCTCCTTTAAATATTTCATTTGGTTAAAACCTTCGTCCTTCAATGCTTCCTGCCATGTTTCCTGGGCTCCATATGCTGGTGCATATCCTTCACGATAAAACTGCATAATAGAATTATTTCCATAAGTATGTCCGAAAGAACCGGCAAAAACCGACCAATATGCATAACGTCGTACATCATCTGCAGTCCAGCGACATTCTTTCGGATTGTGCAGTCCGTGCGGAATCCCTTCATAACTGGGCTCGGCATCCAGTACCGGCTTCAAGGGCTTTTTGGCAAGGCTTGCTTCCACATAGCGCCAGTTGTCTTCTGCTACATTACTATCGGCCAGATTATCTCCATCGCCTTTAGTTTGCCCGTAACGGCGATGTCCACTCTGGAACATATTAAAATCGAGCCAGTCGGCATCATTGAACCAGGTTGCAGACATGGTTCTACCAAATGGGTGGAAAGTCATCAAATGATTCTTATCGATGGAACGAATTGTACGTGCCAAGGTTTCCCAAACTTCTGTTTTCACATCGCCTCGCGTATCTCCTCCGATTATCCACACTATATTCGGATTGTCCTTATATCTTTCGGCAAGGAAGGTTCCGTATGCTTTCGCTTCTTCTACATCCATCTGCCCACTTCTTACCAGTCCTCCCCAGATACATACCATACCTATATATATACCTTTACTTTCAGCTGTACGGATGATATAATCCATATGGTCCCAATAACCATATACTCCTTTTTTATCAATATGGCTGAAATCGAATCCGTCCGTCATGGAATACTGTCCATAGACATTCATAGAGGGAACCCCATTTAATGTCTGCACCTGTACTACATTAAATCCGGCACGGCTACAGTTGTCCAAATAAAAAGCCACCTCCTCACGGTTCAATCGTTGTGGCATCAGCCATCCGGTATCTCCCAGCCAGAAAAACGGCTGTCCATTCTCATGTTTCAGGTAACGCCCTTCGGCAGACACCTCCAACTTGCCGTTTTTCCACGGCAACTGTGCATTCATAGTTGATGCTACGGCAAGACAAGATAATACAATTCCTGCCAGTTTTGTCAAATATTTCATTTTGCTGCAATTAAAAAATTATACATTTAAGATTAAAACAAATAATCCATGCAAATATACATGATGGTTTTCAATAATGTACCGTTACTTCCTGATTGGTATCTATCCAAAGACGATATTTTCCCTCAGCGACTTTCTGAAACTCTCCTACAGATGCCTTTGGTAGCTTCTTGGCTGCAACATACAGATAACCTTTACCTTTGTCGGCTTTCAGGCGAATCGTCTTGCGGTCCATATAAACGGTTATTTCTCCTCCCGGGACAGGAACACTGCCTTTCATCCATTTCAATCCGCCTAATGCGGGAGTCACTGCATATTCTTCATATCCAGGTTTTACCGGCTTCACTCCTAAATAATATTTTCCTAACAAATATATAGGACTGGCTCCCCATGCGTGGCAAAGACTCTTTCCATACGGACGTCCATACATGGCAAGATGTTCTGCTCCTTTCTCATCCGGATTATATTTTTCCCAAAATGATGTTGCTCCTTCTTTTAACATACCTCCCCAATAATCTAGCATTTCTTCCATAACTTGCTCTTGCTCGCCCAAGGCACAGAGAGCTTCCAGTTCGTAAAAACGCATATACGGAGTTGTAATTTTCAGGATGCTATCATTCAACAACACACTTTGCTTGATAAGTTGCTGTTTTTCTTCTGAAAGATAATCATAAAATACAGCAAACATATTGGCATAACGTGTCACACTAGTACTCTGGTTTCCTCCAATCCGATTGTGCACCAAAGCCTTCGCATCCTCACTCCAGAATGCAGGTTCCAGTTTCTTTCGTAAAGAAGAGGACAGTTTTTCATACCCCCAGGCATCTTGCATCTCACCGGCAAGGCGAGCACAGAGCACCATTGTTTCCAAACTCTTGCAGAAAAGAACTTGCTCGAATGCCAACTGTCCTTTTTTGTCGAGATAACCATCTGCCCAGTCAACAAATACCCAGTCACCTGTCATGCCCTGCACCATGCCATCACTGTCAGTCCGTCCCAATACATACTCCATAAGCGATTTCATCCGCGGATACAGTTGCTTGACAAACTTCTCATCTCCCGTATACATATAATAGTCGTACACACTCAGGAACCAGTAAAAAGTATAATCCATGATGGTGTTAATATGAGAAGTTACCGGATCCTTTCCTCTCAGTTGCCAGATGGTACGCTTTACAGTCTCCGAATCAAAGAACAGATAGTAGTTCATCAGATAACTTTGAATAGCATCTCCACTCCATACCCAGCGATCACGTTTGATACCATCAATGAAAAATTCCCGAGTGGTAAGATGCATCGTATAAGCACCTATCTCCCAAATTCTATTTAACAGATCATTGTCACACTGAAAACTTCCACGGTAGGTTTCAGGCATATATTACGTGAGTTCGGGATAAGATATAGCTTATAAAAGTTGGTAATCTCGCAAATATTTTGTAACTTTATAGCTGCAAATCAATCAGTTATCAAAAACATAAGCGATGATTACCG
>ENA-OQJI01000200-OQJI01000200.1-human-gut-metagenome-genome-assembly--contig:-NODE-200-length-13975-cov-1.162406_pt1 | contig 13975 bp, 17 predicted proteins | sample MGYA00242602_ERZ504768 | MGnify/ENA primary metagenome ERZ504768 (study PRJEB26092, sample SAMD00036368) | human gut metagenome | host: Homo sapiens | study: EMG produced TPA metagenomics assembly of...
TGGAGCAGCGCGGGCTGCGCGCCGACCGCGTGGCCGTGGAGCTCAACGGCGAGATCGTGCCGCGCGCCCAGCGTGCGCAGACGCAGCTCAAGGGCACCGATACGTTGGAAATCGTCACGTTCGTGCAGGGCGGCTGAGCACAGCAGCGAAACAAACCATACGAACGGAAACGAGAATACGAGAACAACCATGACTTTTGAACCATCCGCATCGCAGGCGCAGATCGACGCCCGCCAGCACGCTTTCGACAACCAGCCCGACCCGGCCACGCTGGTCAGCCGCGAGGAGATCCGCGCGGCCCTGCTCGACCGCCATACCGCAGCCACGCAAGACAAGCTCGACGCGGCGCACGTGGCCATTTGCGGCTGCGGCGGTCTCGGATCGACGATTGCGGTGGCGTTGACCCGATTGGCGTCGGTCACCTGCATTTGATTGATTTTGATCGCGTGGATATGACGAATCTGAATCGTCAGCAGTATTTTTTGAAGGATCTTGGGCAGTACAAGACGGAAGCATTGCGCAGTAACTTGCGTCAAATCAATCCTTTTATCGATATCACCATTGATACCGTGAAAGTGACCGACGAGAACGTGCCGACGCTGTTCGACAATGAGGATATTATCTGCGAAGCGTTCGACGTGCCGGAAAACAAGACGATGCTGGTGAATGCCGTGCTTGAGAATCTGCCGGACAAGAAACTGGTGAGCGCTTCTGGAATGGCGGGATTCCGCAGTTCCAATTTGGTGAATACTCGTCGCGTTTCGAAGAATTTCTACTTCTGCGGCGATGGCGAAACCGCTCCGGTGCCGGGCGCTGGTCTGATGGCACCGCGCGTGGGCGTGGTCGCCTGCCATGAAGCCAATATGATCACTCGCTTGATTCTCGGCGAAGAAGACGCCTGACAGCGAAACGCAAACACAAACGCAATTGCAATCGCAAATCGCAACGAATGACACAACACTAATCGCATAGTAAGGATTAACCATGAGCACCGAAAACACGATCACCACCGCGGAAAAAGACTTCGCGGCGGCACCGAACGCCACGCTCGACGAGCTGGTCGGCACCACCACGAACACCGCACTGCTGCCGGAACCGGATGCGCACGCGTATGACGAAATCGCCACCGGTGACGCCGATCCGTTGATCCTCGGCGGACACAAGTTCACCAGCCGTTTCATCCTCGGTTCCGGCCGCTACGATCTGAACCTCATCAAGGCGACCATTGAGAACGCGGGCACGCAGATCGTCACCATGGCGTTGCGTCGCTGCCGTACCACCGAAAACAATCTGCTCGATTACATTCCGAAGGGCATCACCATGCTGCCGAACACGTCCGGCGCACGCAATGCCGAGGAAGCGGTGCGCATTGCACGTCTCGCCCGCGAAGTGTGCCAGACGGATTTCGTGAAGGTGGAAATCGAACATGAGGCGAAGTATCTGCTGCCCGACAATGAGGAAACCATCAAAGCCACGAAACAGCTGGCAAAAGAAGGTTTCGTGGTCATGCCGTACATGTTCCCCGATCCGATTGCGGCGAAGCGTCTTGAAGACGCGGGAGCGGCTTGCGTAATGCCACTTGGCGCGATGATCGGCTCGAATAAGGGCCTGCGCGCACGCGATTTCATTGAAGTGATTATCAAGAACTCCAATGTTCCGGTGATTATCGACGCTGGTATTGGCCGTCCGAGCCAAGCTGCGGAAGCCATGGAAATGGGCGCGGACGCGGTGATGGCATATACCGCCATCGCTTCCGCCGGCAATATTCCGCTGATGGCACGCGCGTTCAAGAAGGCGATCGAAGCTGGTCGCGAGGCGTATTTGTCTGGCTTGGGCAAGGTTACGGAAGATCATGCCGTGCCGTCCAGCCCGACGAACGAGGCCGACTATATCGGCTGATTTGCGCTGGATCCCGTAATGGGGATTCTCGCAAAGACCATACTGAAAAGGGGCGTTTGCCGAACGTACGTGATGCACTCACGTTCGACAAACGCCCCTTACTTGTATCCTGCGTTACCTGCAAACGCTACTGCTGCAAGGCTTCCTTAAGATCGCGATTCTGGAATCGTTCGTGTAGCAGGCAATATCCGCCAAACGCAACCAGCCAAATCAGACCGGCTATCGCAGAACCAATCGTGTCCGTCGACAGGAACAACGTGACATACACGAGCACAAAGAACGTGATCGCAATCCAATCAAACACCTGCCAAGCGGGCATGACGAAACCGTCCGGCAGAAAATCGCTGCTCTGACGATACCTGCGGTGGGCGAGCATCGTCAGCACGTAAATGAAAATCACCACAGCGCTGGCGGCCGAAGCGAACAGCACGAACGCGCCGGAAATACCCGGAATCGCGTTGATGATCGGGGAGAACAGAATCATGCAACCCGAAGCGACGATCGCCTTCGCAGGCACCTTGTGGTCGGAAACCTCAGCCAAACGCGCCATCGCAGGCGACTCGGAATCCGAAGCAAGCTGATACAAGTGACGACCGGCCGAATAAATCAGCGAATTCAACGCCGACGCGGCAGCCGTAATCACCACGAAGAACACCAGGGCGGCGGCCCAATCAAGACCCGCATATTTGAACACCATGATGAACGGCGAACCGAACGAGCCGTCGGAATTCTCATGGAAATTACGCCAGGGCACAATAGCCATGATCGCGATCAGCGCGCCCACGTAGAAGATCAGAATACGCATGATCAGCTCGTTCACGGCCTTCGGCAGCACCTCGCGCGGATTCTGCGTTTCCGACACCGTGACACCCACGAATTCGATGAGCTGGTAGGCGAAGAACACCATTTGGAAGCTCATGAAGAAGTTCATCCAACCGTTCGGCGCGAGCTGGAAGCCGTCGGTGATGTTCGTAAGGCTCACCGTGCACCCGACACCGTGCCGTCCACACCTTCGATGTGCGTGGCGGGGTAGCTGAAGCCGATGATCAGCATCACGATGGCGGTGACGATCAGACCGACGATCAGCGTGATCTTGATCATGGAGAACCAGAATTCCGCCTCGCCGAACACTTTCACCGCAATCAGATTGATGCCGGTGAGCGCTACGAGGAAGCACAGTTCGATCAACCACTTCCACGAGTTCAGGTCTATGCCGAATGTGCCGAAGAACGTTACGAAATACGTGCTTACGGCGGTGATTTCGGTCATGCCGGTCAGAATGAGCACGATCCAATACGTCCAGCCGGCGAACTTGCCCCACCCGCGGCCGAGATAGCGCGTGATGAAGTTGATGAACGTGTGCTGGCTGGGGTCGCTGTACATCATTTCGCCGATGGCACGCATCAGCAGGAACATGATCAGGCCAACGCCGATGTACACGAAATGATGCTCGGGCCGGTCAGTGCGATCGACTTGCCGGAGCCTAGGAACAGGCCGGTGCCGATGGTGCCGCCGATGGCGATGAACTGGACATGGCGGTTTTTCAGGCCTCGCTCCATTTCATTGCTTTGGTCGAGGCTTTCGACGGATTTGATGTGCGCGGTTTCCGTCGCGTCGGACGTGCTTGTACCGGTTTTTCCGGTTTTCGTATTCCCAAAAGTCATAATGTTCACACCCTACCGCGGGAGCCGCACAATCTCCGCCATTGTTCGTACCGCGAAACACACCCATATGCCTTATATGTGGCAGATTCGCATCTTTTCCAAAACTGATTTTCACTATATGTGGCAGACCATCCTGAATGCAAGGTAGTTAGAGGGGATAAATCATACCCTCTAACCTCTTTTTTCCGCGGGACTCTGCCACATATAGCGCAAATCACATTTGCCGCATGCCAAATGGGGGGCATTTTATGCAAATCGCGGGGTAGCCTGCCCGAAAAACCCACATGTCAATCAAGCAGACGAATGGTTTTAGTTGTCAACAGTCGGGGACGGGATCGCCTTGTCGAGCTTGTCGAGCTTGTCGAGCAAGGAAGCATTGGCACGTTCCAGCTCATCGATGCGGCGGGCCTGCTGCTTGATGATGATGCTCGCCGTTCCCGAATCGATGCCGTCGTTGCCTTGCGTGTTGACGGGAATATGTTCCATCGGCCTGTTGGCGATGCTGTCGAGGTTGCGCCTCATCACGAACGCGTGTTCATACCGGTTGACAAGTTGCGCGATGATCTCGCTGTCGCTCATGTTGCCGCTGCCGGCCACGGATTTGATGGCCGACGTTTTCCAACGGTCCACGCACCGCTCGATGCGCTTGTATCCGATGAGATCCGGCGGAAGTCCCGCTTCCCGGAAGATTTTGGTTGGCGATTCGCCCGTCAAGTAGCGGATGGTGCACACTTGCTTGAACGAATCGGCGTAGGTGATGCGATTGCGCGTTACGTTGGCGACCGCCGGCAGTCCGCGCAATAGTTGGATTTCCTCGTCGCTGAATGCTCCCCGCCTCGTGCCATGGCACCCGCCTTTCCACTGTTTGCATGAATGTGCTTGCGATTGTAGGGTGATGTTGGCGTAAGATGCCCCCACCTGCAACCCCTGTATGGTTGCTTTGTTTGATGCCTGTTTTGCCACCTACTTGCCACCTGCGGATACCTTTTTCATGCCGGATTTCGCCGTTTGGTACCGAATTTCACCCGCTTCGATCCCATATTGCCCCGTACAAAACCTTCACCCCTAAAAAGTATGGAAAGGCACGAAAAGACATGAAAAGCGGGCATCCACGGATGGTTTCCGCGAATGCCCGCTTATTTCGTTTTTGCGCTTATTGTTTCAGCGATTGAGCGCGTATCAGCGCATGCGCTGGCGCGACTTGAGCGCGACGGCAACGCCGGCACCTGCCACGAGCAGCGCCACCACGGTGAAGAGGGTCGTGCCCGCAGCACCGGTGAGCGGCAGCTGGGTGACGTTCTTCACGTTCTTGACCTTGTAGTCAGCGGAGGAATTCTTCGGAGCCAGGCCCCACACATCCGTGCCTGCGAACGTGGCCTCGCCACCCTTAATGGTGACTGTGAACGTGGCCTTGAGGTTCTGGAAGTCTGCAGGAACCTTGGTCTCGGTGACTTTGTAAGTACCGTCCGCAAGACCCTTGAAAGTCACCGTTCCATTTGAATCGGAAGTCGCAGTAGCAGTGGACGGAGTCGAGACACCGTTCTGTCCTTCGATCTTAAACTCAGCACCGGCCAGAGCCTTGCCCTGGGCGTCGGTCTTGGTGAAGGAGAACTGACCGTTGGTGATGGAGGTGCTGGCGGTGGCTTTAGCACCATTGTCGGAGAGCACAACCGTATTGGTCACGGCCTTGCGGCCAGTAGCTTCCGCTTCGGTAACCTCGGCATCGTAGGTCACAACGATCTCATCGCCTGCGTTCTGCTGCTTGATGGAGGTGATGTTAACAGTGAACTTTCCATTCTCGCCCTTGTCCACGGTGTAATCCTTACCCTTGTTCAGGTCGCTACCGCCAACCGTCACTTTAAGGGAATCGAGATGCACAGTCTGGCCAGCAGACGGGGTATCCGTGTAGGTGTAGCCGTAATCGCTGTAGTACTGCGTGTTCTGCGGCACCCTGCTCGTAATGGTGTATGTCACTTTCTGGCCGGCGGAAGCGGTGGCAGCGCTCACCGTCTTGCTCACAGTGGTGGTCTGGTTCTTGATCTCCACGGTTGCCTCAGCAGACGGATCCTTCAGTACGCGGTTCTCAACACGGCCGGAGCCAACGAGGATTGCGATAGACGGAGTAGCGCCTTCATTGGTGCCAGCCGGGTAATCCGCGTCCACAAACAGGTACAGACCTGCAGGGAGCGTCACAGTAGCAGACAAGCCATCTTCAGCAAGATTATTGCCCAGATTAACTTCAGTCGGAGTGTCAAGCGTACCGGTCTTGGTCTTCAGTGTTTCCACGAACTTACGGGAGGCACCGTTCTTCCATGCGCCAGTCGCCGTATCCTTGCTCGATTCCGTCGTATCCAGCACGCCTTCGGCGAGCGCCCAAGCCATCAGATCGCCGGTTTCAGAGACAGTCTTGCCAGTAGCAGACTCAAGTGCCGCCTTAAGAGTACCGCGGTCAACACCGTCGGCAGTCTGCACACCGTACGTTGCATTATCATCAGTGCCGTACTGCACGTAGTCGGCGATCTTGTAGGCTTTCAGCTTACGATTGGTCAGCTGCTTGGCGTCCTGAGCAGTGAATGTGAAATTCACCTTACTAGTGACGACAGTGCCGCTGCCGTCAGCCTGTGCGCTTGCCGCGCTCAGGGCCATGCCGCCCAGCAACGTCGCGGCTGCAGCGATACCGGCGAAAAGTTTCCTCATCTTCATGAGAATCCCCTCTCATTGTGTTGTTGATGCTGTGTTTGTTTTTGCTAACGGGATCTGAAGCCCAACATGCTCCGGATCCACAAAATTGGTGATGTGCGGCTGGACCGCCCCGTGAAGGTTGGTAGGGCAGTCCAGCCCAAGAACCGTCTCAAACGAGACGCTTCTTACTGTTCCAGATGCCAGCCGCACCAATCAGCAGTACTGCGAGTCCGCCGATCGAGCCGCCAACCAGCAGCCATTGACGATCCGTGGTTCCGCCCGTCAACGGCAACGCCGACACCGCCACATACGTATTGGTGAATGCGATCGGATCGCCGATTTTCTGCGATTCGGAAACGTTCTTGCCGTTGTCGTCGAGCAGTTTCGTCACGGATTTCACCGAAGCCGTCCATGCGCCGTTCGTTTCGGTAACGGCGACCACAATCTGGTATTTCGCGCCCGAATAGTGCAGGGCTGCGATATTGCCGTTGCCTTCCGTAATGGTGTACGTGTAGTCGGCTTTTCCAGCGTTGTAGGTGATGTCACCGAACGTTGCGGAATGCTGGCTATCCGGGGAATCAGCATCATAGGCGACCGTCACCTTGCACGACTGTTGCGCCTGTTGCGCGCAATCGGCCGGCAGCGGCGCGTCGCCGTCTGCGGTCAGTTCGAAATCGAACGAATCGCCTGCCTTCCAGTCGCGCCCCTCTAGGATTTTCTGCACGGTGATCACATTGGATAGCGTCGCGCTCTTCAACGTGTTGGTCAATGTGGCCGTCATGTTGCCGCCGTTGCCGTCACTCTGCCAGACCATGGCTTTGGTGAGGTCCACGCCGGTCGCGTTGCTCGCAGCATTGCCATACTGGTAGGAGACCGCGTAGCGGCTGTCTTCCGACGTTTCAGCCACGCTGTAGGTGTATCCGGGCTGCAATCTGCCGATCGTGGCCGTCCAATTATTCGACGCGTTCAACGTGATTGGATCGCCTACTTTTTCAGCCTGTGCGGCCGCTTCCCCTGTCTTCGTGCGCTGCAATTGGACCGTCACCGCGTCGCTCGCATGCTTGCTCGCACCGTCGGACCACACCTTGTTGATGGTGATTTGGCCAAGTCTGACTTGCACGACCGGTTTGGCATAGTCGAGCGTCTGTTGGGTGCATTCCGATTCCTGGTCGTTAACGGACGTGACCACGCAGTAGTTCAGATGCGCTCCGGCATTGGAGAAGTATCCTTGCTTTCCTGCGGATTCATTGCCGGTATTGGCTTCTCCCGTGTCCGGGTATTGCTGCTTGCTTGCGTAATCCGCATATGCGGCGTCGCTTGGTTTTACCTTGAAGGAAACGTCGATGGTTTCGTTTTTGTCGACGATCATGCCGTTCCTATTGTTGAATGTCACGGTAATCGTGCGATTGCCGTTGTCGTCGACGTTGTAGACGGCCGTATATCCGCTTACGGTTGTGCCATTGTTGGTTACCGTCACATATTGCGTGATATCGGTGCCGTTTGCCACATCGGCGAAATCGACCGGATCAACCCATTGAGACAGGGTGTCGGTGATGGAATACGCTCTGATTTTCGCGGTTGTGGTGATGGTGTTGTAGATCTGTTCGAATGCCTTCGTCAGATTTCCCGCGGACGTTCCGTCGTATTCCTTGCCGGTGACGGCGTTCGCTTCTTTGGCTAGGTCGCTCATCTTATTGGCGTCGGCCGAAACCTTCACCACATACAGGGCTGCGTTCCCGCGTTCGTTGGCTTCCGACAGAGCGGCCGCATAGTTGTAGCCGTAGCTATCGTCATCGCCCTCGCCGTGGATGTTTCCGTCCGAGCCGTCCGGGTCGGTTTTCCACTGGTAGGACTGGTCCAACCACTTATTGTTAGCCTCGCACTCCGCCTGTGTCCCGTATTCAGGATGGCTTTCCCATCCCTGACCGAACCCACTCCACTTGAAGCATCCGGAATAGGATGTGATTCTGAAGGTCGGATTGCCGTCAGACAGGAAGACGATATGCTTCTGCACACCGGAACGTCCCGATGACAGATCGTTCGCTGTTTTCAGGGCGTCTTCCCAGTTGGTTCCGCCATTTGGCCACGCACTGGACGGCCGTGCCGATAGCGCCAGGGGAAGTCGTGAACTGCGAAGTTGTTCGCGCCCTGTCGCTGAACGTCACCACCGCCATCTGTACTTGCTGCTCAGCCGGAAGAGCGGCATTCGTGGCCGTCAGAAGCTTACTCGCCAAGGCCGTGGCAGCGTTTTTCGCATTCGTGTCACGGTTGCTGTTTTTCATACTGCCGGACTTGTCAAGCACCAGCACAATATCGGCAGGCACCGCGGTCGTAACCGTGGACGACGAACTATCGCCGGACGCAGTCAAATGCAACGCATACTGATCACCGTCTCCACCTTCGATTTTGGCAATGCTTTTACTATTCGCAGGCTGCAAGGTGGAAGTGTCACCGGAAGGATTCTGGTCGTCTTCCGCAATGGCGGAAGACGTGGTGACGTAGCCCAAGCCGCCAAGCATGGCAATCGCAGCGAGCGCCGCAACCATGCGTTGAACAAAGCCTCCCCTCGGCTTTGCCTCGTTGTGCGCATGTCTCATATGCATCCCCTTAATTCACGTCTCTCATCGAATCGCGCCACTGACTCGCCTGGAGCAATCCGACACTGCTTCAACCCTGAAAACTAAAGGAAATCAAACAATCGCGCGCACACCCTACGTGCGGGAAAGTCGGGGTTTGGCAACAGCGCAACAACAAAATCCCTGCAACACATTTCCTACGGCGCAATCACCCGACATCACAAAAGGAAAAAACGTGCGAAAAGCGCGATTATTCACGCAAATGTAACCGAATCAGCCGCGCTTCGGCCACCAAGCAGCATGCCTGCGAATATGCCACGGCTTGCGTCGCAACCAAACCAACAACGCGCCCACTACGAGAGTCGCAATACCTGTGATCGCACCAATCGCGCGGCATCCTTCACCGCGTCGTTTTCGGCGGGAATCTCATCTGGAATGGCGGAACGTATGGCCGAAACCAGCAGACGGTGCGTGTTGACGCCATATGGCGTGCAGGTCATCAGGGTCACGCGATCCTCATCAGGCACGATTTTCAGCTGCGACGTGTCGTTCGGCTCGATCACCGTGATACGGTCCACCTGATAGCCGAGCGTTCGACCCATCACTTCGATGTAGAAGTAGTCGCCGACACGCATTTCATCGAGCCGCGTGAACATGGCCGCCTCGACCAGTCCACGATGCCCGGTGAGCACCGCATGCGTGCTCTTGCCGCCGACTGGCAGGCTGCTGCCGTACAGGTGGCCCGCGCCCGAAGCGAGCGCCGATTCGGAGGTGCCATGGTAGATCGGCAGTCTCACGGAAATTTTCGGAATGCGAATCGTACCCATCACGCCACCGCCGGAATCCAACAGACTCCGGTACTCCGCGTCCGCCGAACTGGCGCTTGCGGAACCAGCGTCCGCGGAACCGGCGTCCGCGCCTGTACCCGCACCACTCTGATTGTCCGATTCACCAGAATCGGACACACTGGCACGCGATCCTCCACGCACATCAGCGAACGGATCCTTCGCCTCACCCAAAATCGGCTGTCCGGATTCCGCAAGCCGCTTGTTATAGTCCTGGGCCGCGGCGAACGCGTCATCCGCCTGCGGATACGGCCAGCCCGCAACCGTCTGCGCGGATCTTACCGACGTTCCCGACAGATCACGCGCCGACCGATACTGCAACATCGCCGGAAAACCGCCAATACAGATCGCAGCGACAATCAACAGCGCCGCAATCGCACGCATCGCCAGCGTTTTGCCGCGAGCGTGACGTCGTTGACGCATTTCGTCGGCAACGTCAATCGCCTCTTCGAACGACGGAAAGCGACTTTCCAACGAAAGTCGACCACCCATCGGAGCCTCTTCGGGTGACGGCCAACGACCGTCATGCCATTCCGCCGTTTCCTCCATCTCACGCAACCGTGCCGTCACCCGACAAGCTTTCGCAGCACACGTTCCAGTTCGTCGATGCGCAACGCCTGTTTCGCGATCAATTCGTCGCATTGGTTGATGATGAGTTGCGCTTGGGCGAGCTTCGAAAGCGCATCCTGCGATTCCGTTGCCGACGATTGCGCATCATCGCGCATAAGATCATGATGCCGAATGACGCGCAGGTCGTCGCGGTCCACCCGCTTGCTGTTGCGGCGGTCTCGTTCCTCCTGCTTTTTCCAGCGTGCAATGCACCGCTCAATGCGTTTGTATCCGATGAGTTTCGGGTCGAGACCCGCCTCGCGGAAGATGGCGGCCGGCGATTCGCCCGCATTGTATCTGCACATGACTTCGATGCGGAAACTGTCGGCATACCGGATATGCGACGCGCTCACGCTTTCCACTGCGGGAAGGCTGGCCAAATACGCGCGCTCCTTTGCGGTGAATTTTCCATCAACCATTCTTCCCTCCCCCTATATTGCCTAAACAGCTTGGTTCAGAATCGTATCGGAGCTTTCCCATTGGCACCCTCGTTAAAACCCTCGAATAAAGCCCACCCTTCCCCCAATGAAAAGAAGGAGTCCATCTTCAAAACAAAACAGTTCCGCCATTTTGCACAGATAGTAACGCTCATAGAATTACCCCCCCCCCCATAAAATTTACAAAAACTTAACCTTGCCCCAGAGTGCCCTTTGGCTCATCATGGGGCATCACGTCCTTGAACACCGTCATGCAGACTCACTAGGCTAGAAACATGACGCAAGAGCTCGTTTCATTGACTATCATCATGGCGGTGGCGGCCGTCAGCCCGATTGTGGCGCAGCTGATTCCAGGAAGGTTCATTCCACAAACTGTGCTGCTGCTCGTCACCGGAGCCGCACTCGGTCCGTACGGACTGGGCGTAATCGAGGTGAACGACGCCGTGAAACTCTTGAGCGAGCTCGGCATGGCGTTCCTATTCCTGCTCGCCGGCTATGAAATCGACCCGAAACGACTCGCCGGACATCAAGGCAAAGTCGGCCTTGTCACATGGATCATCACCTTGGGCTCGCCGGACTCGTCGTGACCCTGCTTCCATTCTTCGCAAAGCAAGGCATCAACGGCATCGCCACGGTAATAGCACTTACCACCACCGCTCTCGGCACACTCATGCCGATTCTCAAGGAACGCAACCTCGAAGGCACCCCCATCGGCGACGCCATCATCTCGTACGGAACGTGGGGCGAACTCGGCCCAATCCTTGCCATGGCCATCCTGCTATCCACCCGAACCGGCTGGCAGACCATGCTCGTGCTCGGCGCGTTCCTTACCATCTGTCTACTGTGCGCAATGCTACCCACGAAAGCACTGAAAACCGGCCATCGCCTGTACCGTTTCCTTACGGAAAACGCGAACACGTCATCGCAAACGCTCATGCGACTGACCACATTCCTGCTCATCTTCCTTGTCACCATTTCTGCACTGTTCGAACTTGACGCGGTGCTCGGCGCGTTCGCCGCAGGCTTCATCCTGCGTTACATCATCCCCGACGGCAGCAAGTCGCTGGAAATGAAACTGGAAGGCGTCGGCTACGGATTCCTTATTCCTGTGTTTTTCGTGGTGTCAGGAGCCGCGATCAACGTGCGCGCCGTGGCAGGCCGACCCGCGCTGCTCGTCGCGTTCATCGTAATGCTCATGCTGATTCGCGCGGTGCCCGTATATGTTGCGCTATCGCTCGACAAACGCGAGAATCCGCTGTCATCGCATCATCGCGTCACCGTAGCGCTGTATTGCACGACCGCGCTGCCGATCATCGTCGCCGTCACGTCACTGGCGGTGAAGGTCGGCACCATGCAAGGCGACACCGCGTCAACACTGGTCGCAGCCGGCGCGATTACGGTGTTCCTAATGCCGCTGCTTGGCTCGATCACATATCAGGTGGCCGACGTGCATCCGGTCACCGCGGTTCGGGAGATTGCGCACACGCCATCCGATTGGCGGACGATTGTACGCGAACATGCGCAGGTACGTGCGCTGCTGCACCATCAGGACCGGCTCAAGCGTATGGCGGAGACGTTGGAATCGCTGGAAAAGCAGGAGGGGCTGAACGGTTTGGACAGCCGTCGCGCCGAACTTGTGGAACGTGCGCGCCTCGAAATCGACCGCCAACTCAAGGAACTCGGCCTGGACCCGCAGCTCACCACCCAACTCCCCCACAGCTACCGCTACCCGAAGAACTGAGAGGGCTTCGGAGGGGCGCTACTCCACGGACTTGAGGGAGCTGATGGGGTCGATGCGGTCGAGGACGGGGTTGACGAACAGCTGCACGAGCAGCGCGAAGGCCATGGTCGCCACGGCCGCGATCACGTAGCTCAGCGGCTTGACCTCCACCTCGAAATACAACGAGGGCATGTTGAGCGCCATCGTCAGCATGCCGCCGACGAGCCGGCCGAGCGGCAGGCCCAGTATCACACCCATGACGGTGAGGATCATCATCTCGCGGTTCACGTAATGGTGCACTTCGCGGTCGAAGAAGCCAAGCACCTTGAGCGTGGCCATCTCGCGCACGCGTTCCGACACGTTCGTATTGGCGAGCGTGAACAGCACCACAAGCGCCAGACCGCCAGCGAGCGCCACGATCAGCGCCACCACCGCGCCCATGAGGTCGAATTTGAAGCTGTCGGCCATGTGCGCGCAGCTTACGGCCTTCATCACCGAACTGTCCTCTTCGAGCGATTCCGCATAGTCGGTTTGCGAAGTGTCGGAGCCGGAAAGCTTGGCGAGCATGGCGTTCCACGTCAGAGCCTCGGAATCCTCGGAACTCTTGGAATTCTTGGTGTTCTTCGCGTCTTTCGAGTCGAAAAGCTTGGCGTAGTAGGTTTCGCTTACATACACATCCGAGCCGATGAGGTTGCGATTCACCGCGCTCACCTTCGCCGTCGCCTGCACGCCGTCGCCGTTGGTCAGTCGCACCTTGGAACCGGCCTTGACGCCCAGCGCGCTTGCCGCCGACTGCGCGACGATCACGCCATCGTCAATCGAGTTTCAGCGAACCGGTTTTGCCGACGCCGGACGTGCCCAGCATGCCGGACGAGACCGGCTGCAACGTGACCATTTCGCCCAAATCGGACAGATGCTTTTCCGGCACCGCGACCAGCTGGATGCTTTCGCTGCCGCTGCTGCCGGCCTTTGCCGCTGTCACCGTCGCCACTGCCCGCAACCGTCAAATCGCCCGACTCTATGCGCACGTCAAGCGATGACGTGACGCGCCCGTCTGACGCGACTTTCGTGCGCATCGCCGACGCGTCCGAATCGTCGGAAACCACCATCAGGTCGTACTGGTAGATGTCGCGGTATTGCTTGATGCCGAGGTCGGCGACGGTGTCGTTGATGGCCAGGCCGCAGACGATCAGCGCGGTGCAGCCGGCCACACCGCCGACCGTCATGATGAGGCGCGACTTGAAGCGGAAGATGTTGCGCGGCGGTCACTTTGCTGAGGAAGCCCATGCGATTCCAGACCGGCCGAATCCGTTCCAGCAGAATGCGCGAGCCGGCGCGCGGCGCTTTCGGACGCAGCAGCGAGGCGGGCGTCTGCCGCATTTCCTGCACACACGCGTAGATGGTGGCGGCGAGCACGCCGACCACGAACAGCGCGATGCCGAGCGAGCCGTACAGCCAGTCGTATTCCAGTCGCAGGCCGGGCATCACATACATGCCTTGCAATACGACCAGCAGGAACGCAGGAATGCCAAGGAAGCCGGCG
>ENA-OQJI01000203-OQJI01000203.1-human-gut-metagenome-genome-assembly--contig:-NODE-203-length-13924-cov-0.781619_pt1 | contig 13924 bp, 19 predicted proteins | sample MGYA00242602_ERZ504768 | MGnify/ENA primary metagenome ERZ504768 (study PRJEB26092, sample SAMD00036368) | human gut metagenome | host: Homo sapiens | study: EMG produced TPA metagenomics assembly of...
GGGAAAAGCCTCCCACTTGAAAATTTCACTTTTTCTACGGGAACCCCGAACTTAAGCTTCGGTATTTATTAGTCTACGACTTCGATTCCCATACTTCTTGCTGTACCGGCGATCATGCTCATAGCAGCTCGATGGATGCTGCATTGAGGTCTTTCATCTTCAGCTCAGCGATCTCCTGAACCTGTGCCTTAGTAACTTTAGCTACTTTGGTCTTGTTCGGTGTACCGGAACCAGATTTGATGTTTGCAGCTTTCTTAAGAAGAACTGCTGCCGGCGGAGTCTTGGTTATGAAGCTGAAACTTCTGTCAGCGTAAACAGTGATGACAACCGGGATGATAAGATCTCCCTGATCAGCTGTTCTTGCGTTGAACTCCTTAGTAAACTGTACGATGTTTACACCATGCTGTCCAAGAGCCGGACCTACAGGTGGTGCTGGAGTTGCTTTACCAGCCGGAATCTGTAATTTGATATATCCTGTTACTTTCTTTGCCATTTTCGGCACCTCCTATGTGGTATTGGCGGGGGTGTGTCCCTCCCACTTGCTGTTACCTTGTTTTTGAATTACTCAGCTTTTTTGATTTCTGTGAAACTTATTTCTACCGGTGTTTCACGACCGAAAAGCTCAACATTGATCGTTACCGTCTGTTTCTGCATGTTGATACCTGTGATCACACCTGCGGTATCTTTCCATGCACCACCGGTAACGACTACCATGTCGCCCTCTGCGAAGTCCACTTCGATATCCGGTTTCTGGATACCAAGCGGCATCATTTCCTCTTCTGTAAGAGGCACAGGCTTTGATCCCCGGTCCTACGAACTCCTGTAACACCGCGGGTATTACGGACAACGTACCAGGTATCGTCATTCATCACCATATTGAGAAGCACATAGCCTGGAAACATCTTTTTTCTGAACCTGTCTTGAGGTTCCGTTCTTCATCTCCACTACATCCTGCAGCGGAACACGTACCTCTAGGATCTGGTCTTCCAGGTGTCTGTTCTCGATCGTCTTTTCAATGTTGGCTTTTACCTTGTTCTCATACCCGGAATAGGTATGGACAACGTACCATTTTGCTGCTTCTGACATATAATCACCTTGTCCTTACTTCATTAAGAAATTAATGCATTCCAGAATTCCGGAATCCATTACACTGATAACCACTGCCAGGATGATCGTGATGATCACGACCACAACAGTCTGCTTTGCCAGTGTGGGACGGTCTGTCCAGACAATCTTCTCAAATTCTGACTGAAGTCCCTGAAACCAACTTTTCTTCTGCGGCTTATCCTCAGATTTCTGTTTTTCCATTAGCATAACCTCACAAATCTCTGTGATTACTTTGTTTCCTTGTGCAGAGTGTGTGTATGACAGAACTTACAATATTTCTTGGTCTCCATTCTCTCAGGATGGTTCTTTTTCTCCTTAGTCATATTGTAGTTACGCTGCTTGCACTCGGTACATGCTAATGTAATCTTAACGCGCACAACTTCCACCTCCAGTGTTTTCATTTGCATGGTCATTTTCCTCATGCCGGACGATGTATCCGTCATCTTTTCGGGCATAAAAAAAAGACCTAACTTCCATGTCGCTTGTCAAGTTTATCACACATGGCATGCCTAAGTCAAGTCTTTTCTTATTATTTATGCCTATATTTCATCGCATATTTTTTTACAGGAAACGCAGCTATCCGACGCCGTATGGTATTTCTTCTGAAAATACCCATACCCTTTTCTTCTGTTGAACTTTATCAGAAGTAATCATATCCTCCATGGATATCTACAATACTCCCATTCATGTAGTTATTGGTAAGTATACTGTACGCCATATCTGCCACGTCTTTGATCTCACCGAATCTGTGCAATGCGATCTTGCGGTTGATGCGTTCGTAGCTTTCCGGTGTGCGGTTCTCATGCCAGGGCGTCTGGATGAAACCGGGGGCAATGGCATTGACTGTGATGCCTTTTGGCTCAAATTCCTTTACCAGCGATTTGGTAAGGAAGTGGATGGCAGCCTTGGTCACGCCGTATACCAAAGAGGAGGAGTATGCCTGCTGCCCTGCATAGGAACCCATGAAGAGTACTCTTCCGCCTTCTGTCATAACAGGCATAAATTCTTTGATCATAAATACAGGTACAGACAGGTTGGTATTTACGATCTTATTCCATTCCTCGAAAGTGTAATCCTGAAATTTATCGTAAGTGCTGATTCCCGCATTGCTGATCAGCCAGTCTACATGTCCTGCTTTCTCTTTTACTTCTCCGACGAAATTCATCATATCGTCATAGGAAGACATGTCCGCTTTCAGAATAATAAGCTTCTCCTGGTCTTCCGGTTTCAGGCTGTCCCAGAATTCATTGGCTTTATATGCATTGTGAGCGTAAGTGGCAAAGATCAGATCATCTTCTGCTGAGTTTGCCAGTATCTTCTCCACAATACCGCGTCCGATTCCGGAGGTGCCGCCTGTGATCACTGTTACCTTGCTCATTTTGTATTCCCTCTTTTTATTCATCTATAATACAGACAGATCTGTTCTCTGTCATGCGGGAGTCTCCCCACTTCCATAAAACAGACTGCCTGCAAAAAAAATTCCTTCTATATTATATATTCCACATTACCGAAATATATTCTTCACTCCTACAATTCCATCAGTCTGTCATAAACTTCCTTCGGTGCATATGGCTGCTGATTATGGATCGGTTCACCCAGACAGGTCTTGGGATATGCAAAAGTTCCATGCTCCAGCATAACTTCCAGAAGTTTCGGGCCTTCCCCTTCCAGAAATTCCGGTGCTTCTTCTCTGACTGCATCGCAGAGCATTCTCAGTGCGGGAATGCCGTAAGCCTTTGCCACCTCTGCGAAATTACAGGAAGCAAAACCGCAGCCGTCTGTGGTTCCTGCGAACAGACAGTCAAAATAATCTCTCTGCAGGTGACGGATCATGCCAAGTGCTTCATTATTCATAACCATGATCTTAACAGGAAGATTCTCTCTCTTCACCCACTCCAGTTCCTGGATATTCATTTGGAGTGCACCGTCTCCGCAGATGCAGGCGGTCGGTTTTCCGGTTGCATAATACGCTCCGATAGCTGCCGGAAGCCCGTAGCCCATAGCTCCATGTCCGCCGGAGAAGAGAAGTTTCTGTCCTTCATGATTCTTGAATGACTGGTAACTCCACACCATATGCTGTCCTACATCCACTGCGATCGCGGAGGTATCCTCCAGCATATCACTGAGGTCTGCGATCATACGGTTCGGATATCTTTCCGGCGTGGCATCATCAACTGCCTGAAGATTTTCCTTAATCTCTGTGCAGACATTCAGCCAGTCACTGATCCCCTCTGTATCCGGAGCTGCTGCTTTTGCAAGACAATCGATTACTGCACCTGTCTCTGCCTGCAGCTTCACTTCATTGATACCATTCTCATGGATATCTCTCTGAAGATTGTATGGATCAATATCTATACGTATGATCTTTGCACCTCTGGCAAATTCATGTACTTTGGTTCCGATCTGCCTGGTACACAGAGAAATGCCAAAGCAGAGAAGCAGATCGCTTTTTGCATTGGCGATCATATTTGCATAACGGTGTCCATAGGCACCGCCGATGCACCCGAAATTCAGCGGATGGTCGTATCCCAGAACTGATTTCGCCAGAACGCTGGTGATGATCGGAATCTGTCTCTTCTGTGCAAAGCGGATCAGTTTCTGCTGGCTGAAGCTGCTGTCCACGCCATGGCCCAGCATGATCACCGGACGTTTTGCCTGTTCCAGTGCTTCCAGAATCGTATCTGCGCCTGCTGTGCTGCAGCTGCATCTGTATGTTTGTCCTCAAAAGTCATGTCATAGACCGGATTCTCCACTTCACTTCTCTGGATATTCATGGGAAGATCGATGAGCACCGGTCCTCTGCGTCCTGTGGTTGCAATATGGTATGCTTTATTTAATTCCTCCACAATGTCCTCAGGGTTTCGTATCTGAACAGCATATTTGGTGATCGGTTTCGCCATTGCCACAATATCTGTCTCCTGAAATCCCTGCTGACGCAGCCCCTTGATTCCTGAATACTCATAAGTGTTCAGCTGTCCTGTGAGAAAGATCACAGGCAGGGAATCATAATAGGCATCTGCCACACCACTCAGAAGATTGATGGCTCCAGGTCCGCTGGTAGCATAGGCGCAGGCACATTCTTCCTTCGCCTGTGCATATCCGCAGGCTGCGAAAGCTGCTCCCTGTTCATTGTAACTGGAATGATTCTCTGTCTCCGGATTTCTTTCAATGGAATCTACCAGATGTGCGATCATCGTTCCCTGGTATCCAAAGAAATGACGGATTCCTTTTTTCTGTAAAAACGTAACAATATAATCTGAAAGCTTCATTTTTCCTCCCGTCAGATCAGCGTGCCGATCTTACTTCTCTGTACTGTCTTTCCTGTTTTCTCCAGTACGTCTACATAGATGTCAAAAATCTCTTCGTCCTCTGCAAAGAGTTCATTCTTCTGCAGACTCTTCTGCATCATCTTGAAATAGGGACGAAATACCCTCTCAAGTGTCATATAATCTTCATTCTTATACAAGTTCTTAATGTAGTCTTTCTGCTTCTCATAGGAAACACTCAGATTCATGCGCTCCCCACAGAACTCTACATAATCCCAGCATTCGTTGAAGTAGTCTTTGTGCCGCCTGCTTCTGGCAAGTTTGCGGGCATTTTTCATTCGCTCTTTACAGTATTTCTCAAAGTTTCCGGATTCTTTCCAGAACTGTGTATAGCTTACCCTCGCACTGACCACCAGCGCAATGGGTGTCACATAGCGGGGTTCCTTTGCATCTTTATAATTCTTTCCATAGCTTATGGTAAGATACTCTGCGGTTTTTGCCGGAACCTGGAGTTCTGCACCTTCCAGAGTGACACGTTTACTCTCCGCAAAAATTTCTGCAGGGAAAATGGTAGTCTGTTTTCTTCTTTTGAGGATATATTTATTTGCTCCGGGCTGCTGGCAGGATCTGACAAGCCTGTCATACAAATGTGCAGCCTGTCCCTGGCGCCCGGTTATCATGCACTGCAGCCGCATAATTGTACGGTTCACCCTGCTCCTGAAATTTCTATCTGCATAGTTGATATGACAGAGCTCTGTCCATGCATTCTCATCTCTGGATAATCTGCGTTCTGCTTTTACAGAAGCTGCCGGCGTTCTAAGCGGAAAAATACTGACTCCTATTCCCGGGAATGCGTAGTCTCTGGTGTTGTCCAGATTCAGGCACAGAGTATCTGTATTGGTGTATCTCAGATAAAATCCTGAGAACCATTTGTGGCTCTTCATGGATTCCAGTGCTCTCTTTTCCCTTGGATCTTCATCCACAGCCAGACGGAACCGTTCCATATCCGCTGTTTTCATCAGCACTACTCCAAACATTGGATTCTGTGGGAAAGGATGCCCTTCCACTGCGCAGAGTGTCAGTCGTGGAGAGAGGTAATATTCTATTTTATTCCGGCGGCATATTTCATCGATTTCCTGTAATAATGATAAAATCACCTTTTGTTTTTTGTTCAACTCTTTACTCCATTTCTATTGATGTCACTTAACAGTTACAGTCTGCACGATCTTCTTAATATCTTCAATACTTTCATATTTATCAAGCCATTTATCAAGCACAACTGTAATATCCGTCTTCTTTCCAAAGCTTTTCGCCTGTCTGCTGCCATCGTTCAGATCATTGATAAAAATACGGTACAGCTCTGTTCTTACATAAGAAGGCATCTCATATTCCAGTGCTTTCTTATAATTTGCAAAAGCCTCCCTGGTCTGTCCCTGTTTCATCCTGACATCACCCACCAGTTTATAAGCGCAGGCTTTCTCTTCTCTGCGGAACTGACGGTTTCGTACCTGTTCTGCAAGCCACTCCAGTTCGCTCTCCTCACCTGTACAGATGATCTGGGTGCGCAGTTCTGCAAGCTCATTGGAATACCCCAGCCGCTTCCATGCTCTTGTAAGAGCTTTCCTGTACATCTTATGTTCTTCTGAAACTTTAACCTGTATATCCGCCGGCGCTTTAACTTCTTCAGTTTCTGCTGACGGATCTGATACTTTTTTATTCACATCATCAGCCGATGTTTCCTCTGATGTTCTATCTGATTTTATCTGTTTTCTGCTTTTTCCCGAATTTTTCTCCACACTGACTGGCGTGATCATCTGTGTGCCGATCACAGCCCGGATTTCACCGATTTCTTTCTCTATCTCGCTCTGCGTACGTGCACACACTGTTTTTGCCAGATATAATGCTCCCTGGATATCATCATCCTCAGGTATCAGACGACTCCACAACTCCATCAATGCGAGAGCCTCCTTCTTGTTGTGGTTTGCAATAAGCTCTTCACAGCTTTTCAGGATTTCAGATTTGTATCCTCTGAAGAATCTATCCATCTCCATCCATACAATTCCGTTAGTTGTCTTATTCTTTACCTGAAGATAAAGCTCTGCCGCTTTCTGCATCTCGCCATCCATCCAGAGGATATCTGCCTTATATTTCAGGAAATAACCATCCTCAGGAAACATCTTAAGAGCTTTATCAAGAAAACGTTCTGCTTCGATCCGGTTCTCTCCCGCATCCTCCATCAGGAACCTGCACTTAAATTTCATAAATCCCGGATGTCCCGGATATTTCTGCAAAAGGCCGCTGATGATCTGCTCTGCTTCCTTCATCCTGTGAAACTCATAGTGATCCGTTGCTTTCCGGAAAGCTCAATATCTTCTTTCAGTCCCTCCATCTCAGGACTCAGATGGTCAAGCTGCTGACGGACCTGCATCATCCGATATGCCTTTGACACACGTTCTGTATAAAACAGAGTAAGCATTGCCGCATAGAATACATCGTCAGGTATCTCCACAAGTGTTGGATGATAAAAAGCATAAATGTTGGTATAGTCTTCTCTTCCGATAAAGTCAGCACTAAGCTGATTCTTATAATAAGAGCCAAAAAGTGCACTCAGCTTACGGAAAGATCTGCTTTCCACCAGCTCACTGATCTTAAGTCCTGATTCATCGATCGCTCTCTGCAGGTCCAGTGCAACAGCGCGGGCTTTCATTGCAAGCCCATCCTGGCGGACCTTATGGCTTTTTTTTCGCAATGCGCATATTGTAGAACTTTCGGAACACACTGTCCCAGCGCAATCTTTCCTTATTGATCTTCGGCATGTATTCTTCACGTAGCTCCTGATAAGGAAGATCATCTACACACACTGCTACATGACCCTCCCTCTTATCATGAGGAGGCATATATGACCACTCGTCTCCATAATGCCAGATCAGATAGTCACTGCACTTATTTGGGATCATTGCCTTTTTTCCCTCAAAGATGCCATCCTTTACAGGGAACATCATATCCTTATCAAAAAGAAACGGGCAGCCGCCCCAACGCATGGCATAACGGTCACATTCCTCTTCTTTATAAGAGAACATGATCTTCTCAAGCTTTGCCAGTGTTCTTTTTTTACCAAGAAAAATATAAGAAAGAAGATACTTCAGATACATGGATGCAGGTATCTCCCAGCGGTCACTGTAACCTACGGAAATATTGATAAGATCTGAGTAGATCATCATATGTGTTCTATATTTCTCGTATTCTTTGTCATCAGCCGGAACAGGATCCAGTGTAAGAATGTCTATGATTTCTCCGCCGCAGTCCTTCCCCGATAATCTGGCTCTTATGGATGGCACAGGTATTGGTGGATGCGTAGCGCGGAAATGAATTTGTATAGTTTCTGTCCACCTCCGAACACTGTATCTCTCTGTCAGGCGGGAGTTCTGTTTTGCATATCTCTATGAATTTCTCCCAGTCCGAACGTGGCATATAAAGGTCTACATCATCATCCCAGGGAACAAATCCCTCATGTCTGAGAGCTCCGATCAGGGAGCCTCCTGCCAGCACGTATCTGAGGTTATGTTCTCTGCAGATTTCATCAACCTCCCTGAAAAGCTTCAGGAGGTATTTCTGTTTCTCCGTCATGAATTGTCCTTTCTGTTGATTGTTTCCAAAATTTCTATTATTCTTACCGACTCATCATAGAAAAGCCGGGTACATTCTGTCCGTTTGTCTCTGATCATAATCATCAGCTCCTGCAGCAGATAGCGGAAACCATTTCCCTCGAAGTTAAAGCTGTACCTTTTCAGAAATTCTTTTCCTGAAATATTGGCTTCAAAGTATCCGGTGTTCCACCAGTCATTAGGGATAGTTACCCTGCCGTTGCTTCCGATGATCACAAGTTCATTCTCAATGTCAACCGTTGTTCCGATCTCAATAGTCGCCAGTGCACCGGCGTATTTCATGGAAATCATATCATATACAAAACGGCCTTCCTGATTGCGGACCGCATTGGTGTTGATATCCTGGCATTTTTTTCCCAACAGTTTCAGTACTGCGCAGATAGCTGTGCAGACCGTCTCATTAAAAGTCCTGCCGCCCTCGAAATCATCCTGGAGATTGCACATTTGACACTTACCAGATCTCCCACCAGGTTACTGTGTACCAGCCATACCAGCTGATTAAACGCCCGCAGGTAGACCAGTGTGGTCCGTTCAATGAGAACCACATTGTTCTCCCTTGCCACCTGAAACAGGTAGCGCAGTTTCTCTGAGGAAAGTGTCATGGGCGAATCACTGATCACATATTTTCCTTTTTTCAGCGCTCGCTCAATATATTCTGCTCTCCGGTTCAGCGATGTCTTGATATAAACAATATCTACATCTGCCAGAAATTCATCATAGCTGTTCCAGCAGGAACCTAACTCATATTTATCACAGAATCTCTGTGCAGTCTCGTGATCCTCGCTGAATACACGTTCCACATGAACTCCGCTGACATATTTGGATTCCTCCACAAAATCATTATCCCGGATGTCATCCGTCACGATTCCCATATTAAAGATAACACCTTCACTGCGAAGCTTTGTACTGGAAATATTCTTGGTCCTTTCCAGATAAACTACATCACAGTAGTTCTTAAGGTAATCGAATTTCCCTCTCCAGTCAGATCCTACCACCAGGACATCAATATCATACTTAATGATGTCATTGACCTTCTGTCCCTGATATTCCTCAATGATGATCTCATCTGCCAGCCCGGTCCTCCGCACATTCTCGATTCTCTTAATGAGGCTGTCCCGCACATTGAGTTTGCCCCGCTCAATGTCAAAGCTCTCACTTGTGACACCTACGATCAGATAATCACCAAGTGCTTTTGCTCTTTTGATAATATTGTAGTGGCCTTTATGAAAAAGATCAAAAGTGCCATATGTGATTACTCTCTTCATTCTTTCGTCATAACTCCCCTGAAAAAAATATTCTTATTTTGCCGACAGTTTCCTGCTCCATACGTTACTGTTCACTCCGTTCACAGTAACCTCCATACGATAGATACTTTGATTATATCATACTTCCCAACTTCCGTCACCTGTCCGTTACAAAAATGTTAAATTCGCATTAACTTTACAAAAAGAAGAGTTTTGAAATACTGTTTTTGTATCTCAAAACTCTTCCTTTGTGTTTATGGTTCTTTATTGTCGTCCATCGTTCTGGTAGTAGCTTCCAGTTCCTGGATCAGGTCTTCCAGCGAAAGCTCCTCTTCCCCTTTGATCAGTTCATCAGGATATCATCCAGATTATCTTCTTCAATCTCCAGCTCCATGCCGGCCACATTGCTGAAGCCTTCATGACTGTCGGAAGAAGTATGATCCGGTGTATCCTCGTCCAGATTTACTTTCTCCACATGTCCGTCCTGCTCACTCTCTGAATCAAGCGTTGCCGCAAGCTCTGCGATGGCTTTCTTTCTTCTGAGAAGTTCATATTCATCATATTCGCTGTCATACTCTTCTTCCAGACCTTCATCTCTGACTGTCTTATCCTTCTTGATCAGAATAAATGCGATCAGATTCAGAACACCCGTATAAAGCAGATCCACAGGCAGACTTCCCAGTACAAGTACAAATACCAGTGATACTCCCAGAAGCACCCATACATTGTTCATTGCAGGAAGCATCAGGATGTATAAACCATTCATAATGATCATGATCGGATAATGGAAGAAATAAATTCCCATTGTATGTCGTCCCACATAGGTGAGCGGCAGTTTGATGTCCGGCACTAACGCAAGCATCGTATAGACAACTACGAAAGATACCAGATACATCAGCAGTCTGAGAATCACTCCCTGAGGATCCGTCAGGCCACAGAGCTGATATCCATGATTACCTCGGAAAATAGCGATTCCCATTTCATTTGGGATCATATAATTCGGTATCGCCCACAAAAGGACTCCGGAGATTGCCACCAGGATCCATTTTCCCTTAAATTTACGGATCGCTGTGATATATTCACTCTTCCAGAGATACCCCGCAACAAAGAACGGGAAAAATACCACGATTCTTGATGATGACAGGAATGTGGTAAATTCCGGTCTGGTTCCTGCCCATAATGCGAACAGGATACTGAGCGGAACAATAAATCTGATCTTACCCAGGGCCTCAATGGTAAGGCGGTAAATAAACAGTGCCAGTATATACCACATGACACTTCCGGTAGGACGCAGTATCTCATAATCTACGGATCTGCCCAGCCATATCTGTGAATACCAGGTTAAGGTATATCCCAGAACATAAGGGATCAGCAGGTTCTTAAAATTCTTCAGCACATTCTGAGGTTTCTTTGACAGATATCCTGAAATAAAAACAAATGCAGGCATGTGAAAAATCGTGATCGCATACCACACATATCTCACTACAGTGTCTACCTTTACAAGGTTAAATGCAATAATATGGTTAAATACTACCAGAAAGATAAGCAAAACTTTAATGTTATCGATCAGGCAGGAGTACGGCACCGCCGCTCTCTCTTTTTTTTATTTTCATGTTTAAGTACTATCCTCTAATCATATTTCTGACTTCTGCTGTGTGAACATACAACCCCATTCTGCCAGATTCTTCAGATGACCGGCAGACAAAAAACGCACAGCAATGTAACGGGCAATTAACCGCAAAGTCATATTTACTGCAACAAGCATAACATATTTTTACGATTTATGGAATAGAACTTAACATTTCGGTCAATGGAAATATTTTGTTACTGTTCACACACCACTATCCCGCGAGGTGTTTTGGCATGAATATGCCAAAATCCCGAGACATACAAGCCAAAATTCCATTGCCGCAGGCAATCTGGAATGAATTTTGGCTACGTTACTGTGAACGAAGTGAACAGTAGCAATATTTCCATATTCCATGTACAGCATAAGAACAGAAAAAAATACAGCTTCTGATCCTGCCGTAACCGGCGTATCTGTAGACATTGTAAGTCATGGCTGCTGATTTCAGTTTGTTTCTGGATTTGCCGCCTTCGCTGAGACGGTATTTCAGATAGGGTTTGTTGATTCCGGCAGCACAGCCGTATTTTCGCAGGATTTTCAGCCAGGTGATATAATCCTCATGGCTGTCGTCATGCTCCATGGGAAATTCACGCGCCACATCCCTTCTGAGTATTACCGAAGAACAGTTGATGCTGTTATGTTTCAGAAGTTCTCTGTAGGTGATCTTCTCTTTTACAGGGATTGTCCGTCCTGTACTGCTTCCGTCTGCTTTCATCAGTTCCCGCCCTGTAGAACACAGCACGTATCCTGTCTCTTCCAGACGTTTCAGCTGTTCTTTCAGCTTGCCTGGCTCCCACCAGTCATCTGCATCCAGAAAAGCAATGTAGGTTCCCTGTGCCAGCCCGACTCCTCTGTTTCTGGAGCCTGCAGCTCCCATATTCTGTTGATTCTTAATATATCGAAAGTCCTCTCTGCCCTCATAGGCAGACAGGACTTCCTCTGTATGGTCTGTGGAACCGTCATCGATCACCAGAAGTTCCAGCGAAACTTCCTGTTCATAGACAGATTCCACAGCCTTTCTAATATATTTCTCTCCGTTGTAAACCGGCATGATCACAGATACCAGCGGTTTATTCATGGTCATTCCTCCGTTTTATTCTCTGACACTCCGGCGTTTTTCCCGGAATCCTTCAACGCATTTACCTGTCTGTCATCTACTCCCTCAGATACTTCTTTCTGGAAAAAGATTTTGACTGTCATAAAGATCAGCTTGATATCCAGCAGGAAGGAATAATTCTCAATATAAAACAGATCCAGCTTTAATTTGTCATAAGGCGTTGTATTATACTTACCATAGACCTGCGCATATCCGGTAAGACCTGCTTTAACTTTCAGACGATAATAGAATTCCGGAAGCTCTTTCTCATACTCAAGCATGATACTTTCACGTTCCGGGCGCGGACCTACCAGAGACATATCTCCCTTAAATAACATTGAAAAGCTGAGGAAGCTCATCCAGATGAAGATTTCTCAGCACATGACCTACCGGTGTGATACGGGAATCATGCTTGGATGCCAGTCTTGCACCGTTTTTCTCTGAATCTACGCACATACTGCGGAATTTACAGATCTTAAAGGGCTTTCCACCCAATGTCAGACGGTCCTGGAAATAAAACACCGGACCTCTGTCGTATGCTTTTACCGCAATCGCTATAATCAGCATGATCGGTGAAGTGATTATAATGCCGATCCCTGAGATCAGAATATCCATAACTCTCTTTGCAGCACGCTGGTCTACTGCCAGTCCCATATTTCTGGATACCAGAAGCGGTGTGTCAAAAAGATGGATGCGTTCACTTCCCATAAGAATGATGTCCGAAATCTTCGGACTCACATAGCATCGGACAGAATGAGCAAAACAGTATTTCAGATAACGGTTTCTCTCTGTTGAATGCAGATCCCAGATGATCACGCCATCATAATCCTGCATCATCTGATGGATTTTTCTTCTCCCACACTGATGTGTACCTTGCCGCTGATGTCATATTTGTCCTTTCGGGAATTCATCTTATGGATCAGGTCGTCCCCCCGGATCCCGGTCACCGTAAATGACCAGAAGCCGGCGTGCGCGGTAAAGTCCGGAATAGATATACCTTGAACCAAATATCCAGATAATGATCAGCGCCAGCTGTATTCCTGTCATCTCGATCATAGGCCATACGCTCAGGAACCATCTGTTGATCAGGGTGATCTCCAGATATTCCACCACATTGGTACACAAAAGTGCCAGTGTCAGCGAATAAAATACATCAATCCTCTTAAGATATCCAACCTTAAGTCCTCCGTACAATTTGGCAAACAGGGCAAACATCAGACCGTAGATTGCGATCAGTACCCAGTTACCTTTGCGCCAGAAAGGCTCGTCGATCTGTCCTCTGTAAACGGAATACCACACCCATGCAAAGACCGCCGCCTGTGCCAGAACCACGAGACTCGCCAGACAAAATACGATAAATCGTTTATAATCTTCTCTTTTACTCACGTGATAACCTCTGTTTCTCTGTAACTGTTGTTACTGTTCACTGTTTTCACAGTTACGTTTCTTCAAATCTGTTACCGTTTGCTTCGCTCACAGCAACATAAATTCTTACCTATTATAGCGTAAGAATTATTATACGTCCACCTGTTTCACTTAAATTTATACAACTAAAGTAATTCCAGTTACTGTTCACACACCACTATCCCGCAAGGTGTTTTGGCATGAATATGCCAAAATCCCGAGACATACAAAGCCAAAAATTCCATTGCCACAGGCAATCTGGAATGAATTTTGGCTACGTTACTGTGAACGGAGTGGACAGTAACTAATTCCAGGTTACTGTGACCTTTACTCTCTGATGGATTGGATTGTCTGCAGTACTCCGTAGAATTAATAAGAATTCATATATCAGCATAATTTACATATAACTGCAGCCTCCCGTCTTACAATTCCGCTCGATATTTGTATATAATGTATAATTTTTCGTCGATTTTACTTGATTGTAGTCGTAAAAATTTTACATATTTTTTTAAAAG
>ENA-OQJI01000204-OQJI01000204.1-human-gut-metagenome-genome-assembly--contig:-NODE-204-length-13902-cov-1.023739_pt1 | contig 13902 bp, 19 predicted proteins | sample MGYA00242602_ERZ504768 | MGnify/ENA primary metagenome ERZ504768 (study PRJEB26092, sample SAMD00036368) | human gut metagenome | host: Homo sapiens | study: EMG produced TPA metagenomics assembly of...
CGACGTCCAAGGCGAACAAGTTGGCATGAAAAAGGCAGGGCATTGACCTTCTGGTCATGCCCTGCCTTTTGAATGACAAATTGTCGCCTTGGGCGGCGCGCAGCGTCGAGTCGTTACGGCGTTTGGTAAAACGCCGTAACTTAGTAGTTGGCTTCGTAGCCGTTGCCGTCGCCGGTGGGCTCTTCGTAGTAGTCCGAATCGCTCGAATCGCTTGATTCATCGGAATCGTCAGAGCTGACCGATGAGGTTGCGGTACCGTTTGCGTAGTCGTCAGACGTGTTGTTGTTCAGGTCGCCGATCGTAGAGCTGGAACCGTCGGAAAGACCCATGGTGTTGGGACCCTTGGGATCCTTGCCGGCATCGACACGCTCCATCATTTCCTTGAGCTCGTCCTCGTAGACAAAGACGTAGCTCACACCGTCGATCATGGTGCTGTCGTCGGCATACGAGGGCAGGTTGGCCGAGTAGATGCCGTCGACATCCATACCGCGCATGGCATTGACCGTAGCCACGATATCCTGAACGCTCATATCGGTCACGAGCATATCGGACAGCGAATTAACCAGGCCAAAGATCTTCGTGGCATCGAAGTTATTGAGAATCTGGTTGGCAAGGGCGCCAAGCACCTGACGCTGGTGGCGCATGCGCGTGTAGTCGCCGTCGGCATAGATGTAGCGGCAGCGGGCATAGGTAAGGGCGGTGGCGCCGTCCATATGCTGCTGACCAGCGGTAATCTTAATATCCAGGTGCTCGGGGTCGTCAACATCATCGGTTGCGTTAATGTCGATACCGCCAACCGAATCAATCAGCGCCTGCATACCGTCGAAGCTGACCTCGGCATAGTGGGAAATCTGAACACCGCACAGCTCGTTGACCGCCTCGACCATGGCCTCGGCGCCGCCAACGGTATGGCAGGCGTTGATCTTCATGGTCTCGCCCTTGTACTCGACCTTGGTGTCGCGCGGAACGGAAATGAGCGTCGCCTGCTTTTGCGTGGGGTCGATGCGTGCCAGGATAATCGAGTCGGCACGATACGTATCCTCGCCCGGACGGCCGTCGGTGCCAAGAAGCAGCACGTAGAACGGATCCTTTGCCTCATCGGTGTCAACCAGAACCCGACGCAGATTGTCGGTAATGACATTAGAATCGCCGAGCTTGCCCATAATGGTGGCAAACCACAGGCCGGCAGCGGTAGTGGCACTCAGCAGCACGCCAAGCACGACAATGAGCGCGACGTGACGAATCGTGTGGCTACGACGACGTTGGCGAGCGCGCTCGGAATAGCGAGCCACGTTATCGCGACTGTAGATCTTGGCCTGCGCACCAGTTGAGGGTCTTCGGGTGGCGGTATCCGCGAGGGGCTTTTTATTAAACATAGGCAACCTGTATTAGTAGATGACGGGATCGGGGACGGTAGCATGCTCGACATGCGCGCCGAGCGCCTGCAGCTTTTCGACAAACTGCTCGTAGCCGCGCTTGATGTGATGAATGGCCGAAACCTCGGTCGTCCCGTCGGCGATCAAGCCCGCTACGACGAGGGCCGCTCCGCCACGCAGATCGGGCGAGGTAACCTGTGCACCCGAGAAGCCCTTGACGCCATGAATCATGGCGTGATGGCTCTCGATACGAATGTCGGCACCCATGCGCACCAGCTCAGAGGCAAACATAAAGCGATTCTCGAAGATGTTTTCGGTAATAACGGAACTGCCATCGGCAAGGGCGGAGAGTACCATAATCTGCGCCTGCATGTCGGTCGGGAAACCGGGGAACGGAAGCGTCTGGATATCGACCGGCTTGATACGCTCGGCACGGTTCACATGGACGCCGTCGTCGGTACGCTCGCAGTCGATACCCATGAGCTCCATCTTCTTGAGCACCATGCCCAAGTGAATGGGGCAAAAGCCCATGACATCGACACCGCGATCGTCGGCCATCAACGCACCGGCAACGATAAAGGTACCGGCCTCGATGCGGTCGCCCACTACGCGATGGGTAACAGGATGCAGTTCTTCCACGCCCTCGATGGTCACGACGGGCGTACCGCGCCGACAATCTTGGCGCCCATCTCGTTGAGCATGTTGGCGAGATCGACGATCTCGGGCTCGCGGGCGGCATTGTCGATAACCGTGGTGCCCTGCGCGCGCACGGATGCCATGATGAGGTTCTCGGTCGCACCGACGCTGGCGAACTCGAGCGTGACGGTGGTACCGCGCAGACCTTGGGGCGCATTAGCGTTGATGTAGCCGTGGGCGGTATCGAACTCAACGCCCAGGGCCTCAAGACCAAGAATGTGCATATCGATCTTGCGAGCACCCAGGTTGCAGCCGCCCGGCATGGCGATCTTGGCGCGATGGAAGCGACCCAGCAGGGGTCCCATCACGGCGGTGGAAGCACGCATCTTGGCAACGAGCTCGTAGGGGGCCTCCCAAGAATCGACCTGAGAGGTATCAATCTCGAGCGTGTGCTCGTCAAGGACATCGATTGTGGCGCCCATACCCTTGAGCACCTTGCCCATCACGTGGACATCGGAAATATCGGGCACGTTCTGCAGCGTCGTCTTGCCCGGCGCCAGAAGCGTTGCCGCCATGAGTTTGAGCGCGGAGTTCTTGGCGCCCGAAACGGGCACAGAGCCTCCGATGGCGTGGCCACCCTCAACGCGGATAATATCCAAGGTCTACCCTTCAAAAGCATGCCCGGGTGGCTGGGCCATCCCGGGCATGATGTGTTCGCAAATGGTCGAACGCTAAATCGTTTGACTATTGGGCAAGCTTGAGCTTACACCATGCGATTTCATTATAGAGGTAGGCGCGGCGTGCATCATCCTCCGACAAATTACCCAGCTTCTCTTCAAAACCTTGAATATCAGCTTTAAGCTTGTCGGCATCGACGGTCGCCAAATCGCAAGCGCGCTCGGCGAGAACGGTCACGACATCGTCCGCAACCTGGGCATAGCCGCCGGCCACGGCAAACGTGTGGTCGACAGTGCCCATGGCCTTATCGGAAACGCGAACGTAACCGCGGTCGATCGTGCAGATCTCGCTGGAGTGAGCAGGCAGAACGCCAAACTCGCCATCCGTGGACGGAATCGACACAAACGCAGCGTCGCCCTCCATAGGCGCAGCTCACGGGGCACACGATGCGGATACGCATAACCTACTTCTCCCCCATCTTGCGGGCGCGCTCGCGCACGTCCTCAATCGTGGAAGCATAGCGGAAAGCCTGCTCGGGCAGGTCATCGGCCTTGCCGTCGACAATCTCGGCGAAGGAGCGGACGGTATCCTCGACGCGGACGTAGACACCGGGGTTGCCGGTGAACTTCTCGGCGACGTGGAAGGACTGCGAGAGGAACTGCTGGATCTTACGGGCACGGTTGACCGTAAGGCGCTGCTCCTCGGACAGCTCGTCCATACCCAGGATGGCGATGATGTCCTGAAGGTCGGAGTACTCCTGCAGGAGCTCCTGGACCTTGACGGCGACACGGTAGTGCTCCTCGCCGACGATCGAGGGATCGAGAGCGTCGGAGGAAGACGCGAGCGGGTCGATAGCCGGGAACAGGCCGAGCGACGAAATACTACGCGAAAGAACCGTGGTGGCATCGAGGTGCGTAAACGTCGTGGCAGGCGCCGGGTCGGTCAGGTCGTCTGCGGGGACGTAGACAGCCTGGACGGAGGTAATGGAGCCCGTCTTGGTCGAGGTAATGCGCTCCTGGAGGTCGCCCATCTCGGTTGCCAGCGTGGGCTGGTAACCAACGGCGGACGGCATACGGCCCAGCAGTGCGGAAACCTCGGAACCTGCCTGGGAGAAGCGGAAGATTGTTGTCAATGAACAGCAGGACGTCCTGGCCACGATCACGGAAATACTCAGCGGTGGTAAGGCCGGCCAGACCGATGCGCAGACGCGCTCCGGGCGGCTCGTTCATCTGACCATAGACCAAGCAGGTCTTGTCGATAACGCCAGACTCGCTCATCTCGAGGAACAGGTCGGTGCCCTCGCGGGTACGCTCGCCGACGCCGGTGAACACCGAGGTGCCGCCGTGCTCCTGGGCGAGGTTGTTGATGAGCTCCTGAATCAGAACGGTCTTGCCGACGCCGGCGCCGCCGAACAGGCCTGTCTTGCCGCCACGGATGTAGGGCTCGAGCAGGTCGACGGCCTTGATGCCGGTCTCGAAGATCTCGGTCTTGGTGGTGAGCTCGTCGAAACGGGGCGCTGCATGGTGGATGGGGTAGAACTCCTCCACCTCGGGCATGGGCTTGCCGTCGACGGGCTTGCCCATGACATTCCAAATGCGGCCGAGCGTCTTGGGGCCGACCGGCATCTTCATGGGCTCACCGGTATCGGTGGCGATGAGGCCGCGCTGCAGGCCGTCGGTCGAGGACATGGCGACCGTGCGGACGACGCCGCCCGGAAGCTGGCTCTCGACCTCGAGGATCGTGCTCAGATGACCGATCGGGGTCTCGGCCTCGACCGTGAGCGCGTTGTAGATCGGGGGCACCGCGCCGTCAAACTTGACGTCGACGACAGGGCCGATGATACGAACGATGCGACCATCACCGGCAGTCGTCTTCTTGGTGGCTTCCTCGACCGCAAGCTTTACGGTGTTATTAGCCATTACTGTTCCTCCAATGCTGAGGCTCCGCCGACGATCTCGTTAATCTCGGTCGTGATCGAAGCCTGACGCACGCGACTATACGTGCGGGTAAGGGTCGAGATGATCGCGGTGGCGTTTTCCGTCGCGGAGTGCATGGCCTTGCGGCGTGCACCCTGCTCGGCAGCCGCCGAATCGATCAGGGCCTGGTAGATGACCGTCAGGATATACGACGGTACAAGCTTGCCGAGAACATGCTCGGGAGAGGGCACGAACTCGAACGTGGACGAGATGCGCTTAGGGGCGTCGGTCTCGTTCTTACGCGGACCGTGGGCCATAGCGATCATCTCGGGATCGAGCGGCAGCAAGTGCTCGACGCGAAGCTCCTGATCCACGCGGTTCTTGGCGTGGTGGTAGACAAGCTCGACACGGTCAAGCTCACCGGCACGATACGCATCGCAGATATGAGAGGAAATCATGCGAGCCTGATTGAAATCGGGCTCGGAGGAATTGCCCTCAAAGTGCATGATGACGTTCGCGCGGTCGCGGAAATACGTGGCCGGCTTGCGTCCGCACGCAATGATCTCGCACTCGATGCTATTGTTCGCCCAAGAAGCGGCGAGCTTTTCGGCCGTGCGCTCCACCGTCGTATTGAAACCGCCGGCAAGGCCGCGGTCCGAAGCAATGACGACAATCAGGCCGCGCTTTACCGTCTCATGCCTCTGCAGCATGGGGTCGGTACCCGAGCAGGAGGCGTCGCCGGCAACCGTCAACATGACGTCGGTCAGCGCCTCCTTATAGGGCTCGGCCTGCTTGGAGCGATCGAGGGCACGACGAATCTTGGCCGTAGAGACCATTTCCATCGTGCGCGTGATCTGCTTGGTCGTGGTAACCGAGGAGATTCGCTTCTTAATGTCGCGAAGGTTGGCCATAGGGCTTAGTTCTCCTCTGATCCAGTCGTATCGGCATGGTGCTTTGCCATGAACTGCTGCTTAAAGTCGCCGATGACGCGCAGGAGCTCAGCCTTGGTGTCATCGTCGATCTTCTTGGCGCGAACCTTGTCGAGCAACGAGCCAAAACCGTTGTCCATGTACTCGATGAGCTCGGCACGGAAGGGAAGCACGTCGGCGATCTCGAGATCGTCGAGGAAGCCCTCGTTGCCGGCAAACAGCGTAACGATCTGCTCGGAAACCTCAAACGGCTTGTAGCGCGGCTGCTTAAGGAGCTCGGTCATGCGAGCGCCGTGGGTAAGCTGCTTCTGCGTAGCCTCGTCAAGGTCGGAGCCGAACTGCGTAAAGCCGGCGAGCTCCTGATATGAAGCGAGGTCCAGGCGAAGGTTGCCGGCAACCTGCTTCATGGCCTTGGTCTGAGCGTCACCACCGACGCGGGACACGGAGATACCCACGTCGACTGCCGGGCGCTGGCCCTGGAAGAAGAGCTCGGACTGCAGGTAAATCTGACCATCGGTAATGGAAATGACGTTTGTCGGAATGTAGGCCGAAACGTCGCCATCCTGGGTCTCGATAATCGGCAGGGCCGTCATGGAGCCGTAACCGTTCTTCTTGGACATCTTGACGGCACGCTCGAGCAGACGAGAGTGCAGGTAGAAGATGTCGCCAGGATAGGCCTCGCGTCCGGGCGGACGATGCAGCGTCAGCGACATCTGACGGTAAGCCACGGCCTGCTTGGACAGGTCATCGTAGATGACAAGCACGTGACCGCCGGGGTTGGTCTCGCTGGCGGGCTTACCGTCCTCGCCGTTGTACATGAAGAACTCGCCGATAGCGGCACCGGCCATAGGCGCGATGTACTGCATAGGGGCAGAATCAGCAGCGGTTGCCGAAACGATGATGGTGTAGTCGAGCGCACCGTGCTGAGCGAGGGTCTCGCGGATGTTAGCAACCGTGGAGGCCTTCTGGCCGATGGCGACATAGATGCAGACCATGCCCTTGCCGCGCTGATTGAGGATAGCGTCGATGGCAATGGCGGTCTTACCGGTCTTACGGTCGCCGATGATAAGCTCGCGCTGGCCGCGGCCGATAGGCACCATGGAGTCGATAGCCAATAGGCCGGTCTGGACCGGCTCGCACACCGGGGTACGGTCGATGACGCCGGGGGCCTTGAACTCGATGGGACGACGGTGCGTGGCGACAATGTCACCCAAACCGTCGATGGGCTGGCCGAGCGGATTGACGACGCGGCCGAGCATTGCACGGCTCACGGGAATATCCATAATGCGGCCAGTGGTGCGGCACTCGTCGCCTTCCTTGATGGAGTCGACGGCACCAAACAGAACGGCGCCGACCTCGTCACGGTCAAGGTTCTGGGCGAGGCCGAATACGGTCTCACCGGTATCGGAGCTCTTGAACTCCAGAAGCTCGCCTGCCATGGCACTCTTGAGGCCGGAGACGCGCGCGATGCCGTCGCCTACCTCGTCGACCGTTGAAACCTCATGCGTATCGACCGTCGCGGAGAGGCTCGTGAGCTGCTCCTGCAGTTTCTTGGCGATATCCTGGGCATTGAGGGTTTCGGACATTAGGCTTCACCTCCGTACGAATTAGCAGAGTTTGCGAGGGTCTCCTGCGCGATGCGCAGCTGCGTCTTGACGGAGATGTCACGACGCTCGCCGCGGGCCTCGAGCACCAGGCCGCCCACGATAGACGGGTCGACCTGCTCGATAAGGAATACCTTGCGGCCGAAGTCCTGCTCGCATTTCTTAGTGATGGTTTGACGCAGCTCGTCGTCGAGCGGGATCGCCGTGGTGACGGTCACGCCCACTACATCCTCGTCTTCCTCGGCAACATACTTAAAGGCAGCTGCCACCTTGGGAAGAAGGTCGAGCTGGTCGCGCTTGGACATGGTGTCGAGCACGGCGATGATCTCGGGGCTGGCAGAAGCCAAGCGCTCGACCATCTCGAGGTCCTCGAACACATGGTTCTCGGCCTTGGCGGCTTCCAAAAGGGAACGCGCGTAGGTCTCGAGCACCTTGTCCTGATAGCGGCTAGTCGGCATTCAGGCTACCTGCTTCCTGGATGTAGCGCTCGATGAGCTTCTTCTGCTCGGCATCGTCCTCGAGTGCCTCGCCCACGATCTTGGTGGCGACGGCAACGGACAGGTCGGCGATGGAGCTCGCGGCACCGGCGTAGATGGACTTGCGCTCGTCCTCGACGGTCGTATGGGCCTTGGCGATGATCTCCTCGGCCTCCTTGTGAGCAGCCTCGATGATACGGGCGCGCTCGGACTCGGCGTCCTTACGGGCCTCGAGAACGATGTCGGCAGCCTGACGACGGGCGTCGGTGACGATCGAGTCGGACTCAGCGCGCTTGGCGATAGCTCCTGCTTGGTCTTCTCGGCCTCGTCGAGGCTCTCCTCGATCTTCTTGCCGCGCTCCTCCATGGTTTTCATGATGCCCGGCAGGGCGACCTTGGCCAGCACGATCCAGATGATCAGGAAGGCGATAAGTGCCGGGATGAACTCCGCCATCTTAGGGATGAGGATGTCCGCACCGGCAGCGCCGTCCTCGGCGAACGCGGAAACCGGCATGAGCAGCGCGGCCGCGGACGCGGAGAGTGCGATCGCGCTCTTCTGGGATGAAAGATTCATACTTGACGCTCCGTGCTATTTAACGATCAGCGCGACAACGAAGCCGATCAGAGCCAGAGCCTCGCCGAAGGCGGAGCCCATGATGAAGACGGTGAACACGCGGCCCTGGACCTCAGGCTGACGGGCCATAGCACCCGTAGCACCCAGAGCAGACAGGCCGATAGCAAGACCAGCGCCGATAACACCGAGACCGTAACCGATAACTCCCACGATTCCTCCTTTGTCGTGCGTGTCTTATTTCACGCAGGATAACCTTTATTTATAACTGCCGGGCTCCATGGGTACGGGCACCAGCGGTTTAACGAATTGCCTTACCTTTAAGGCGCGAACGGAAGACTACTCCTCCTCCGCGACCTCCTCTGCCTCGGAGACATACACGGCGGTAAGGACCGTGAAGACATAAGCCTGGATGGCGCCGACTACAAGCTCGATCGCATAGATCAGGATGAGGATGGCAAGCCAGGCCAGCGAAGGCAGGGCGCCGACGGCGTGAGCCGCGGAAACCTGCTGAAGCAGCGGCTGCATGAACATGCTCGCCATGATGGCGAACGAGCCCATGACCACGTGTCCTGCGAACATGTTGCAGAACAGACGGACGGCAAGCGTGATGAGGCGCAGGAAGGTCGAGAAAAGCTCGACGACCCACACAAGCACGTTCATCGGGAAGCTCACGCCCTGCGGGGCGAGGCTCTTGATGTAGCCGATCACGCCGTGAGCCTTGCATCCGTAGTAGATGAAGTACACGAAGGCGAAGATGGCGAGCGCGGCGGTGGAGCCGATTGCGCCGGTGCCGGGCTTCATTCCCGGAATCAGGCCAATCATGTTATTGATCAGGATGAACAGGAAAAGCGAGCACAGGAACGGGAAGTGCTTCTTCCAGTTCTCACCCACGACGCCCTTGCCGATATCGTTCTCGACGTACTCGATGATGTACTCGAAACCGTTGACGAAGAAGCCCTTGGGAACCAGGGTCTGCTTCTTCTTGAACACGGCCAGGACGATCAGGAGCACGATCGTGGAGACGATCAGCCAAAACGAGTACTGCGTGATGCCGCAGCTCAGATCGCCCACGACAGGGGTGGAGCTGAACTCGCTGACCAGATGATTAATCTCATCAGGCAGCTTTTCAAAAATTTCCACGACTTACCTTTCGACCTCATGAGGATCTCGCAGCACCTTGGCGACGCGAACCGCGCAGGCGGCCATAAAGGCCACGAAGCCGATCGCCTCGCCCAGGAGGAACATGCGAAACGCCTCTCCGAACAACGCAAACACAACCAAGGTAAAGACGAGCAGGGCGATTGCCGAGACCGCCAGGCTCACCATACCCTTGAGCATGTCCGCATTCTGTTTATCGTCAAGAACCGGCTTGAGCGTAAAAACAAAGGGAAGAAAGGCGACCGCGCCCGCGATGGCGCCTGCAACGATAGCGAGCAGATCGGCTATCTGAAACACTGGCGTCCTCACTTTCTTTTTTTAACGCTTCCCAGAACAGTTCCCGCCAAACATTGGTGACTATTGTACGAGCCAATCGCTAAAGTACAACCGAAAAAGCATCGGTTAATACGCACCTGTTCGTTTTCTTAAGACCTTCTTTATGCCGCAGGTAGGTAATACGTTTTTCTCGAACCCCTCTGGGCTAAACGTCCGTTAACAGGAGTGCGCGCGGTCGCCTTTTGTTCGACCGCGCGCACCGTTTCTTCGTATTTGCAGCCGCGGCCGTCTTAGCCCAGCGACTAGAGCGTGCCGAAGATGCGGTCGCCGGCGTCGCCGAGGCCGGGAACGATGTAGGCGGCCTCGTTGAGATGGTCGTCGATAGCGCAGGTATAGATATGCACGTCGGGATCCTTCTCGGTCAGTGACTTGAGGCCCTCGGGGGCCGCGACGATGCACAGCATGCGAATGTCCTTGACGCCGCGCTCGCGCAGATAGCTGATGGCCATCTCGGCCGAGCCGCCCGTGGCGAGCATAGGGTCGACGACCAGACAGATACGCTGGTCGATATCCTTGGGCATCTTGCAGTAATACTCGTGAGGTTCATGGGTAACCTCGTCGCGCTCCATGCCGATGTGGCCCACGCGAGCGGAGGGCACCAGGTCGAGGATACCGTCGACCATGCCAAGGCCCGCACGCAGGATGGGCACGATGGCGAGTTTCTTGCCGGCAAGCTGTTTGAACGTGGCAGTAGTGATGGGGGTCTCGACCTCGACGTCTTCCATAGGCAGGTCGCGCATGGGCCTCGTAGCCGTCAAAAAGCGCGAGTTCGCGCACGAGCTGACGGAACTGGTTGGTGCCGGTGTTTTTGTCGCGCAGGATCGACAGCTTGTGCTGGACGAGCGGATGATCGACAAGCGTCACACGGGACGCATCGTAGGTGACGGTCATGGGTTGATTGCCCCTTTCGTTGCAGCCGCAAAACGGCCTTGCTGACAAGGCGCGCAGCAATGTTGCCGCCGCACGCCATGCATTAGTTTAGCGGTTTGTTGTATCGAGCAGCCCATCGCAGCCCTACTGTGCGGTACTGAGCGAGCGCTTGACTGCATCACGCCAGCCCGCAAGGTTTTGCTCGCGACGCTCGGCGGACATATGGGGAAGGAAGGTCCTAACGATCTGGCATTTTGCTCCAGCTCTTCAAGGTCTTCCCAATAGCCGACGGCAAGACCCGCCAAGTACGCGGCACCGATTGCCGTGGTCTCCACCGTCTCGCATTGCAGCACGGGGATATCCAGCAGGTCGGCCTGGAATTGCATGATGAACTCGTTGCGCGAGGCACCGCCATCGACAGACAGGCGCTCAATCGAAAGCCCCACGTCCTGCTCCATGGCGCGCAGCACGTCGTAGCTCTGATATGCCATGGATTCGCAGGCGGCACGTACGATGGTCGCACGGCTCGAGGCGCCGGTCAGACCGCACACGATACCGCGGGATGCGGGTCCCACCAGGGAGCACCCAAACCTGCAAAGGCGGGAACGAAGTAGCAGCCCTCGTTGTCGCTAATCGAAGCGGCGAGTTGTGCCGACTCGCTCACACTCGAGATGATGCCCATGTTGTTGCGAAGCCAGTTCATCGTTGAACCGGCGGCAAAAATAGAGCCCTCGAGCGCATAGCTGACTTTGCCGTCCGCAGCGATACCGATGGTGGAGACCAGGCCATTCTTGGATTCGACGATCTCGTCACCGGTGTTCATGAGCATAAAGCAGCCCGTGCCATAGGTGTTTTTGGTCTGGCCGGGATAGAAGCAGCAGTGGCCGAACAGCGACGCCTGTTGGTCACCCGCCACGCCCATGATGGGCGGCATGTTGGTCATGATGTCGCTCGCGACGCGGCCGTAGTCGCCCGAGCTCCAGCGAACCTCGGGCATCATGGAACGTGGAACGTCAAAGAGCGCCAGCAGGTCGTCGTCCCAATCGAGCGTATGGATATTAAAGAGTGCCGTGCGGCTGGCATTGGTGTAGTCGGTGGCAAAGACCTGGCCGCCGGTGAGGTTGTAGATGAGCCAGGTGTCGATGGTGCCAAACATGAGGTCGCCCGCCGCCGCGCTCTCGCGTGCGCCGTCGACGTTGTCGAGAATCCACTGCACCTTGGAGGCCGAGAAATACGGGTCAAGCGTGAGTCCCGTGCGGGAGCGCACCAGCTCCTCGCAACCCTGTTCAACCAACGCGTCGATCGCCGGCGCGGTACGACGGCACTGCCATACGATGGCGTTATAGATGGGCTGGCCGCTCACGCGGTCCCAGACCACCGTGGTCTCGCGCTGGTTGGAGATGCCGATGGCGGCGATGCGATCGGAATGGATGCCGCTCTTAAACTGAACCTCCATCATGACGGCAATCTGGCTGGCAAGGACCGTCATGGGGTCTTGCTCTACCCAACCGGGACGCGGAAAACTCGTTTTGACGCTGCGACGTGCCTGCGCGACGATGCATCCATACTCGTCGACGATGGTCGCAAGTACCGAGGTGGTGCCGCAGTCGAGCGCCATGATGTAGGAACCGCCAAAGTTAAACGAGGCATCTTCCATGCCCAGGCTGCCCAGATTCAACGACATCGCTTACACCTTTCTATTGCATCGGGTCGGACAGGACCCGTTCGATCTCTGATGCGGGAAGTGCGCCTTGGCGCAGGATCTGAAGCTCGCCATGGCTTAAACGTCACGATGGTCGAAGCGTCGCGGCACGGGGTCTCGCCCGCGTCGACGGCCAGATCAACCCCCTCCAGAATACGGTCCTCAACGTCGGCAAAGCTTGCCGGCGCGGGGCGTGCCATGCGTATTGGCGCTGGTGCAGGCAAGAGGGCTGCCGCAGGCGCGGATGAGCGCTTGGACCACGGGAGAGGCCGAAGCGCGCAGGGCACGGTGTCGTCGGCAGCACGCATAAAGGTCGGCACGCAGGGAGCCGCCTTGACCACGATAGTCAGGGCTCCCGGCCAGCATCGTCGCGCAAGTACGCGGGCATCTTCCGGGATATCCACGCCATAGCGGTCGAGCGCCTCGACGCCATCGACCAGCCAGGCGACCGTTTGGGTGAGTTCACGTTGCTTGAGAGTGAAGATGCGTCGATAGCCGGTGCCGAGCGCAGGGACTGCGGCACCGTTGACGGGCAGCCTGCGGATCGCGCGGCCACGATGGGAATTCGCTTGTATCTTGGGGCACGGCGTCCGAGAAGGCGTTGACTGCCACGGCGACACCGTAGACGATCTCGGTCGGAATCAAGGCCAGGCCGCCGCGGCCGAGCACCTCGGCTGTGCGCTCGACGGCAAGCCGATGCGGCTCGCGCGTTCCCTCGTATACCCGATAGACCGTCTGCATGTGTATGCCAGCCCCTTACGCTCTGGTGAAAGTTTGTTTACTGAGGGGCATTCTCGCACGAAACGTTCAACCTATTTGGCCAGAGTGCATGTTGGTTTGGTGAGCGGCTCTAGTAGTCGGTGAAAGTGAGGGGGTTAATTGAAGATTTTTAGCGCGCAAGCGTAACGGTACGATCGGGAAACTCGATGCTTGCAACCAGTTTTCCGCCGAGGCTCTCTGCGTACCTGCTCAGCGTGTCGAGCCTCATCGAACCCAACTCCCCACGCTCGAGCTCGGATACACGTTTTTGAGAAACGCCCATCGACTGGGCGACCGACGCCTGTGTTAGATCTTTTAACCTGCGAATCTGAGCAAGCTTATAGGCTTCGATACGATCGCGAGTCCTCTCCTGCTCGGCGGTAATGGAGTCGCGTGTTATCCCGCGAGATTCCATATACTCATGCAGTTCCATCTCGATCGAGCCTCCTTACGTGGCGACGGTATATTTGCTCGGCCCTTGGAATGTTGATCGCATACCAACCGTTCCATTTTGCCCTTGACGATCCCGCTCGCGACTTATCACCCGCCAATAGCAATACCGCCTGGCGCTTGGGGTCAAAGGCGAAGAGGATGCGAATCACCTGCCCACCACACGACGTCACTCTCAGCTCCTTTAAATGATGAAGCTTCGAGCCCTTTACGCGGTCAACCAGCGGACGACCAAGGCTGGGACCTTCCTTCTCGAGCACCAAAAGGTCTGCATAAATCTGCTTCAGCGTAGCTTCATCCTGCTCATCAAGCCAAGGTTCAATGTAATCAAGCACGATACGGTACCGATGCAGCTGATTTGACATACCTTCTCCTTCTATAGTAGAAGTTTTACGGTTATATTGCAAGGACAAACTTGCGCAAATGTCTATTAATTCAG
>ENA-OQJI01000206-OQJI01000206.1-human-gut-metagenome-genome-assembly--contig:-NODE-206-length-13872-cov-0.761004_pt1 | contig 13872 bp, 16 predicted proteins | sample MGYA00242602_ERZ504768 | MGnify/ENA primary metagenome ERZ504768 (study PRJEB26092, sample SAMD00036368) | human gut metagenome | host: Homo sapiens | study: EMG produced TPA metagenomics assembly of...
CTTTGAAAAAGTACCCTCGTTTTTGTCGGGGATATGATGTTAAGCGTGTTATGAATATCACCGATGTCGGCCACCTTTCAAGCGATGCGGATACAGGCGAGGACAAAATGCTCAAAGGTGCAAAGCGTGAGCACAAGACTGTTATGGAAATCGCAAAGTTTTACACTGACGCATTTTTGATGGACTGCAAAAGCTACAACATCAAAAGACCTGATGTTGTAGAGCCTGCAACAAACTGCATTGACGAGTTTATTCATATGATTTCTGTTCTGCTTGAAAAAGGCTATGCCTATATTGCAGGCGGCAATGTATATTTTGATACTTCAAAACTTGATAATTACTATGTTTTCGGAAATATGAACGAAGATGACCTTGCTGTCGGCGTTCGTGACAGCGTTGAAGAAGACAACAATAAGCGTAATAAAGCGGACTTTGTTCTCTGGTTTACCAAGTCAAAATTTGACTCACAGGAGCTTAAGTGGGAAGCCACTGGGGCGTCGGTTATCCGGGCTGGCATATTGAATGTTCAGCTATCAGCTGTAAGCACAACGGCGAGTATCTCGACATTCACTGCGGCGGTATTGACAACGCATTTCCTCATCATACCAATGAAATTGCACAGAGCGAGGCTTACCTCGGTCATAAGTGGTGCAAGTATTGGTTCCATGTACTCCACCTCAATGATGCAAGAGGTAAAATGAGTAAATCAAAGGGTGATTTTCTTACCGTATCTTTACTTGAAAGCAAAGGTTATAACCCTCTTGTTTACCGTTTATTCTGCCTACAGAGCCATTATCGCAAGCCGCTTACTTTCTCTTATGACAGTCTTGACAATGCGGCTATCGCTTATGACAAACTCATTAAGAAGATTTCTACACTTTCTCCTGACGGAGAGCCTGATATGGAAGCTGCCAAGCCTTATCTTAATGAATTTAATGACGCTCTCGGCAACGACCTTAACACTTCACTCGGTCTTACTGCCGTTTACAGCGTATTAAAAGGCAACATCAGCGACGCAACTAAACTTTATCTCATAGGTGAATTTGACAAGGTTCTCTCTCTTGACCTTACAAAAGCACAGGAGAATAAGTCTGAAAGCCCTGTAAATGAAGAAGTTGAGTCACTTATTGCACAGCGTACAGAGGCTCGTAAAAACAAAGACTGGGCGACTGCCGACGCTATCCGTGATAAACTTAAAGAAATGAAAGTTGTTGTGGAAGATACAAAAGACGGCATTAAGTGGCATTTTGAAAACTGATTTTAAAACCAAATAGAATAAAATAAAAATCCCTTTCATATACTTTGACATAAGCAAAGTCAATACGGAGGGGATTTTATGCGTCTTTATATAATAACAAAACGAACCTTATTTTCAATTGGATTTTGTCTGCTGATTGGTGTAATTGCGGGCGGAATTGCTTTGACTTCTACCGTACAGGCAATTCAGACCGCAAGCGCACAGCGAGAAATCCCCATTTACTGCGTTGATACAGATAAAAAGCAGGTAGCGCTGTCTTTTGACGCCGCATGGGGCAACGAACAAACCGAACATTTACTTGATATTCTTGATAAATACAATGTAAAAACAACATTTTTTCTTGTCGGCGATTGGGTAGAAAAATATCCCGAGTCTGTAAAAGAGATTTCAAAGCGTGGTCACGATGTAGGCAATCACAGCAATACGCATCCGCATATGACGCAGATGTCGGTTGATGATATGAATATGCAGATTCAGACTTGCAACGAAAAAATCAAAGCATTGACAGGCAAATGCCCTACCCTGTTCCGTGCGCCTTACGGTGACTACAACAACGATGTGGTAAAGACGGTAAAAGCTAATAATATGTACTGCGTGCAGTGGGATGTTGACAGTCTTGATTGGAAAGACCCTACTCCAAATCAGATTACCCTGAACATAACAAATAAACTTAAAGACGGCAGTATTATACTTATGCATAACGGCGCAACAAATACACCCGAAGCTCTGCCAATGGTAATTGAGGCTATAAAAGCACAGGGATACGAAATAGTGCCGATAAGCCAAATTTTGTTAAAAGGCAATTACACAACCGATGTACAAGGTAAAATGCTCCCTGCTCAAAATGCCACATCATAATGTTTTAGCGAAGTAACAATCAGGCAACCACTAAGCTATATGCCAAAATTATAAAATTTTTGGTCTAAATTTTTAATTATTCCTCTTAAATTCTTCTCTGATTAACAGCAAAAAGCCTCCGCAATCAAGCGGAGGCTGATTTTATGGGAATTATTCTGCAACCTGATTAATAATAGCAAACTGATAAGCTGTAATCAGGTTAGCTCTCTGTCGCCAAAGAGTCAAAAGCTATTTGTATCATAGAGCAATGTAAGCTGATCAAGATATCCGTTAATCCGGTTGAGCTTATTCTTTGTTGCGGTTAAAAGCTTTGCGTTGCAACTCACCGTTAAGTATAGCGTCTTTCAAAGCCTTTCTCTGCTCGCTTGTAACAGTCACCTTTGGAATATCCTGCGGCTTTGCAAGTAAATATGTGCTTGTGCTGTTTGAAGTTATTGATGCAGCCGCAGTGGCATTGTTAATAAGTTTATTATTATATATTAAATGTTAAAACAAAAATTCCCTTACAAACCGATATAAATTTAACCTAACCGGTCTGTAAGGAAGTTTTTATTAAATTACATTAAATTTTACTTTAAAGTATTAATACACTGTTTAAAAGTTTCAATAACATACCATGCGTCATCGTCCGACATGGTTGTATTGAGCGGAAGTGTAAGCTGATTTTTATGCATATTATAGGTATTCGGATAATCCGAAATCTTAAAGCCTCTCTTTTTGTATGCGGAAAGCATTGGGAGCGGCTTAAAGTGAACATTGCACATAACACCGTTTTCCGCCATCATATTGTAGAACTTGTTACGATACTCGTCATCTTTTCCGATAAAGCGTACAAAATACAAATGACCGCTGCTCCTGTGATTTTCGTCGCAATGGTTAAGCACCTGAATAGGCAAATCCTTAAATCCTCGTTATACACACGGATAAGCTCGTGACGGCGTTCAAGGATTTTTTCGTATCTTTGCAGCTGAACCACACCGAGTGCCGCAAGAACATCCGGCATATTACATTTATATTGAGTATCCACAACATCATATTCCCAAGACGCTACCTTGTTCTTCTGATAAGCGTCCTTTGTCTGACCGTGAAGTGACAAAAGCATATACTGCTTGTATATGTCGTCCTCGTCAAGCCATTCGTGCGGACGGTGAACGGCTGCACCGCCCTCAGCAGTAGTCATATTTTTAACTGCGTGAAAACTGAAGTTTGTAAAATCGGCAATTTCTCCGCACATTTTTGCCTTTTCTTCTTGCGCCAAAGGCATGTGCGCCGTCTGCCATAACAATTACTCTTCCGAATTTCTCCTGAATTTCATTCTTTGGCTTAAACACGCTTTTCTGTCGTTCAACAGCCTCAAAAATTCTGTCATAATCGCAGATAACACCCGCAAGGTCAACAGGAATGATTGCCTTTGTGTTGTGATTTATGGCAGCCTCCATTTTGTCATAATCCATCTCAAAGCTACCGCTTTTGCAGTCAATCATAACGGGCTTTGCACCGACATGATAAACTATAGACGCTGTAGCTGTGTAAGTATATGCAGGTAAAATTACCTCGTCGCCCGGTCCGATACCGAGAATACGAAGTGTAAGTTCTGCGCAAGAGGTTTGTGAAGAAAGGCAAGCCGCACGCTCAACATTGCAATATTCTGCAATACGGCTTTCAAAAAGTTTTGTTTCGGGACCTGTAGTAATCCAGCCCGACTTTAAAACCTTTACAACCTCGTCAATTTCTGCCTGTGTAATATCAGGCGGCGAAAACGGAATTTTTCTCATTTCAACTTCTCCTTGTAACGGGATATTCAGTGAAAACAATAAGTATATAAAAATACTATAAAATCTATATTTGTAATTAAATGCTAAACTTCATTATACATCATATGTTTATAAAAGTAAAGCAAACAAATTGACTTTTCACTGATTTTGTTCACTATTTTTTTAATTTTTCCCTCTCCTGTGCCTGTTTTTTAAGTAAATATTTATTCTTTGTTGCCATTCCGCCTCTTATATGTCTTTCGCTTTTTGTTGGTTTCGAGTATTTGCCGCACCTCTCTGTACAATGCAGGATTTACCTTTCTTAATCTTTGGCTTACATCTTTATGTACTGTTGACTTTGAAATTCCGAATTTTTTAGCGGCTTTTCTTACGGTTGCCTTGCTTTCTATTATATATTCGCCGAGCATTGCCGCCCGTTCCTCAACTATACCTTTCATAAATTCCCCTCCGAATGGTTTATGGTAAATTATATGAAAGTGGCAACTTGTGTATGCAAGATAATATCATTTGTGGAAATCAGACATTTTATTACAAGATATTTATGTAAAAGCAACACAGAAATTGCGGCTTTTGTAGATAATAATAAAAAGAAGCGGCAAAGTTTGTGAGTTTATTTGCCTTGTTATATATTTATATTTATGCTAAAATGTAAATAGTAAATAAAACATTTTTTAGTTACTATGTTCAAAATAAAGGAGGCTGTAATTATGAAAAAAACACAGTCGCTTATACAAAATGTTATCTGTTTTTTCAGCACTTGCAATTACTGCGCCTATGTTTGTAATCTCCGCATCAGCCTCTGTGAACGATTTCTCTGTAGACAACCCAAACTATATTTCATATAATCAGGATTTTTACAATTCAAACTCCGAGCTTTGCAATACCCTTATAGACAGTATGGAAAATTTGAACAGCGAAATTGATGTTGAAAAATATCAATTATCTATAAATGATATAAAAAAAGCTATGCGCACGGTATCGGAAATAAGCCCCGACCTTTTCTATGTAAGCAAAACAACCTACGGTCTTGCAATCGGTTCTTGCGTAGCAAGAGTTATTCCTATATATATATATTCAAACGAACAGATTGTACAAATGCGAAGCGAGCTTGAAAGCAAGACAAATGAAATTCTTGCAAAAATTCAGCCGAATATGACTGATTTCCAAAAAGCCGCAATAATTCACGATGAAATTGTACTTAACTGTGAATACTCAAATTCACCTGACGCACAATATACCCGTACGTCCGTTTATGATTGTATTGTAAACGGATATGCAAATTGCCAGGGCTATGCAAGCTCAATGTCTTATTTGCTTGAAAAAGTAGGTATTAATTCCGAAATTGTTGAATCCTCTCAAATGAATCATATTTGGAATCTCGCTGAAATTGGCGGAAATTATTATCATATTGACGCTACATTTGATGATCCTACGCCCGACAGATACGGTTTTGTATCACACAAATATTTTCTGTTGAGCGACAGCGCAATTAAAACATCGTCGGATATTTCGGTGCATTACGGATTTAAAAAACAAACAATTCTTGTACCGGCACCGCTTATGATAACTCATATTACAAAAATCTTAACACAAAATTCTGTTACTCAAATAATCTTTTTTATGCCGCAGACAATAGCAACAGCGGTAAAAACTCAAAAAAACTTGTTGCTTTCAATCCCGAAACCGGTTATGCAGAACCTGTAGCGGATATTTCCGATAAATGGTACACTAACGGTGGTTTAAGCTATTGGCACGACAGTTTTGTAAGTACAGACGAATACAACGGCAATATCTATTTTAACCTTAACAATTTTGTATGCAAATACAATACTGCAAACGGAACGGTAACCCAAGTTACAAATAAAATCAATACTTCAAACTATGCATACATCTATGGTATGAAAGTTGATAACGACGGAAATTTCCTTGCAGATGTAAAAAAAATCCCCGTTAGACGATGCAAATATTATTAAACTTAATGTTTTGCCTGAAAACGAACAGGAAAAACTTGATATTGGTCTTGGCAAAAGTGATGCCCTTGTAATTCCTAAATTTTTACTTGGCGACATCAACGAGGACGGCAGTCTTTCCGTTCTTGATGTTACACTTTTACAAATGATTTGCACAAATTCACTTGATGCAAAAGAATCGCAAAAACTTGCGGCGGACTATAACGCTGACGGACAAATTGATGTTAATGATGCAACCGCATTGCAAATTTATATTTCTAAAAACAGTTAGTAGTTTTTTCATTTTATACCATTTTTCCGAAAAGACATCTTCAAGTAATGAGGGTGTCTTTTTTATTCCGTTTTTATATCGGAGTAAAGGAGTTAAAATAAGGTTTAGCAAAATACTTTGTTATAGTCTTATATTTTTTGTAATACTATGTTAAACCATAATATTCCCATTTAAAAAAAGTACAAAAGCAAAACTCCGCACAGGTCAGCCGACAACCTATGCGGAGCGTAATTTTATATTATTTTTCTGTTTTACTGTCTGTAGTATTTGATTCTCTCTTAATCATTTTTCCGTTTACAAAGACATAATCATTACTGCTGTCTGCTCTTTCGACTGCCTGCTGTTCAACTATTTTCTCTACTTTTTCTTCAAATTCTTTATCAACCAATAAATCTTTACCTGTAAAAGAACCAACATTTTCCTGTAATCCCTTTGCTATTATGACATTCACACCATAAGTTGCTATCAAGGGATAGAATAAAACCGCAACTGTTATTGCAATCACCAGCATTGCTCCCTCTGCTGCGGCAATCCATAATATAAAACCAAGCGATACAGCAATAAAGAAAAGCATTGCAAGAATATTTTTAAGGATATTACCGAAAACAAGTATAAAAGAATTTTTATAAATATCTGATATTTTCAGTTCATACGTAACCGACATTATCGGCACATAAAACATCATAGATGTAAGAATAAGCGAAAACAGAACATATACGGTAAGCATTGAACCGTATGCAAGACTTGAACCGAGCAATGAAAAAATAATACATAAACGCAAATATCGAACAAGCTATAATTGCGTAAGTAACAACTCCGTGCAATAAAAACGCCTTAAAATTCTCTTTAACTGTACCGAAAAATGTTTTTGCAACCGGTACATCCTTTTTTTCAATTCCTATTTTTCGCACCGTCATAACAAGTCCCGCAAAAAACGGCATTGACGGAATAATTCCCAGACACCATACTATAATATTGTTAAAACCCGTAAGGTAACCTATCAAAACAAACAACGCCGTAAATACCGCAAACGCAACTGCATTGATAAGTTGGGCAAGCAGTAATCTGGGAAATTCAGTAAAAAACCGTGCAAAAGCACTATTTGAAAAACTGTTCATAAAAACCTTCTCTTTTAAAAGATATTAATACAATTCTACCACATTATAAGCTTTTATAGCAATAGTAATTTAACATTAATAAATTACAAAACTGTAAATTCAACCGATTATTTATGCTGTTTTGATGTGATTACGGCGAAACAAGTCAGATTTTCTCTGCAAAATTTGCCGTAATTTTTTGTAATTATTCATTTTACGCAACACCATGTTTTAAAAACAGATATAAATTTTTTAAACTTTTTTCAAAAAACTCTTGCAACTGTGACAAAAATATGTTATCCTTGTGATAACGAAGAAAAGCAAGGATTGCTTTTCATAATGCTCGCAAAGAGTAAATAATTGAAATTAAGGTGAAAGATTATGAAAAAGTCAACAATCATAAGAGCATCTGCTCTTTCCGTTGCTGCTCTCATGGCTGCAACATCACTCGTAGGCTGCGGCGGCAACTCAAGTTCAAGCGACAGCGGTAGCAAATCAGACGGCGCTAAAAAAGGTTCGGTTTATTATTTAAACTTTAAACCTGAGCAGGACAAGGATTGGCAGGCTTTAGCAGCTAAGTACACAGAAGAAACAGGCGTTAAGGTTACTGTTGAAACTGCTGCCGAGGGTACATACGAATCAACCCTTACAGCTGCAATGGATAAGGACAACGCTCCTACACTCTTCCAGGTAAACGGCCCTGTAGGTCTTGCAAACTGGAAAGATTATTGCTATGACCTTAAAGATTCGAAGCTTTATTCACAGCTAACAAATCAGGATTTTGCTCTTAAAGAAGGCGACAGCGTTTACGGCATTGCTTATGTTGTAGAAACATACGGTATTATTTACAACAAGACACTTCTTAAGAAATATTTTGATTCTGATTTTGCAACAATTAAATCAATTGACAAGCTCAACAACTTTGCAGCTTTAAAGACTGTTGCAGACGAAATTCAGGCTCACGCTTCTGACCTTGGCGTTAAGGGCGCATTCACATCGGCAGGTATGGATTCATCTTCAGACTGGAGATTCAAGACTCACCTTGCTAACCTCCCAATCTACTATGAGTACAAGGCAGACGGTATTACATCTACAGACGCTATCAAGGGTACATACCTTGACAACTACAAGAACATCTTTGATCTTTACATCACAGATTCAACTTGTGCTCCGACTGATCTTGCAAACAAGACAGCTACAGACGCTGTAACAGAGTTTACATCAGGCGAGGCTGTATTCTATCAGAACGGTACTTGGGAATACACAGGTATTAAGGACGCAGGTCTTACAGACGACGATCTCGGTATGCTCCCGATTTACATCGGTGTTGACGGCGAAGAGAACCAGGGACTTTGCACAGGTTCTGAGAACTACTGGTGTGTAAACAAAAACGCAAGTGAAGATGACATCAACGCTACACTTGATTTCGTAAACTGGTGTGTAACAAGCGAAACAGGTACAGCTGCAATGGCTGACAATATGGGCTTTGTAATTCCTTTCAAGAATGCTAAGGAAGCTACCAATGTATTTGTAAAGGCTGATGCTGAATACACAGCAGCAGGCAAAACTCCGGTAAGTTGGAACTTTACAACAATGCCAAGTGAAGACTGGAAAAACGGCGTAGGTACAGCTCTTACACAGTATGCAGCAGGCACAGGCTCATGGGACGATGTTAAGACAGCATTCGTACAGGGCTGGGCTACAGAATACGCTAAGGCTAACGGCTAATCCGTAAATCCATTAATCATTAAAGGTTAAAATGTATGGCAGGGGAGGCGGCATCGTCTCCCCTGTTTTTTTGACAGAAAGTTTGACAGAAAGGTAAAAATATGTTTAAAAAACGCAGCAGAAAAATATATTTTCTTGTTTTTGTTGTGCCTACTCTTATTGCTTTTATGATCGGCTTTATATACCCATTCTTTCAGGGCATATACCTTTCGTTCTGTAAATTCCGTACAACAAGTAATGCAACCTGGGTAGGTTTTGACAACTACATAAAAGCTTTTCAGAACGAATCGTTTATCCGCTCATTCTGGTTTACCGCACTTTTTGTGGTAGTATCGGTAATTCTCATTAACGCAATCGCTTTCTTTGTCGCCTATGCTCTTACGCTTGGCATAAGAGGCTCAAATGTTTTCAGAACCGTGTTCTTTATGCCAACCTTATCGGCGGTATTATTCTCGGTTACATTTGGAAACTTATATTTGACGGTATTTTACAGAATTTCGGCACAAACATTGTGCTTGATGCTAACTTCGGCTTTTGGGGACTTATAATTCTTATGTGCTGGCAGCAAGCCGGATATATGATGATTATTTACATAGCCGGTTTCCAAAGCGTTCCGTCCGACCTCTATGAAGCAGCAAAAATAGACGGTGCAAACAAAAAGCAGTTACTTACAAATGTAACTCTTCCAATGATGGCTCCATCAATTACAATTTGTACATTCCTTACACTTACAAACTCATTTAAATTGTTTGACCAGAACCTTGCCCTCACAGGCGGTGCTCCGGGCGTTCTATCTGAAACAAGCGGTACAATGATTTATCAGACACAGATGATGGCTCTCAATATTTACAACACATTCTACGCTAACCAGAACTCAAGAGGTGTTGGACAGGCTGAGGCTGTAATCTTCTTTGTAATTGTTGTAATTATAGCACTTGCACAGCTTTACTTTACAAGAAAGAGGGAGGTGCAGCAGTAATGGCTAACGAAACAACTAAAGTTGCTCCTGCAACAAAAGTTAAGGCTAAAAAAAGAAAAGCCGCCTAAGAAAAAGCAAACAAAGGGTATGAAAATACTCACAGTTATTTTTTCAATAATTTCTGTATTTTATGTTGCACCTGTTTTTATTGTTCTTATGAACTCGTTTAAAACAAATGCAGGTATCAGTAAGTATCCGTTTGCATTGCCGAATGCAGAAACTTTTTACGGACTTAAGAGCTATATTACAGGTATGTTCTTCGGTAACTTCCCATTTTGGAAAACCATTTTATGCTCACTTTTTATTACCGTTGGCGGTGTATTTCTGATTTTGCTCTGCACATCAATGTGTGCATGGTATTTACAGAGATCAAACTCAATTATCTGCAAAATCATCTACTACTTCTGCATTTTCTCAATGGTAGTACCTTTCCAGATGGTTATGTTTACTCTTGCAAAAACAGCCGACAACCTTCACCTCACAAACCCTGTAGGTATTCTTGTAATTTACCTCGGTTTCGGTGCAGGTCTTGCGGTATTTATGTTCTCGGGGTTTGTAAAATCAATTCCGATTGAAATTGAAGAGGCAGCCGATGTTGACGGCGCAGGTCCGCTAAAAACATTCTTCGGCATTGTTCTTCCGATTATGAAACCGACATTTATTTCCGTCGGTATTCTCGAAACAATGTGGATCTGGAACGACTATCTTCTCCCTTATCTTATTCTTGATAAGTCGCTTTACAAAACCATTCCTATTCATATTCAGTATCTTAACGGTAGCTACGGCCACACAGACACAAGTGCCATTATGGCGCTTATCGTGCTAAGTATTATTCCGATAATTATTTTCTACTTTGCTTGTCAGAAATATATCATTGAAGGCGTTGTAGCCGGTGCCGTAAAGGGTTAAAATTTTTTCAGGACATTTCCAATGTGGAAATGTCCTGATTTTTTTGTATAAGCAAAGCCGAACTCAATCAAAGAGCTCGGCTTTATTTTAATTCTTCTGATTTTGTCTTAGTGTACCGTTGCGATAGGCTTTTATGAGGTCTTTTAAATCTTTTATGTTCTCTCGTATTTTTTTGCCGTTGTCGGTATCCCCACAAGTATTCTCTTTTGGCTGACCTCGGTCGCTACCTGATTTGTCTGCATATCTCTGCCGCTGCGGATTGTATAATCAACCGATTTAAACGGCTCGTGAGCGGTCAGCATTAAACCGTATGAATTATAAATCAGCGTATAACCCGCAATACCCGTAACTTTATGATACGGTTGAGAAAATCCGCCGTCAATTATAATAACCTTGCCGTTGCATTTAACGGGACTTTCGCCCTCTGTATGGTGAATAGGCACATGACCGTTTATAATATGAGCATTGTCGCCCTTTATACCGAACATTTTAAAAATTCTGTCTACAACCTCTTCATCATTAAAGAGTCTGTAATAAACATCTTTTATTTCTTTATGGGTGCTCTCGTCTGCGATAAAATACCGTTCAAATGTAGTCATTTTATCCCTGCCGTACAGCGGAGAATCCGCACCGTTCCACAAGAACCACAAAATGTCCCTGCCCACTCGCTTTTCTTCTTCATTCACGGAGAAAAACGCTTTTCTGGCGCAGCGCTCAAGTTCATCGTAAAGTTCTTTTCCGCATAAATCTTCACCAAAAAGATTTATATTTCTGAAACTGCCGTCCTCATTCATCGGAATACAACCGTGGAAAAGCAGATTATTATTGCAAACCTTATAAAGACTTCCTTTTTGCAAAAGTAAATTAATATGTGATTTCAGCTTTGAACAGTTCACAAATGAATTGCATAGCTTTGCAATTACCGACTGTTCTTCACTTGTAAGCTCATAAGGATTATTAAAATCAATTGTCGGGAAATATCGGTCAAGCATAGGATATTCCTTACCGTCAATTGTAACCGTTCCTTTGTCTGCGTCAATTTTGTCAAGCAAGCGTTCTGTTATCCATATTATACTCGGGATGTTTTGCTATTAACTGTCCCTCAAGTTTAAACTGAATAATCGTAATAGCCTTGTGCATTTTCATTGCGAGCACAGTTTGAGTATCCATTTCACTGCCGTGGCGACTGCGAATTGTAAACTGAGCGCACGGATCGTCTGCATAGGTTTCCATTGCAAACAGTACAAGCGGCATCATACTGATTCCGTAACCGTTTTCAAGCACGGAAAGATTATCGTACAAAAGGCTTGTACGCACAATATTGGCAATGCAGGCAGGCTGACCCGCAAAAGCACCCATCCACAATACATCGTGATTTCCCCACTGAATGTCAAGCGAATGGTAATTCATCAGGCTGTCCATTACAAAATGGGAGCCGTAGCCTCTGTCATAAATATCGCCGATAATATGCAGATGGTCGATAACAAGCCTTTGAATAAGGTTTGACATCTCAACTATAAACTCGTCCGCACAACCTATCTCTATAATTGTATTTATAATTTCATCATAATAAGCCTTTTTATTGAGAACTTCTTTTTTTCTCGGTAATAAGCTCCTCAATAACATATCTGAAATTTTCAGGCATAGCTTTTCTGACCTTTGAGCGTGTGTATTTTGAAGATACAATCTGACACACAGACACAAGTCTGTACAGCGTTGTGCGATACCAACTGCTGTCGGCTCTGCCTGATTTTTTACATACTGTAATTTTTCTGACGGATAATAAATAAGTGAAGCCAAATCTTCTTTTTGGTCTTCAAAAAGAGTATCGCCGAAGACATCGTCAATCTTTTTCATCACAGCGCCCGACCCGTTGCGCAGTACATGGGCAAAGGCTTTGTATTCGCCGTGAATATCAGACAAAAAATGCTCTGTTCCCTTTGGCAAATTTAAAATTGACTGCAAATTAATAATTTCCGTTGCAGCACTGTCTATGGTCGGATATTGCTTTGAAAGACATTCCAAAAATCTTATTTTTTCCATAAATTCACCGTCCAATTTCATTATACCCTTATTATATATTCAATTCTTGCATAATTCAATATTTTTATAAAAATCAATAAATCTGTTATGCCGAAAGTCAATAGCAAGCGCTTTAGATTTTACAATTTGCATTATTCAGGATATTGAACAAAATCAATATAAAATGTATAATAAAATAAAATTCAACAATACTTGGAGGCATACAATGTCTGAAAAACGAAAATACACACTCGGAGAAGAAATTTTTTAACTCTGTATCGCACGGTGTGGGCGCTTGCCTGTCTGTTGCCGGAACAGCAGTAATGATAGTCGCCTCGGTAATCCACACCGATGTATGGGGAATTGTCAGCTCGTGTATATACGGTGCTTCGCTGATTATTCTTTACGACAATGTCAACTCTTTATCATTCGTTTACAAACAAAAAAAGCCAAGGCTTTTTTCAGAATAATGGACCACAATACAATTTTTCTGCTGATTGCGGGAACATACACACCCATTACTCTTTACTATCTGCAAGGCGCAGTAGGTTGGATATTATTCGGCATAGTGTGGGGTGCGGCAATATTCGGAATTGTAATGAATTCAATTAACCTTGAAAAAGCACGAATACCGTCAATTTTCTGCTATGTGGCAATGGGATGGGTAATAATCTTTGCCATAAAACCGCTTATTGCATCAATGCCGAGTATTTCACTTGTATTTTAATAATCGGCGGAGCTTTCTATACACTCGGAATTATATTTTACGCAATAAAAAAGGTAAAATATTTTCACTCAATATGGCATCTCTTCACCATTGCAGGCAGTGTTTTTCACTACTTTGCAATCTTACTCGGATTCTGGAATATATAACAAAAAGCGACTGTCTGCGGGCAGTCGTTTTTCATTGAAGCAGCGTTTGCAAACCGATAATTAATCCTATATTTTTCGGCTCTATGTCAATAGTTGGGGTAAATCCGAAAAAGAAGAAATAAATGAGCAAGC
>ENA-OQJI01000207-OQJI01000207.1-human-gut-metagenome-genome-assembly--contig:-NODE-207-length-13808-cov-0.826328_pt1 | contig 13808 bp, 17 predicted proteins | sample MGYA00242602_ERZ504768 | MGnify/ENA primary metagenome ERZ504768 (study PRJEB26092, sample SAMD00036368) | human gut metagenome | host: Homo sapiens | study: EMG produced TPA metagenomics assembly of...
CGTAGACATACTTGTCGCCCACGGCAGTCTTGGCGTAGCCGATGCCCTGCTCGTCAAAAGGCCTTGTACAGGCCAAAGCAACTTCGCAGCACATTTCTGTCAAGCCATCTATTAGTTCATCGCTTTTCATCCGTCCCAAGCTCTGATTGGTATTTCTTAGCATCTTTTAAGAAACTTGCCGCAATCATCACGATAACTGCGCCAATGGGAAACGCTGCTACGATACTGACCGATTGCAGGTTGTTCATGGAACTTTCGGCAAACAGCAATGCAATGGGCAACAGAATCAGCAGGATGCACCACATCAACTGGATGCCCTTATTGGGCTGTTCATCATCCTTGAGGGTGTGGTAGCTGTAGCAGGATGCCGTCAGTGCGATAGAGTCGAAGGATGTTGCATAGAAGGCGATCATCGTAATCAGAACAGCCACCATAACGACCGGTGCACCCGGCATAGTTTGATCATATCCACGATCATGCCGTACATATCGCCGTTTTCCAGATACTTCGCGATAAAATCCGCCTTGTCAGTCATTTGCAGTCCCATGGAGTAGTTACCCAGCACAATGAAGCTGGTCAGTGTAGAGCCCACGCCAAACACATAGCCGCCCAGAATTGTCTGGCGTACCGTTCTGCCACGGGAAATGCTGCCAATAAAGAACGGTGCTGCCACACACCAAACCATCCAGTAGGCCCAGTAATAAATGGTCCAGTTTTGGGGGAAGTTGGAGGTACGCAGCGGGTCGGTAAAGGTGGAAAGGTCGATGAAATTCTGCATCATCCGTCCCAGCGAGGAAAAACCTGTTTCGATAATATACCGGGTCTCGCCGCCAAACAGGAGGACAAAGGCAAGCAACCCAAAAGAAAAGATGGATGCAGACATTGGCCAATTTGCTGATACCCTTGAAGCCATGCAGCAAAGAGTAAGTATACACGGTGCAAGTGATCAACAGGATGATAATATTGATGACCGTGCGACTCACAGCAACATGGAATAGCTCTCCGATGATGGTTGCCATCAGCGGTGTTGCTACGCTGAAAGTAGTGGCTGTACCCGCCAGCAAAGCGAACACCGCCAGCAGGTCAATGATGCGACCTGCCCAGCCATCGGTGTGCTTGCCCAGAATCGGGCGGCAGGCTTCCGAGTATTTCTGGCGGGTTCTTTTTCGTTACGTTGCAGCATAAAGCCGAATGCTACCGCCAGCACCAGATAGAAGCCCCACGGGATAAAGCTCCAATGGAACAAGGGATATACCCCTGCCCAGTCCTGAATGCTGCCCATCTCTGCCAGATGGGGGTCGGTTGCATACAGCACCCATTCCGAAAAAGAGTAAAACAGGATATCCGCAGCAAGACCGCAAGTAAACATCATGGAGCCCCATGCAAAGAAGGAATACTGAGGCTTTTCGTTGGGTTCACCCAGAACAATATCCCCATACTTCGAACACGCAATGTACAGTGACAGGATGAAAATACCCAGTCCAATCACCAGATAATAGGTGCCAAAGGTATCTCCGAAAAAAGAACCGAATCTGGCTCAGGACGGCGTTAGACTGTTCAGGCACCAAGAAGAACAGGATGCACAGAGCCACCACAATTGCCAAGGGTACCAATGTTATCATCCAATCAATTTTCCCACGCACTCTCTTTGGATTCATTTATCCTTCCTCCGCATATTTTTTATAGCTGGAATCCAGAGCAACCAGTTCACTGAAGTTGTCCACCTCGATGATATCGTCCTTATTCATCGGACGGATTCCCAGTTGATATTCTTCTGGATAGCAGAATAATGCTACATCATCCCAATAAATCTGGCGATTCTGTTTCTGCTCAAACTCGATTTCCAGATGGCGCTTCAGCTTTTTTCCATCCTCGGCTGTCCAGCGAGAAATACTATACAACTGCCAGCCACCTTTGCCGCCTGTACGACTGCAGGAGGTGACGATGCCATCTTCTACGGTTTGCAGCCACTCATCCGTTTCCTCATCCGTCCATACGCTGTTATAACCGGAGCGTTCAAACTCCGGAGCCAGAATATCTGGGTTATAGATAATTTGATCTCCGTCCAGAATGATTGCATTCTCGATGTGATCTCTTGCTACATACAGGGATGCGATATTATTGCAGGTATCATAGTAGGGGTTTTCAATCAGTCGAACACCGGGATACTCTGTCACCAGCGGGGCGAACTGTTCTTTCAGGTAGCCCACCACGATGTATATCTCCGAAATGCCGTTGTTGTGCAGCCCCTCAATTACCGTATCGATCATCCGCTTGCCGTTTACTTTGACCAGCGGCTTCGGCGTTGTCAGCGTGACCGGGTGCATCCGGTTTCCCAGCCCTGCCGCCATAATAATGGCTCTTTCTACTTTAGGCATTTTTTCTGTGCCCCACTTTCCCCTGATTTCTTCAGTTCATCCTGAACGATTCTGTAGTAGTCTTTTGCGTAGCGATACTGCCGCAGGGAATACTCGCCAAATTCCACGCCCAGATTCCGCTTATACTCACACCAGTTGCTCCACAACAGTCCACAGGCAGCGATGTAGCAGTAAATCTTAATCCGTGTCGCATCATCGCAACCGTCTGTAAAATATGCCGCAATCAAGCGATCCACCTGCCGCTTATTGTAAAGCGAATAAATGCAGAACATTGCTATATCCACATGAGGGTCCTGCATACCTGCATACTCCCAGTCAATCAGACGAATCTCCTCTTTTCCATTTTTCTGGACAAACAGAAAGTTATCCGGTACTGCGTCAATATGCGTCAAAATCTTTTCGCCTGCGTGTGCATCAATATAAGGCTTCAAAGACCAGACATTCGCCTTAGTTTTCTCATAGTCCTTGTAAACAGAAGGAGTGCCATCCCACAGCGTTTCGTAGAACTCCATCTGCCCGAAAATATCAAACTCATGCGCAACTTTCAGCTTCATCGCATGGAAATCACGCAGACGGCTCATGCACTTCTTGACATCTTCATAATCGGTGGGGTCGCATACCCGGGCGCCCTCCAGAAACTCTGTAATCTTATAGCCATTCTCCGGATTAATATAGGCGATATCATCACAGATGTTTTTATCAGCGATGGCATGATACACTGCTGCTTCCTGACGGCGATTGATGAGTTGATCCGTACCCTCTCCCGGAATACGCATAATGTACTTTTTGTCCTTACAGGTAAACAGAAACGAACGGTTGGTCATTCCCTTTTTCAGGACTGTAATATCCGTGACATCCTCCGGTTTTGCGCACAATGCCTTGCAGATTAAACGAATCGCATCCGTTTTCAGTTGGTTGGAATCGCTGTCGATCTCACGAAGCTGCTCATAGGTGTTGATCTCCACAACATCTGCCGAATGCACAACTCGAGCTGTGACGATCATGCGATCCTTCTTATAGAGTGCTTCTTCCCAAAACGAACCATCATACTGCGGCTTCTTGCAAAGTTCCTCTATACGATTGGAAACTGTATCAGCGTCCTCTTTTATAAGGTAGCTGATTCCGACCATCGCATTGCCGCCAGCGTTTTCTGGTACAGTTACCAGTTCCATCTTGCGGTTTACACGAACATTGCTTTCATTCTCCACAAGATCGCTGACCATATACCAAGAGTACAGTTCATGGCGGTGGAACGGATTGCGGTCACACCAGATGTCGCAAGGAACAATGTATGCATTCTCCAAATGCTCTTTTACCAGTTTTAGCGAATGCAGATTATTCTTGGAGGCATAGTCCGGGTTGACCACCAGTTCCACGCCGTATTCATCCATCAGGTATTCATATTTTCCTTCATGAAACCCACAACAACGTAAATTTCCTGAATTCCCACTTCGTGAAGCTGCTTAATGATTCGTTCAATCAAAGGCTCCCCATTGACTTCCAACAGGCCTTTGGGCATCTCTGTGTTGATGGGGACCATCCGCATACCAAAACCGGCTGCCAGAATAATTGCTCGTTTGGGAGTCTTATTCTTGTACTCCGACACAGCCTTGGCTGTGGGGCTGATTGCTTCGTTCAGATACCCTGCCTTAATAAGCTCCTTGAGGGAACGGTTTACAACCCCTAAGGAATGACCCGAAACCTCTGCTAGAATTCTTTGATTAATAAACGGTTCTAGCAAAAGTGCATTCAAGATATCGCTTTCTTGTTTGTTCATATACACCTCTCCACAGTTTTTGGTGAACAGTATGCCAGCATGAAACCGCAATCCAAGATTGCGTTTTTATGTCATCAAGTTATTCTTAATGTTCTCCAACGCTACTGCTCTGCCAAATAGCATTTCAGGTGGTATTTGTAAACTCGCTTATTCTCTGGCGGCAGTTGCATATAATCTCCAAAAGATCTGGTCAATACCTTGTCGATTTATGAGGGGGCATAAAAATACCTTCCCTCAAATTCGCTTTCAATTCTATTTTTTAGCCAGTCGCTTCATAAGGGATACCATCCCATGGGAGTCCCATATATTCTGTAGGCTTTTCATCGAATTTTATGTAACGTTTATGCATTTTCATAAGAACATCATGAGCATCGAATAATTTTGCACCATAAAAAGCTAGATTTTTACGCACTATCTGCATCAATCTTTTCTTCTCATTTAAAGCTTCATGGACTCGATCGTTTTTTATATAGATTTTAGAGTTCTGGTTCTTTTCTGGTCACAATCTTATACTCGTGATAAGCTACGCGTTTTTCTACAGGAGGAAGTTCCATATAGTTCCCATAAATATAGCTAAAAGTTCATCCCACTTTTCAGGCGCATAGAATTTGTGATTTTCAAATTCCAATAGCACTCTTTTCTCAAACCATGCTTTTTCGAATTGCTCCGGATTCTTTTCATCCGACCACACTGGAATGCCAACGTATCGGTTTGTGTTTTTTGTGTTCTCGTGTATATATTCAACTATTTCCAAATCAAATTTTTTCAAATAATCTCTGCCATAAACAACCTGCAACAAAAGGTGATATGGAATTTTCAGACAGGACTTGATGGTCGAGTTTCCTTTTCCATTTACATATATTCTTATTTTCCTATTTTCTTTTTGAATATGTTTCAAAATTTTTTTTTGCCTGAGCAACATTTTCCCCATAGAAGTCCAAGGGATAAACGTCAACAAACACACCGATATCAATCGGTTTTTCATTATTGGTATGTATGTATTTATATCGCCGGTCCGAGAATCTCGAAATACCAAAATAATAGTTTTCTTCAGTTTGACGATTTGAAAGTTTATACGGTGCTATCGAGTCCTTGTTCTTTTTGGCAATAATCCAGAAATCTGTCATAGTCTTCTCTTGGCATCCAAACGTCTGCATCATCATCCCACGGAATAAATCCATGATGGCGAACAGCCCCCAGCAATGTTCCATAGGCAAGGTAATACCGAAAACCTTCTCTTTCACATAAATCATGAAATGTCTGTAGCACATTCAGCGTAACTGTATGAATTTCCTGTATAGTTAATTCTGTTTTATTCATCTATTTGACCTCCAAAATCGCTTTAGAATGCCTAATGTCTTCTCTTCATGAATCAAGCCGGCTCCACACAATAACAAAACGACTAAGATTCTCAGAATAATATGGTCAATCAGAACATTTCCCAGTATTACTGCTGAAATATTCCTGCGGAGCTCCTAGCATTACCTTATTTGAGAACAAAATCTTTCCTTCAACCTTTATCGCAATCAGATAATGCAGAAGAAAATAAAGGAAATATGTTGCCAATGTTGTGTATGCAGCGGCAATGTAGCCATATTTCTTTATAAAAAACAAAATTCAGAATAATATTTACGATTGCGGCCATAATCGTTCCGCTGGCTATGTACTGAGTTTTTCCATAATAATATTCAACACAGGACGGAATCGTATATAAAAAAGCAAAATACCCCCCTGCAACGATAGGAATCACAGAATATATTGCATCCCAGTAATTTTCACTTGCCAGAATCTTAACGATTTCTGGTGCCATAAAAATAATCGCACTCGAAAACAGTGCCATGTACGATGCATAGTAGCCACTATACTTTCTTATTGAGAATAAATCATTGTCCTTTCTTTTTTGGTAAAACCATGGTCCCCAAACACTATCCAGCGAATTTGCCGTAACCTGTACAATTGCGTAGATATTATAAGCAAAACTGTAAATTCCAGCATTCTCATCCGTTCCCATTTCATAATCATAATTCGATCAAACTGATTAAGCACAATTTGACTGAGTCCGTGCGGGATAATGGGAATGCTATACTTAACCCCCCATTTCAGGAGAGATAGATCTTTACACGGTTTTTCTCTTTTCCAAAATTCGATGATTATATTGACTGCAACTACCACAATCGCTATTGTCGAACCCAGAATTCGCCCAATATACTTATCCTTCTGAAAAACAAATACGATAAGAAACAGCGAAAGCAGAATGTTAAGTATAGCATTTATGCCAGATACTTTTATGAATTTTTGGTACCTGTAATCGATTCCTGCATCTGTGTTATAGCAAGTCATTACGGCATTTCCAAATGCATACAAAACTAAAAGGTTCAAGCAGACTTTATCCAGCTGCAGAAAATTTTCAATCGCATCTCCAAATATATTTACAGCCAACAGCCAGCCCGCTGTACTGCAAAGCACAAGGCAAATTGTTGTCGAAACATAAGAATGGTAGTCCTTTCCTTTCTCCGCTCCTTCCGAGGCAAGACCATACCGATAACGTGCATTCTTATAGCTACTGTGAATTGCAAATCCGATCAACACAAAAATTATATTTTCATAGGAAAGAAAAAACGTTGTACTTTCCATAATCCTGCGTTGTCAGAAGCCTTGTGAAAATTGGGATTGTAAAGAAAGAAAGTCCCTTCAAAAGGTAATTTCCAATTGTGTATCCAATGCCCGCCTTGAGAACACGGTTGCCCGCTTTTTTCTCTCGTGTCTTATCGTTGGTGCCCATATTCTCCATGGACTCCCTTCTTGTAGTCATTGATTCCCCGTCTTATAAATTTCATCCTGCTCTTTTTATCATCCAGCATCAAATAATGTACAACCGGACGTATCGTCACATTTGCAATCAGCCGCAGCCGCATCTTCAAAGGGACATAATTTTCCTGAAGAAGATACAGTGCATCTCTCGTCTGATAGTATTCTCTGAAAGGCTGGCCGACTCTCAGTTTAATAGGACCAACTTTCTTTTCGCCGTTTCCTACAGAATGGTGCAGCACAACTTTTTCTGTCATGCAGCACACCATACCGGCTTTCTGCATCCGCCAACACAGATCCCAATCTGCCAGGTCCAGAAAAACTTTCTCATTCCAGAAATCGATCCTTTTCAGGTTTCCATACCGCATCATCAACGAAGATGTAATGGTATTGCTTACCTCATATGTCTCATCTGTAATATTTTTCTTCTGCCGTGGTCTCTCCGTCCGACCATTGCTCGTATTGTAAAATACAGGCCCCAGACACCCCAGATTCGGAATAAGTGTCTCAATCTTCCGGTATTCATCCTGCAGCGCTTGAATATAACCTTCGCCAATCTGTGAATCCTGGTCAAAGAATATGATCAAATCATCATCTTTCCAGCCATAGGTATCATTTTTAGTGCCACATTAAATGCTGCACCAAGACCAAGGTTCTCATTTTTTGTTATGTAGATTATGTTTTTTTCATTTTGAAATACGGTCTCATGGGATTCCTGACTATTGTCACATAGAATCACCGTGTCCACCTGTTGAGACAAAATCCTACAATTATTAAATTCTTTTTCGCTTGGATTATATAAAGTCACCAAGGCATGCGTTTCACTCATTTTTAGCCTTTCACTGCCAGAATCAATAAGTTGGCAATTTTATTCAACACAATTAGTAATTAGAAGAACTGCAAATATATGTGTGCTATCAAAACAGTACGGATTAAAAAAGGTGTAAATCAGGTATGTTATATAGCACATAAGTTTTTTTCGCTTTTTTTGTCTAGCATATGGAATAAGTGTCAGTAAATAAAAAGTTCCTAGTCCAATTATTCCAATTTGATTGTAGATATATAGCGTTTGTAATTCGAAATACGTATCGCCATCATACTGCCTCCACACTCCTCCGCCACTGACGTTATGTCCTAAACCACTCCCGATAATGGGATTTGTTTCCGTTAGCACCTGAATTTGTTCTACTCGAACCGCATTTGAAAATTCTGCCTTTACCTTCATCGATCTCAACGAATAGAATCCAAATACTGTAACCATCACTATTGAAATTGGAATAACGAAGATCAATTTCCAGTGTTTCTTTTTAATCCATTTCAGAAGTACCGGACCATAATAAAACACTACAAAAGCAAATATTCCCAAAACGTATGCCGAATTTCCTGCCGCAAGGGCAGTTACTGCCATTAGTGCTCCGTAAAATGTCAATCTGCGTTCTTTCATGAATTCACAGATAAACAGTGTCACAAATATACTTGTTCCTAAAATTTGTACTCGCGGTATGCCGTTTAAAATATAGATATCTCCCGCCCCCGTACTTTTTGCCCACATACGGTAGGATTGATAATCCTGTTTGATGAAAACATCTATCCATGTAAGCAAAACTGTACTCGCCTTAACCACCGCAAGTATTTTAAGAACTATCCATTCTGCATGAAAATTAGGTTCTCTTACACATTGTGCCAATGGAATTGCCAAAAGAATCAAATAAAACCGTAGCATACTTCCAATAGACGAGCCATTTATATACGAAATTATCCCTGAAATTGTCAGATAAAAAAAGAAAAAGCAGTATAATGGCATCCAACTTCTGTACGATTGGAATTTCATATGATTACTCTCGAGCAAAAGAAATGTCGCCAGACATGGGACAATTAATGTTGCAAGCTCTCTCTGGTAACACTGAAACATGTACGCCATCATAGAGACAGTCCAGAATGCACATGCCAATGTATTTTTGTTTATCCTAATTTTCAATACACATTTTCCCAGTCCAACGAGATCTACTTTCTCAGCACTTTCTCAAACATAAACTTCCGCAGCCAATTCGGAGCTAACGCCGACCCACTACGAATCACGCAGCTCTTTATGTACTGACCCTTTCCAATGAAGCCTTTCTGCTTCATAAACTTGAACAGCTTTGCCTGCGTCTTGGCATATTTCCAACCAGCACGCCGCAAGTACATATCCGAGCCAGCTCTCATATGGAGCAGCGGCTCCTGAATGTTGTACCCCTGATATCCGGCCATTAGCATCCGGAGCCAAAGGTAATAGTCCTCCAACAAGTAGAAGTCCTGGTAAGAACCAACCGCCTCGACTGCGGATTTTTTATACATCACACAAGGGTGATTAAACGGATTGCGCTTCTTTGCAAATTCTACAATTTCCGCATTTGTCTCCGGTGGCACACGCTTCGCATCGACGGTATTCGGATCAGTAGTAAACTCTTCCACGATGCCAGAGCAGATACTCACTTCTGGATGCTCGTTAAACACAGCAAGCTGTTTCTCACAGCGATCCGGATACGCAATATCATCGCTATCCATCCGAGCAACCAGCTCATTTTTACAGTGCTTGATGCCCTCATTCAGTGCATTGCCAAGTCCACCGTTCTTAGCAAGGCGAACGACATTTAAAGTTATCCCCATCTCTTGCTGCTTTTTGGCAATCACCTTGTCCAGCGCATCATTCAGTGGTCCGTCACATACCAGTATGAAATCATCAGTTGGGAACGTCTGTGATTGAACACTTTCAATTGCTTGCTCGAGGTATTCTGGCTTTTCCTTATAATAAACAGACATCAGGACACTGTAATTCTGCATCATTCTTCCGTCTCCTGCCCCATTGCCGTAGTCGCACCTTCCGCCACACCTTCAGTACTCTCCGGCATGAACAAAATTTTGACGGTTGCCAGCATAATCTTCAAATCTTCAATCAGGCTGGGATGTGCAATGTACATCAGGTCCATCTGTAGCTTATCGTAGGGAGTGGTATTGTACTTGCCGTACACCTGCGCATAACCGGTCAAGCCAGCCTTTGCCTGAAGCCGCAGCGCGAACTCCGGCATCTCCTCGCAGTACTGGGCGGCGATCTCCGGGCGTTCCGGGCGTGGGCCTACAATGGACAAGTCTCCCTTCAAGATATTGAGAAGCTGGGGCAGCTCGTCCAGACGGCAGGCGCGGATGATATGGCCGACCTTCGTAATACGGTCATCCTTATCACCGGTGGAAAGGCGTGCCACACCATCCTTTTCGGCATCCACACGCATCGAGCGGAATTTCAGGATTTCAAACTGTTTTCCGTCTTTGGTAAGGCGAACCTGCTTGTAAAAGGCAGGGCCACCATCAGACTTGACGGCAATGGCCGTGATGAGGAACAACGGGCTAAGAATCACCAGTCCAACCAACGAAACCACAATATCCATCAAGCGCTTCACAAACAGATACTCCGGGCTTGCCATATAGCGACCCACCCGCAGAACCGGCAGATGGAACATGTGCATCGGCTGTGAACCGCTCATGATCACATCTCCCACGCGAGGGATCACGAACACATTGATGCCCTGCCCTACGCAGTATTTCAGGATGATATTGCGCTCATGGCTGTGGACACCGCTGATGAACACGCTCTGCATGTCATCCAGCAGGCTCAGGTCGTTCAAGCACTCTTCCACGTTCAATGTCATCTTGACATCGTATTTTTCGAGAGGCCATACTCATTGATAAGCTTTTCCAGTCCATGACGAACATCGTAGACCACCGCAGTAGGCTGAGGCGGAAAGGTCCGGAAATACCAACTATGGGCGCATTTTGCCCACAGGGTTGCCATCACGACCTGTCCTGCAATCGCCGCAATGCCCGGCAGAATATTGCAGAGCCGCCGAGACATCAGGCAGATCACGATATACAGAATGCCGTCTGTCGCCATTGCCGCCAGCACTTGCCCATAAATCAACTCTGAAATGCGCTGCAAAGACATCCAGAATGCATCGTAGACTTTTCCCAGCAGGAAGAACAACACCGCAAACAGACCGAGCATGGTCCAGTTGCCTCTCCAGCCAAACTTTGCATAGACCTGATACGAATAATACAGCTCCCAACAAAGTGCAAACGGAATCGTGATCATCACCAGATCGATGATTTTTACGATCTTCAACATCACATCATGCTGAAATTTTGACATAATACCCCAATAACTCCTTTAGCTTTTCTTTGCTCTTCGCTCAACTTTTCCGACCCGCTTTGCAGCAGCCGTTTCTGGTTGTACACCCATCGGCTCAGCCAAATGCCATCCGCAGTCTTGTATTTTGCCGGAATATCCAGATTTCCATGGCATCTTTTATATTCCTGCGCCAGCTCGTACCGGTGCTGCCACGGGTCAGGTTTCTCCCACTGCATTCCGATGGCATCCAGTAACTCAATACGCTCTTGTGATAAGATTGCATTGCTTTTCTCCGGATTCCGATACGCATACTGCTGTCGCCGCACCCATTTTCCAAGAGCATAGCCCTCCGGTGAAACATAGGCCACCGGGACATCAAGGTTTCCATTTGCCTCAAAATAGCGCTTAGCTGCCTGATAAACCTCATTCCACTGTCGGTCATAGCGACTGCCCCACTGCATTCCTATGGTTTCCAGTCGTTTGATCTGATCCGCAGACAACTTTTTCTGCTCATAGGCTAGTTCTTGATTTTGAATCCAGCGACCAAGCGTTTTTCCATCTGCTGTTTTATAATCTCGTGGAACATCCAGATTTCCATACTCCTGCGCATAGACTGCCGCAAGTGCATATCCCTGTTCCCATTTGGCATCAAATACGCTCCATATCATTCCCATCTGATCCAGTTGTCGAATGCGCTCTTCCGTCAGCTTTCCATCGTTTCGACGTTTCCGCGCATTGTTGATCCACTTTCCCAGAGGATAGCCATCTTTCGTTTTGTATTTCGCCGGAACCTGCAAATTCCCAAACTGTTCCCGAAATTTTCTCGCTTCTTCCAGACCACGCTCCCAGGCGGCATCGTTGCGGTTGCCCCACTCCATCCCGATGCTGTCCAGCCGTGCAATTTGCTGTTCGGTCAAGTTCCCCGGAATCTGTCCCGCACGAACACGGCGCTGGGTCGTCAGCCATTCGCCAAGGCTCAATCCCGCCGGTGTGGTATAACGCTTTGGAATATTCAGGTCGCCATGCTCCGCATAGTAAATGCTTGCTTCCGAAAAATAATGGTCCCAACTAGAGGACAAGCTTGCTTGCAGCCGCTCAACAGCACCCGGCAGTCATGCACCTGCTCAACAACCTCGAACCGCTCGGTGACGATCTTATCGCCCTCGCCGTTGGCATTCAGACGGTAGACCGCCTCCTGCATCTCGCCCTGTAACCCCGCAATGCTGCATAGACCCTCGAAGTTGTTGACTACATCGAGGATAAGCGGCGTAGAATTTTCCCCAGCGGTCAAAGCGCGGCCAATCTGCTGCTTGTAGATGATGGGTGAAATGGTGGGCCGGAACAGGATGACACCTGAAATGCCTTCTACATGAACGCCCTCGTTGAGCATGTCGATGCAGAACAGCAGCTTCAGCTTGTCGCTCTCATCCGTCTTGAAGTCGGCAAAAGCCTTGTCTGTACCAGGGTCATCGGAATAAGCTTCGTACACCGCCACGTCTGGATTCACCTTTGCAAACCACTCCGGAACATGGGAGATCATTTCATCCATATGCTCCTTATTGGCGCAGAACACGATGTACTTCCCGGACTTGTTCGTGATATGATGTTCAAAAACCTTGTCTAATCCATCTGCCTGTTCCAAGGCGCGGCGCAGGGCATCCAGATATTTTTGATTTACGTCCTGAATCTCAGCAGAACGCAGATTATCCACTCTTGTCTGATAGCGTGCCAAGTCTTTCTGGTACTGATAGACGGTGGTCACATAGTTCGGAGTAGGCAAAATACCCCTGACGATTGCTTCGCCAAGGGTCATGTCGCTCGCAACACGGCTGTCAAAAAGCTCTTCGGCCATGTCACGGTTATTATCCAGATATCGGATGTTTGTCGCTGTCAAGCCCAGCAGTCTTGCGTCCGGGCATAACCTTAATAAAGCCACCGTGCTTTCGCCCCAGCATTCCGCACCGGCACGGTGGAATTCGTCCAATATGATATAAGATGGCTGAAGTCCTGCGATTTCTGCAAGCTGGCCTTCGGTACAGCACATCAGCTTCGCATAGGTGTAAAAATGGACGTTCGCCAGCGGAAAATCCGGGTCGTTCCTTTTCAGGCTTTCCAGCTGGGTCTTGAAGATATATTCACTGGGCGAAAGCCAGATCACAACCTTCTCCGGGTTGTCTTCGATCAGCTTGAACGCAATGTAGCTCTTTCCAGTGCCGGTCGGGTGGACAATGGCGGCCTTGCCATACTGCTCCATCATCCAGACTGCCGCATGATATGCTCTCTCGTTGTGCTCAAACAGACGCAGTGCCACCCTGTTCACCCCTTTCCGCAATTCAGGGGTATCCTTCACATGGAAAATGGAGGATACCGTTCCTTTGACATCGTTGTCTATAATCTCATCTTATTTTATCATGGTTATATCTGGGATTCAATAGAAATCATCATAAATGTATCACATTTGACCCTGAAAAAACATCGCGAAAGCCGGATTGTTTTTGTGTCATGCCCAGTTCTGTATAATAATTCCAGCTGTAAACGAAGATTGAGAAAATAAGGGGTCAGATGAGGGTCTAAACGGCAGGAGGAAACAGCGATGGCGCGACGGGGAGAAAACATTCGCAAGCGTAAGGACGGTCGGTGGGAAGGCAGGTACATCAAAGCGCGCACACCGGAGGGGGAAGAT
>ENA-OQJI01000210-OQJI01000210.1-human-gut-metagenome-genome-assembly--contig:-NODE-210-length-13759-cov-0.849545_pt1 | contig 13759 bp, 17 predicted proteins | sample MGYA00242602_ERZ504768 | MGnify/ENA primary metagenome ERZ504768 (study PRJEB26092, sample SAMD00036368) | human gut metagenome | host: Homo sapiens | study: EMG produced TPA metagenomics assembly of...
CGCACGGCGTGATTCCATACGGCAGGCAGACACTTTTTCCGACCTGCTTTTCAAAAAGTTCCCGCACAGATTCCAGATGCTCCCTGGTAAGATCCTTCCGTTTTCCCGCCAGCTGTTCCAGAACGCGCCGGATCACGTAGCGCTGCAGAAGAGGCGCTTCGCTGCTCACCGCATCACGCAGCACAACCGCATTTTTCTCTACGGATGCATACCGCTCCATCAGCTGATCCGTCTGCTGCTCCAGATATTCCTCCGTTTCCAGCAGGTCCAGCGATGTCTGTGCCATATGCGCGGCGGCACGCGGATTGACCTCTTCGGTCAGATACGGCAGCACATGGTGGCGGATTCCGTTCCTCGTGTAAGCATCCTCTGCATTCGTGCTGTCCTCACACCAGGAACACTTCCGGCTTTCCAGTTCCTGCCGGATCTCTTTTCGTCCGACGCAGAGAAGCGGACGGATCACATTCCCCCGCACGGGGCGTAAGGAGGCAAGTCCGGCCAGCGACGTTCCCCGTGCCAGGTGATGCAGCATCGTCTCCGCAACGTCATCCTGGTGATGGGCGAGCGCAATTTTCACTGCCCCCTGCTCCTTTGCGCACGCTGCAAAAACTTCCTGCCGCGCCGCGCGTCCCGCCTCCTCCGTCGAGAGATGCTTTTCTTTTGCGATCTTCTCCACGGGACAGGAATAGAGATAGAACGGAACATCATATTCCCGGCACAGATTTTCTGCAAATGCCGCATCCCGCCCGGCTTCCGCGCCGCGCAGGTTATGGTTTACGTGGACAGCCAGCAGCGAAAAGCCAAGCGGCTCCTGCAGTTCCCGCAGCAGATGAAACAGGCAGACGGAATCCGCGCCGCCGGAAAGGCCGAGCAGCACGCGTTCGCCTGCCGTTACCATATGATACTGTTCCATAAAGGCTCTTACTTTCTCTCGCATCCTTCGTTTTTACTCCTATTTTTTCCAGATTCTGGCGACCAGAACCGTCATATCATCCCGTGCGCGGCAGCCGCCGAGGCGCAGCACGCGTTCCAAAAGCTCCCGGGCAAATTCCCGCGGCTCGCTGTTTTTCACTTCGAGAAGAAGCTGCTTCATCTGCTCCGTCCTGTCCCCGGGCAGCGCGTCCAGCACTCCGTCCGTCATCATCACAAGGTAATCACCGTCGTACAGCTTTTTCGTTGTGGTATCAAAATCCGTCTGGGAAACGAGACCTGCGGCAAGACTGGTCGACTCCACAACCTCCACCCACGTATCCCGCCTAAGGAACGTCGGCGATGCACCTCCTTTCAAAAAGCTGCAGACGCCTGTGTAGAGATTAATCGAAGCAACATCAAACGTGGAAAACATCCCTTCCTTTGGCTGCAGCAGAAGCATCGAATTGATCATCCGTGCCGCCATGATCCGCGGGAATCCGGCGCGCAGGAACTGTTCAAACAGCTCCACCACCGTCTCGCTCTCCCTGTTTGCCTCGATCCCGGAACCCATGCCGTCCGACAGGCAGAGGACAAACTGGCCGTTTTCGCAGAGCACACTGTAATTATCCCCGGAGATACTCTCCTGCTCCTTGGTGATGCGTCCCACACCGTAGAGAACCTGGAATTTCACATCCTCCTGAAACAGCACCGTCTGGTATTCTCCGCTTAAGACCTGTGCCCCGTCGCGTACCGCAACCATCGGGATTCCGCACAGGGAACCGATCAGTTCCGCCGTCTGGCGAAGCGTGATCCGGCAGTGACGGCCCGCTTTGACCGTCATATAGATCTGTAAATGCTCTTTCGGCCGCTCCTGGAGCCAGATTTTCTGGACGAAAGCCCCGTTTTTCTTCATCTGGCGGCAGATTTTTTCCGAGAGCTCGTCCGGCAGACTGTTGAGGCTGTACAGATCACACGCGGCGCGGTCCATAATCCCGGCGACTTCACTTAACTGTTCTGCCACCACGCGGCGGCTCTCCGCCACACGCCCCGACCAGAGCGCCGTCTGGCGTTCCTGCTGGTAGCGGTTCCAGAACAGTTCCAGAAAGCGGGAGCCGTTCAGGCAGGAGGCGTTCCATTCGCCTTTTGCACGGCTGATCTCGTCCTCATCCCCGTCGGCGATTGTCTGAAGAAGTTCCTGGCACCGCTCGCGCGTCAGGTTTCCGTACTGCTCCCAGCACCACGACGCCTTCGCACAGCGGCTACAGACTTCCTGCTGTTCTTTTTCCAGAATCTTGTCCACCCGGCCCGTCTCCGGCATCACACTTTTTGACGGCATCTGGTAAAAGCTCTCTGCCAGAACGCGGAACGAATCGGCGTAGTGCTCCATCTGCAGTTTCTGCGGATGATTGTCATAGACGGCCGCTTCCCGGCGGCTTCTTCTGGCTTCCAAAAAAAATTTTAGCCATGTCCCCTGCTGACAGCAATACGCCGATCAGGAACATGGCAATGATCCACTCCGGCATGTTCCGCTCCTCCTCTCTTTGTTCTGGACTTCAAAGGGGACTGCGAAATCATGCCCTTTCTTTATCTGTTTTGTTTATTTCGACTGGGATTCTTTAAATAAAATCTCATTATCCTTTACCATGCCAAGTTTTTCTCTTGCCGTTTTTTCTATGTACTCATCGGTCTGCATGTATTCTTTCAAGGCGGTAATATCATCGGTGCGCTGCTTCTCCTCTTCAATCTGGCTGTCCAGACTGGAAAGACGGGATGCATTTGCATTGACCTTCTGCTGAAGGCTGATTCCCTTTACGGTAAGGACTGCAACCAGGCAGCACAGGACTACGGTAATTGAGAACTCTGTTGTACGGCTCTTCTTTCTGACTTTTTTCTTTCGGCCAGAATTCTTTTCTTCCCCTTTCTTTCATTCTTTTCTTTACCCTTGCTTTCTATTTTCCAACCGTCTGCAGCCAAACTATCTGTTGTTTTTCGTCCGCAGACTTGTTTCTTTTGTTCTTACATGTGTAGTTACATCTTACCGTTCTTCCCATGAAATTTCAACCTTTTTCTCCGTTTTTTCATACTTTTTACCAGCCATTTTCCTGGAAAAGCGAGAATTCGCCCTGCTTTTTTGATTTCCTTTGCCAGAAGTTCCGGAAGAAAGCGTCCAAACGATGCGTGGTACAATGCAGCGCCCCCAAGGATGCCGCCAAACAGATACCCGCGGAGAACGCCGCTGTTCTCTCCGTAAATCCGTACAAACAGATACAGCGCTGCCGCAATCCAGTAGCAGAGGTCCTCTGCAGATACCGCCGCATGGCTGTGGCGGATCAGTTTCCGCGCTGTCTTGATCAGATCATACCAGAACCCCAGGACTGCCCCCTGCCAGATGGAACAGGCGAACAGAATCAGCTCCCGGGTGACATACGCACTCATTTTTACCGGAACAGCCGCGCAAGCGCAGACCCCTTCTTCTGCAGCGGCCCATGTTCCGTATAGACCAGGCTGTCGATGCTGCCTTCGATATCCGCCTCTCCCTTTTCCAGCTCCAGGCGGCCCACATGCAGCTCTTTTCCGCGGATGGTAAGAACACCGCAGACGGTCACGAGCAGAACTTCGTTCTCATCAAAGCTTTTCACATCCTGCACGCCGCCAAGAGAAAGTGTTTTCCGCTGTTCCAGTAAAAGGCGGTGCGCCTGTTCGTTCATCTCTCCCATGCAAAAAACCTCCATACAATGGTCTATACACCCATTATATGAAGGTTTTCTCTTTTTATTCGCTGCACATGAATCCTGCCGCACTTCTTATAAGTAGCGGTAAAGCTCCTGTGCTTCTTCTTTTTTCACGGTTTCCTGCACATTCAGCACTTCTACCCTGACGGATTTACTTCCGAACTGAATTTCCAGTACATCTCCTGCCTTGACCTGTGCGGATGCTTTTGCCGGTCTGTCGTTGACGAGGACACGGCCTGCATCACAGGCTTCATTGGCTACGGTACGCCGCTTGATCAGTCGTGATACTTTTAAAAATTTATCTAAGCGCATAGATTTTTACTTAGTTCATCATGTCCTTTAAAGCTTTTCCTGCTTTGAATTTCGGAGTTTTGGAAGCTTTGATTTCCATGGTCTCGCCAGTCTGCGGATTTCTTCCTTCTCTTGCTGCTCTTTCGGATACTTCGAAGGTACCAAAGCCTACCAGCTGAACTTTCTCACCTTTCTTTAATTCTTCAGATACTACATCGATAAATGCTTTTAAAGCAGCCTCTGCATCTTTTTTGGATAAATTTGTCTGCTCAGCCATAGCTGCAACTAATTCTGTTTTGTTCATGAGTTTTACTCCTCCTGTATCTTACATTTGTTTTTTACATGGTACGCGGGCCCGCTGATACACACGACCTGCCCTGCCGGCTGTTTTTCTTCCGGATGATCAGTCTGTTACGTTGACCGGCTTTTTCGCGTAGCTGTATATATTTATATACTAATGCGTCTCTCTTGTCAAGAAAAAAGTCCCCCATACCAGCGGTTTTATGGCGATTTCTGCCCAAAACAGACTCTTTTCCACCGCACGGTTAAAAGAAGGATCCCTTAACAAACCGCAGCCAGTCTGCCTGCTGCGCATTGAGTGTTTTTAGTTTCTCCGTATTCCGCCCGGATATCCACGATTTTCTGCTTCCGTAGTAGCGGTTTGCCAGTTTCCAGTATTTCCACGGATAGGAAAGATAGAGGCGGAGTGTCTCGATTTCCCCCTCATCGAGCGGCCGTCTGGCGCTGTAGGCGTTTAAAATCCGTTCTGCCGCGCGCTCGCTCCAGCCGTGTTTTTCCAGAATTTTCCGCATAAAATAGCCAAGATCTGCCACCTGGAGATCGAAGTTCCACTTGTCGAAATTGACCGCCGTTTCGCCTCTGCCGTTTTCCAGCAGAAATATTGTGCTGGCTGAATTCCCCGTGGCAGACGGCGCCTTCTTCGTCCGCCCGCTGCCGCAGTTTTTCATAGGAAGAAGCTTTCATTTCCGCGGCCGCCCGCTCTCCCTGTTCCAGATACGGACCGGCGCTTGCCAGCAGCAGTTTTCGAACTCATTTTTCTTCTTTTTTGTCTGCAAATACTTTCGGATCTTTCGAATTTCCACATTGTGGCGGATGCACTCCTCCACGATGGATTCCCTCCGGTATTCCATTTTCACCGGCAGATGAGCTGCCGTATGTAGCCGCGCCAGCGCGTCCGAGGCGCGGATAAGATCCTCACTGTTTCCCGTCTCACATTCCCGGCCCGGGTACCAGTTCCGCACAATGTACGTTCCTCCGTCGTCCCCGCGCGTTGCAAGCGCTCCCTCTTCGTTCCGCAGAATCTGATCGCACCGCAGGAGCCCCGACTCCGTGATGCGGCACTGTAGAAGATACCGCTGCTCCAGTTTTTCTGCCGCCGTCCCGAACTCGCTGATCAGCTTATCCCCCTGTTCGGTGTGGCACAATAAAGCGCCCCGCACCCGCATTGTGCCGGAAGCCGTAAGACCGTAATGGGACAGCACACTCAATCCATAATCATACAAGAGCCTGACTCCTTTCCCTGTTGTGATCGTTTTTGGGGTCACGATTCAATGTATGCGTATCCGCCCTGTGCCATGCATACTGGTTTCTGTTTTTTCTTTCATCCCCAAAAGCAATGTTGAAAGTGTTTTCTTTTTCTCTTATTTTATTGTTTTTAATTTCACCTCATGGTAAAATATTCCAAACTTGACAGGATGAAAAACACCTGTTATGGGGTTCTCTAAAATCATTTTATTTTAAGGAGGGTTTTTATGATTTTCTTACCACAGCCATCTTCCCTTCCTACGGAGAGGGCACCTTTACAATTCACTATGACAGCCGCATTTTTCTCGATTCCGAGAGCCCGGCTGAGCTTTTTTCTGCAGCACAGCTTCTGCAGCAGGAGATTGAGACACAGACGGGATTCCGTCCTGCCATCTGCCGCCGTCATCAGCCGGTGGGATCACACCTGATCTATCTGACTGCCTCTCCGGAATTATCCCGTGAGGCTTATACCCTCGCTGTCACACCGGAAAACATCACGATCTGCGGATCTCTGGAAAGCGGCGTTCTCTACGGCGTGCAGACACTCCGTCAGATGATCCGCCAGGCAGGTGCTGTTCTTCCAACCGTCCTGATCTCCGACAAACCGGCCATGGAAAACCGCGGCTTCTACCACGATGCGACCCGCGGACGTGTTCCGACGCTTTCCTATCTGAAACAGCTTGCCGACACCTTGAGCTTCTATAAAATCAATCAGCTTCAGCTCTACATCGAGCACAGCTATCTCTTCGACGATCTGACCGAGATGTGGCGCGACGATACGCCGCTCACTGCAGAGGACATCCTCGAGCTGGACCGCTACTGCAAGGGACTTGGCATTGATCTCGTTCCGTCGCTTGCAAGCTTCGGCCATCTGTACAAGCTGCTCTGCACGAAATCGTATGCACATCTGTGCGAACTGGAAGGCTCTGCTTCGGCTCCGTTCTCCTTCTATGACCGCCAGGCGCACCATACGCTCGATATCACAAACCCGGAGAGCCTCTCCCTTGCCAAACACATTCTTTCCGAATATATGCAGCTCTTCTCCTCGAAGTATTTCAATCTCTGCGCGGATGAAACGTTTGACCTTGGAAAAGGGGCTTCCCGCGCACTCGCCGAGGAAAAGGGAACCACCGTCATCTACACCGAGTTTGTGACAGAGCTTGCCAACTATATCACTGAATCCGGCCGCACGCCGATGTTCTGGAGTGATGTCATCAGCCAGGAGCCGGAAGTTTATCATCTCCTGCCGAAGAACCTGATCTGCCTCCACTGGGATTATGCGTCAAATGTTTCATCGGAGCGTCTGACCCGCCTTGCCAATTCCGGTGCCGAGCATCTGTATGTGTGCCCGGGCGTACAGGGATGGAACCAGCTCATCAACAAGTATCATGAGGCGTATGAAAACATTTCCAGAATGGCGCGCTACGGCCACGAATGCCATGCGATGGGACTTCTGAACACTGACTGGGGCGATTACGGCCACATCAATCACCCGGACTTCTCCCGCATCGGCATGATCTACGGCGCGGCGTTCTCCTGGAATGCAGACATTCTGCCGGAGGAGGAAATCAACCGCCAGATTTCCGTGCTGGAATTTGGTGATGCTTCCGGAAAACTCGTTTCCGTGCTCGATCTTCTCTGCCATCAGGATGCGTATCCGTGGCGCACTGCCGTTATGGTACAGGAAGCACTCGAACTGCATCAGGACAAAGAAGAGGCTGCCGAACTGCTCCGCTCCTGCGCGGAAGGCGATGCGGATGCAGCAAATGCTTCAATCGACGCTCTCTGCGCCGTTCTGTACGAGAAAGCCGGCACCGTCCGCCCGGAGAACCGTCCGCTGATCTATGCGTACCTGCTCGCCGCAGACGGCCTGAAAGTGCTGAACCGCCTGCTGCCGTTCCTGCGCGCTTCCCTTCTTTCCGAGGGTACTCTGCCGGAGAAAGAAGACTGTTTTGCACTCGCCGGAGATCTCGAACGGTGGCTGCACAGCTATAAAGAGCTGTGGCGCACCGTCTCCAAGGAGAGCGAACTGTACCGCATTGCCCATGTGTTCTGCTGGTATGCGGATCTGCTGCGTGATCTGAACGTATAAAACCAGCAAAAAACAAAAGAGAGCCGGGGACGGATTGTTCTGTCCCCGGCTCTCTTGTTTGCCGTTTTGGCTTTACAGCAGTGTTTTTACGTACTCTGTCAGGTATTCTTTTGTATTCTTCGCCGGATCTTTCATCACTTCTTCCAGCGCCGCGTTCAGGCATTCGCCGATTTTCGGGCCTTTCGGGACACCGAGTTCCATCAGATCTTTGCCGGAAACGGCCAGCATTTTCAACGTAAAGCAGTCGCCGTTATCGAGAATTTCTCTGACGCACTCCCTTACCTTTCCGATCCGTTCCAGGGTTTTCTCCCGCTGGTACAGGCTTTTGGCCATCGTATCGGCTTCCTGCACGATCATCAGTTTTTCAAACAGCTCCGGGCCGAGTTTGTTCAGAATAAGGCGGATCACCGGTTTCTCCGGAGCCATGCGGCAGTCATGCCAGCGGATCAATGCTGCGACCTGGCGGATGGTTTCGTTGTCGAATTTCAGACGGCGCAGAATCGCTTTCGCCATTTTCTCCCCCGTCCGGTGCCGTGGCCTTTAAAATGATCGATGCCGGCCTCATCCGTTGTGCGGCACGCCGGTTTTGCAATGTCGTGGAGCAGCATCGTCCAGCGCAGAATCGGATCTGCCGGAACGTGCTGCAGAGCGGCAATCGTGTGCTCACCGACATTATAGCAGTGGTGCGGATTGTTCTGCGGCGTTTTCATCAGTTCATCAAACTCCGGCAGCACAATTTTTGTAATACCCGCCTCATAGACGGCCTCCATGTACTCCGGCCGCTTCGAGATCAGCAGTTTATTCAGTTCCACACGGATCCGCTCGGCGCTGATTTTTTCAAGCGTCGGCGCGAGTGCTATGATGGCATCCAGTGTTGCCGGATCGAGTTTGAAGCCGAGCTGTGCGGAAAAGCGGAGGGCACGCAGGATCCGCAGTGCATCCTCACTGAACCGCTCGGTCGGATTTCCGACACAGCGGATGACTTTGCGCTGTAAATCCCTGATTCCATCGAACAGATCCACAAGCCCCTCTTCGTTGTTGTATGCCATCGCATTGATCGTAAAATCACGGCGGCGCAGATCCTCGGCGAGGCTGGAGGTAAAGACCACTTCTTTCGGATGGCGGCCGTCCTCATACTCTCCGTCGATGCGGTACGTCGTGACTCGTGCGCGCCGCTTCCGGCCAGAACTGTTACCGTTCCGTGCTCCAGTCCCGTATCCACGGTGCGGTCAAAAATTTCTTTTACCTGCTGTGGGGAAGCAGAGGTTGTAATATCCCAGTCGTCCGGCTCCCGCGCAAGAATCGTATCGCGCACACAGCCTCCGACCGCGTACGCCTCGAAGCCTTTTCGCATGCAGGGAATCGATTACCATATTTACGCTTGGCGGCATTTTTATCTTCAAATTTGTTATCTCCTTTTTCTAAATCTGCTTTTCCAGTATAGCAGTTTCCCTTTTTTCCCGCAAGTGTGGTTGCGGTTGTATTTTGGGAATTGCATGTGTATAATAGAGGTTAATAAAATTCGAAAGGGGATTTACATTTTTATGAAACTGGATCGTTACCGAAAATATGTCCGGACCGGCGTTACTGCCTTTCTGGTACTTGCAGCGTCCATGATTTTTTACTACCTGCTCTTCCACCAGACTTCTGTGCGGACCGCCTTTCACAATGTCCTCGACATTCTCTCCCCCCTGATTGCAGCCCTGATTCTCGCCTATGTGATCAGCCCGATCATTAACTTCATAGAACAGCGGATCATCGCCAGACTCTTTGCCCGGCACGGAAAAACACAGTCGGTACGCTGCAAAAAGCTTGTACGGGCGCTTTTGATTCTTCTGACGTACGTCGCCATGCTTTTCGCGCTGTACGGACTCATTGCGACCCTGATCCCGGAGCTGTTCTCAAGTATCACAAACATTGTCTCCAACTTCTCCAACTACGCAAACAACATTCAGGATTTTGCCACAAAAGTGCTGGCGAATTACCCGGAGATGCAGCAGACGGCAGACCAGTACATCTCCATGTTCTCCGCAAAGCTTTCCAACTGGCTGACCAATGACCTGATGCCGATGCTCCGTACGTTCCTTCTGAACCTCTCCGGACAGCTCGTCAACATGGTTACGTTTTTTCAAAAATATTCTGCTTGGCGCGATCGTTGCGATCTACATGCTGTACAACAAGGAAAGCTACATTGCCAAGCTGAAAAAAGCAGTCTACGCGCTGCTCGGTCTGGATCACGGAAATGCCGTGATCCGCGACTGCCAGTATGTGAACCAGGAATTCAGCGGATTCCTCGTTGGAAAAGTCATCGATTCGATCATCATCGGTGCCATCTGCTATCTTGTGACGAGCCTGATCGGCACCCCGTACGCACTGCTGGTCAGCGTAATCATCGGTGTGACGAATATCATTCCGTTTTTCGGCCCGTTCCTCGGCGCCGTTCCGTGTCTTCTGCTGATCCTTCTGATCGACCCTCTGCAGGCACTGTATTTCCTGATTTTCGTCGTTCTCCTGCAGCAGTTTGACGGAAACTTCTTAGGACCGAAAATCCTCGGCGAGACGACCGGCGTGTCTAGCTTCCTTATCATCATCTCGATTCTGATCGGCGGCGGCTTCTGGGGTGTCTTTGGCATGATCATCGCCGTTCCGGTCTGTGCCATTATCTGCACGGTCTGCCGCAACTTCGCCAACCGTCGTCTTGAAAAACATCACCTGCCGGATGACGATGCGTTTTACTTCCACATGGACCACATTGATCCGGAAACGAGACAGGCGATCCCATATCAGAAAAAGAAGATCGACGAGGCCGAAGTCTTCCACTTCCCGGGCTACCGGCTGCGCAAAGCGCTGACAAAGCTGGCCCCGGAAGAGTCTCCGGTTGATGCGCCGTATACACCGGCAAAGCCTTCAACCGAAGAGAAAAACTCAGATTCTTCCGATTCCGATCAAAAATAAATCGTATCTTACAAAAATGCCTTCTGCGCAGACTGTTTCCATTCTGCACAGAAGGCATTTTTTTATTTTTGCTTTTTATTTCTCGATTACAACCGTGCTGAGTGTCTCTGCCGGAAGATCGACACGCATGATATGTCCGTTGACACGCAGGAAGCTGCCGGAATCCTCTTTTGTGCGGTTCAGCAGGATCACAACGTAGCTTCCGTCTGGATTGACTGCGGCCGTTACATCCAGGTTTGCTCCGTATTTGCTCCAGCCGATGCGTTTTGCACCCGGAGCAATATATTTGGAAATATGGCCGATGTAGTGGTACATGATCGGTTTGCGGTAATGGAAATCATCATCCACAATCAGACTGAGGTGAATCCCATCGGTACGTGGGCGCGGGCCGCCGTCGATGCTGTGAAAAAAGCGGATGCCGATATCGCCGTTTGCCGTAATCCATTCGAAATTGCTCTCCATGGTGCCCTCCCGTTTCTTGTCTTTTCGTGTATACAGACGAAGCGCGTCTGAACTTTCTGTTCGTTCAGGCGCGCTCCTTCTATTATCTTTTCTGCTACAGGGACATGGTAATTTCCCGCCCTGTGCGGTGGTATTTCTGAAAAGTGACTCCGGACGCCTTCATCATCCGTTTCGATGCGATCACGGACGGGGTGTCCGCGTACTTGTCGCAGTCGTAGATCACCGTTTTGATTCCCGCCTGGATAATCGCCTTGCAGCACTCGTTGCATGGGAACAATGTCACATACAGCTTGGCTCCCTCGAGGCTTCCACCGCGGTAATTCAGGATGGCGTTCAGTTCACTGTGCGTTGTGTAAAGATACTTGTTTTCCAGCGGATTTTCACTTGTCTTTCCCCACGGGAACTCGTCGTCCGAGCAGCCTCTCGGGAAACCGTTGTATCCCATGGACAGAATCTTGTTGTCCTCGCTCACAATGCAGGCTCCCACCTGTGTGTGCGGATCCTTCGAGCGCATACCGGCAAGCTGGGCAACTGCCATGAAATATTCATCCCAGGAAATATAATCCTCTCGTTTATCGCTCATACCCATTTCCCCTGTGTTTTCTTAACGTACTTTGCTTCCGCTCTTATTTCGTACCGAAGATACGGTCTCCGGCATCGCCGAGGCCTGGTACAATGTAGCCGTGCTCGTTCAGATGGTCATCCAGTGCTCCGACGAAAACATCGACATCCGGGTGAATCTCATGCATTTTCTCGATTCCTTCCGGAGATGCGATGATGCACATGAAGTGGATCTTCTTTGCGCCTTTTTCTTTCAGCATGGTGATGGCTGCCGTTGCAGAACCGCCGGTTGCCAGCATCGGGTCGGTTACAAATACTTCACGGCTTGCGATGTCTGACGGAAGTTTGCAGTAATACTCAACCGGTGCCAGGGTTTCCGGATCACGGTACAGACCGATGTGTCCGATTTTTGCTGCCGGAATCATAGCCAGCATACCTTCTACCATACCAAGACCGGCACGGAGGATCGGCACAACTGCCATTTTCTTTCCTTCGAGCTCTTTACGGTTGTTTTGCAGATCGGGGTTTCAATTTCAACGTCTGTGAGCGGCAGCTCTCTGGTTGCCTCGTAGCACATCAGCATTGCAATCTCGCTGATCATCTCGCGGAACTCCTTGGAGCTTGTGTCTTTCTTTCTGATAATACCGATTTTGTGCTGGATCAGCGGGTGATCCATGATGACTGTTCTTGCCATTTTCCCTTCTCCTTTGTTTTGTTTAAAATTTATTCATTTTCTCCTTCATGCTCAATCAAATGAATCCGGCGTTCGTGACGCTCTTCTCCGGAAAATGGAGTGTTCAGGAAGGTTTCTACGATTTTGATTGCAAGGCCAGGGCCTACAACGCGTCCTCCCATCGCCAGTACGTTGGCATCGTTGTGCAGGCGGGTTGCCTCTGCGCAGAAGCAGTCGGTGCAGAGTGCTGCACGGATTCCTTCCATTTTGTTTGCCGTGATAGAAATGCCGATTCCGGTTCCGCAGATCAGGATTCCCTTATCACACGTTCCGTTCTGGATCGCATGGCCTACTTTTCTGGCGTAAACCGGATAATCAACTGCCTCGTTGCTGTAGCATCCGAAGTCCTGATATTCCAGTCCCTGTTTGTCCAGATATGCTTTTACCTCCTGCATCAGCTCATATCCGCCGTGGTCGCATCCTAAAGCTATCATTGTTCTTCCTCCTCTTTCAGCCGCGCAAGAACACCTTCAATCAGGAATTCCAGCGCTTCATAACATTTTCCGTATTCGGTAAGCGGTTCCCCGTAAAGGGCGGGGATGTCTCCTGCCAGCCGCAGAAATCCGGCGATCGTCTGCAGATGGGGCGCATCCGGGAAGTCCTCACGGATCTTTTCCCTCTGACTGTCCTCCATCACAAGAAGCAGCGTGTCGTCGTTGATGTCCTCCGCGGTAAGCGGTGTGGTGGTGTGGTCTTTGGCCGAAAGCCCGTTGCGCGCAAGCACTGCCTCTACCTTCTGGTTGACCGGCTGCGGAAACAGAACGACAAGCCCGCGGGAACCAATTTCCATCGGCCACGGAAGCTCTTTGCTCTGCAGAATCGCCTTCGCCATCGGTGCGCGCGCGGTATCGTCCGCGTCCACAAATAAAATCCTGCTGTAATGTTTCACTGTTATACCTCTGCTACTTTGTGGCCTGCGGCTTTTAACAGGCGGTTCATGATCGCCTGCCCCATACGCGGGGTGTCGAAAGCCTCGGAATAAATCACTTCCACGCCGTCCTCATCGAAGTCGCGCAGAATCGCAAACAGGTGATGCGCGATCGTCTCATCTTCGGCGCGCAGCCCGATGCTCTTGATATCTCCTGTGGTGTACTGCTCCCGCGTCTCATCGGTGCAGATTACGCCCACTTTCTTTCCTGCCTTTTCCTGTTCTGCGGCAAGGCGGTTGATTTCCGGAATCACCCGTTCCATCTCGCCCTGGATAATCGTAAGGTCTGCCTTCGGCGCATAATGTTTGTAGCGCATGCCCGGTGCCTTCGGACGCACATGGCTGTCCTCCGTAAGGATTCCCGGATCGACACGCACGGTTCCAAGCACTTTTTCCAGCATCTCTTTGTTGTAATAGCCCGGGCGGAGAATCGTCGGAATCTCCTCTGTAAAATCGACGATAGTGGATTCGAGGCCGATCTCGGCGTCTCCTCCGTCGATGTACAGTCAATTTTGTCCCCAAGATCCTCGATCACATGCTCGGCTTTC
>ENA-OQJI01000211-OQJI01000211.1-human-gut-metagenome-genome-assembly--contig:-NODE-211-length-13735-cov-0.990447_pt1 | contig 13735 bp, 10 predicted proteins | sample MGYA00242602_ERZ504768 | MGnify/ENA primary metagenome ERZ504768 (study PRJEB26092, sample SAMD00036368) | human gut metagenome | host: Homo sapiens | study: EMG produced TPA metagenomics assembly of...
CTGTTTCTGTTTATGATTTTTCTGTTACGATTTCTGCTTTTGCCTTATTTCTCTTCTTTTGATTCATTGTTTTTGGTTTCCGGAAGATGCTTAATGGAAATTCCGGTAAATCCATAGAAAATACTGAAAACCGGGGTCAGGTAAAGCAGGAATAAGTACGGGAAAAATGCCGACCATGCAACACCAAGTGTGCCGGCCATGTATACGCCGTAGCCATGCCATGGAATCATAGGACCAGCCATAGTTCCGGAGTCTTCGAGGCAGCGGGAAAGAATTTCCGGTGCAACCTTGCGCTCTTGAAAGACAGGTGCCATCAGACGGCCGGTCAGAACGTGTGCCATCGGCTGGGAGCAGCTGATGAGGCTGGTCACGTAACCGACAATCATCGTTGCCAGGATCATACTTCCATCGCTGTTGATTCTCTTTACAATCGCTTGAAGAATGTGATCCAGTACACCGAGTTTTTCCAGCATGCCGCCCATGCCGACAGCAAAGCAGATAATGGCTACGTACTGGAGCATGCTTCCCATGCCGCCGCGGTTTAAGATGGATTGTAATACCGGTTCTTCGATTGTGGTTGTGTAACCGTTGTAAGCTGTGCGGATGATGCCCTGCAGAGTATCGTGCTGCACAAAATAGGAAACAAATCCGGCAGCGAAGCTGGAAAGACCAAGTGCAGAGATCGCATTTACTTTGCAGAGGAGCAATACAATAATCAGGATGGCAGGGATCATGGTAATCCATCCGAGCTGGAATTCATCGTTTAAAGCATCGATGTAAACGGTAATGCTTCCCTCGGTATAGCTTCCGCTGGTCTGCTGGAAACCGAGAATAGTAAAAAGAATTAAGGTAATCACATACGTTGGAAGGGTGGTCCAGAGCATCGAGCGGATATGATCGCCAAGTTTGGCATCTGCAACGGCCGGAGCAAGGTTTGTGGTATCGGAAAGAGGACTTAATTTGTCACCGAACATGGCACCGCAGATGACAGCACCGGCTACCATGCCAGGATGGATACCCATGGCGTTTCCGATCGCCATCATGGCAACACCTGCGCTTCCGACGGAACCATAGGAAGTACCGGTTACAATACTCAAAATGGAGCAGAACAGCAGCGTCAGAGGCAGCAGCCAGGACGGGTTAATCATTTTTAAGCCCCAGGAAATGATGGTGGCAATGGTACCACTCTGCAGCCAGGTGCCGATCATGACACCGATGGCCATCAGAAGGCAGAGCGTCGGGACGACCATACGGATGGCATCGTATGCGCCGGCAACAATTTTGGCGTAAGAAATACCGAAAATTTTACAAAACAGATAGATAAAAATCCAGCTTGCAAACAGGCCGATCATAGGACCGCCGGTTTTCAGGCGGATACAGACTGCGACGGATACGATGATCAGCAGCAGCAAAAGCAGTGACTGTGGCAGATTGAGTTTTTTTTCTTTCGTTCCACTCATAAAAAAAAGTCCCCCATTCATAGGTAAAATGATTTGCCCATTCAACGCGTTAAAGTAGAAAAGACATGTAATATATTATAATGGTGAAATGCAGAAAAAGCAAGGGAAATCCCCTTGATTTTTTGTTCTATGGTTGCTATAATAGGCGTGAGTGTGGGGCGGAGGATAAACTTCGGCCCTTTTATAGCTAACTATAAACGGAATCAACAAGATAAAGAGGTTAAATCAATGACAAGAATAGACATTATTTCAGGTTTCCTGGGCGCAGGAAAAACAACCCTGATCAAAAAACTCCTCGGAGACGCGCTGAAAGGCCAGCAGGTTGTCCTGATCGAGAACGAATTCGGTGAAATTGGAATCGACGGAGGCTTCTTAAAAGATGCCGGTATCGAAATCCGTGAAATGAACTCCGGCTGCATCTGCTGCTCTCTTGTGGGAGACTTCGGCGCAGCATTAAAAGACGTTATCACCAAATATCACCCGGACCGCATCATCATCGAGCCGTCCGGCGTAGGTAAACTCTCCGACGTCATCAAAGCGGTAGACGGCGTAGAAAAAGAAGCAGGCGTAGCCCTGAATTCCGCAACAACCGTAGTCGACGTTATGAAATGCAAAATGTATCTCAGAAACTTCGGCGAATTTTTCGAGAACCAGGTAAAGAGCGCAGGAACCATCATCCTGAGCCGTACCGATAAAGCCGATACGGAAAAAGTAGAGGCAGCTGTAAAAATGCTCCGCGAACTGAATCCGGAAGCACACATTATTACCACACCGGTTGAAGTACTGGGTGGTAAGAAAGTGCTCGATACGATGGAAGGTGCCATCATCAACCTTGCGCAGGTAGAAGAGGAAGAGCATCATCACCATCATCATGACCACGACGAGTGCTGCTGCGGCCATGACCACGATGAGGAGCATGAGCACCATCATCACGATCATGATGAGGACGAACATGAACATCATCATCACGACCATGACGGCGAGTGCTGCTGCGGCCACGATCACGACGAGGAGCATGAGCATCATCACCACGACCATGATGACGAATGCTGCTGCGGTCACGATCACGACCATGAGCATCATCATCACGATGATGCGTGTGGCTGCGGTCACGAGCATCACCATCATCACCACGCAGACGAAGTTTTCACAAGCTGGGGTCAGGAGACTGTGAAGACCTTCACCAAAGAGCAGATCGAAGGCATCTTAAAGAAACTTTCCGAGGATACCGCTTATGGTATGGTTCTTCGGGCCAAAGGTATGGTAGCAGGCGCCGATGGACAGTGGATCTATTTCGATATGGTTCCGGAAGAGTACGAAGTACGTGACGGAGCACCGGAATTCACCGGAAGAATCTGTGTCATCGGTTCCAAATTAGCAGAAGATAAGCTGGCAGAGCTGTTCGGACTGTAAAAATACAAAGTAGCTGCGAAAATTACGGTCCGCAGGGTACCTGTGAACTGTAGTGAAGCTGCCGCATCAGAAACAAAATCCGATGTGGCAGCTTTTTTCTTGATTTAGAGACAAAGCAAAAGGCACGCCCGGAATCTCAGCCGCAAAAGCAAGTGCAGAAAGATTCCGGGAGTACGTCAAAGACAACGGAGGTACAAAATGTACGAAGAAGACGAAGTAGAAATTCCGATTTATCTCATAACAGGATTTCTGGAGAGTGGAAAAACCTCTTTTATCAATTTTACCGTAGCACAGGACTATTTCCAGATCGACGGACCGACCCTTCTGATCACAACCGAAGAAGGTGAAGTAGAGTACGACGAAAAAGAACTGCTCAAACACAACACCGTCCTGGAAATCGTAGAAGGACCAGAGCAGTTTACCCTGGATTACCTGAAAAAACTGAACCGCAAATACCGCCCGGAGCGAATCATTCTCGAATACAACCCGCTCTGGAGCGTAAAAAAACTCGAAGAAATGGAACTGCCGCGCGGTTGGGGCATCGTACAGGAGATCGTGACCGTCGACGCAAGCTGCTTCCAGATCTATATGCAGAACATGAAATCCGTCTTCATGGAGATGGCAAAAAATGCCGATATGGTCATGTTCAACCGCTGCCGTCCGGAAGATCCGCTTCCATCCTTCCGCCGCAGCATCAAAGTAGTCAACCAGGCATGCGACGTTCTGTTTGAGAATGAAGAAGGCGAAATTGACAACATTTTTGAGGATCAGATGCCGTTTGATACCGATGCCGATGTGATCGAGATCGACGATGCCGATTACGGAATCTGGTATGTCGATATGGGCGACAACCCGGAGCGTTACGAGGGCAAGACTGTTCATTTCCGCGGTATGGTATTAAAGAGCAAGGATGTCGGAGCCGATTTCTTTGTTCCGGGTCGTATGGCAATGACCTGCTGTGCAGATGATACTTCTTTTATCGGCTATGTCTGCAAATGCGCAAGCGCCAAATCTCTCGTAATGGGTTCCTGGGTTGACGTGACTGCAACGGTAAAATGGGGCTATATGAAGGTTTACGACAGCGAAGGCCCGGTTCTGTATGCAAAAGAAATCAAACCGGCCAAAAAGCCGGAGAGCGAGCTGGTATACTTTAACTAAACATTGCCGAAGCATTTCAGCGAATAAAAGAGCAGGAAAAAGGCTGCTCTTTTGTTCGTGTTCTTTCTTTATGACAGATGGAAAAACAATATATCATTTTTCGGTGCGGCGAAGCAGCTATTCGGTTATGCGCAAGTAGCGAAGTGGATGGAGAATATCCGTTTTGACCGTGACGTGAACAAAAACTGCGCCGGAAAATGGTCTGATGACAGGAGAATTTATGTATATTATAGTAGGTCTGGGAAATCCAACGCGCCAGTACGAAGGGACGAAGCACAATGTCGGATTTGATACCATCGATTATCTGATCGATGAATATCAGATCCCTTCCTCCGGTACAGGCCACAAGGCTCTGTTCGGAAAAGGCATGATCGCAGGTCAGAAGGTTATCGTTGCAAAGCCGATGACGTATATGAATCTGAGCGGTGAGTCTGTGCGGGAGCTGGTGAACTATTACAAAGTGGATCCGGAGAGCGAGCTGATCGTGGTTTACGATGATATCAGCCTGGCGCCGGGACAGATCCGTATCCGCAAAAAAGGAAGCGCGGGCGGCCACAATGGCATCAAAAACATCATCGCCAATCTTGGCACCGACCATTTTATGCGTGTGAAGGTCGGCGTCGGTGAGAAACCGAAAAACTGGGATCTGGCGGACTACGTGTTAAGTCCGTTTACGAAAGACGAACGTCCCCTTGTAAATCTGGCGATCGAGCATGCGGCAAAAGCAATTGAGCAGATGCTGAACGGGGATGTGGACGCAGCTATGAATGAGTATAACCGCAAATCTGCAAACCCGGCAGAGTAAGGAAAATGAAAGCGTTATTAGAACCGATCAAAGAAATTGCCCGTTTTGACGAGCTGTTCCGTGATCTGAAAAAAGGAACCGCAGGTGTGACGGTGATCTCGGGCTGTCTGGAAAGCCAGAAAGCCCACATGATCGCAGGCCTCTCCGAGGATGCCCCCGGTGCGGCTTCTGATCGCGGAAAATGAATTAAAAGCAAAAGAATTATATGAGGATTACCGGCTGTACGATGCGGAGACGCTGTATTATCCGGCGAAGGACCTGATTTTCTATCAGGCAGACATTCACGGAAATCTGCTGATCCGGCAGCGGCTTCAGGTGATCCAGGCACTTCTTGAGCGGAAGGAAGTTACCATCATCACCAGTGTAGGGGGATGTATGGACTTTCTTCTGCCTCTTGGCGTGTTCGAAAAACATTGCATCCATCTGCGCAATGACAGCGAATTCGATCTGGATAAAATAAGAAAAGAGCTGGTGCGGCTCGGCTATGAGAGTACCTTTCAGGTGGAGTCGACCGGCCAGTTTTCCGTCCGCGGCGGCATTCTCGATATTTATCCGCTGACGGAACAGAACCCGATCCGGATTGAGCTCTGGGGCGATGAGATAGATTCCATCCGAAGCTTCGATGCGGAGAGCCAGCGGTCGATTGAAAACCTCGAGGAAATCATAATCTATCCGGCATCGGAGCTGATTTTAACAGAGAATACGATTGCGCGCGGTGTGAAAGCGATTAAAAAAGAGGCGAAAGCGCAAAGCACAAAATTCCGCGACAAGATGATGACAGAGGAAGCGGCAAGGATCCGCCATGCGGCAGAGGAAATCTGCGATCAGATCGGCGAGGGCGAAATTCTGCAGGGAGCGGAGCAGTATCTTCATTATTTTTATCCGGAGACCGTCTCGTTTCTTGAGTATCTGCCGGAGAACAGCCGCATTTTCCTCGATGAGCCGAACCGCATCATCGAGTGTGCCGATGCGCTGGAAGCAGAATTTCAGGAGAGCGTGAGCCACCGTCTCGAAAAGGGATACCTCCTGCCGGGACAGGCGAAGCTGATGTGCAGTACGGCGGAGCTTGTGGCAAAACTGAACCGCCGCGGCTGTGTTGCCGTGTCGCTGATGGAGCCGCAGAAGGGCGAGTGGAATATCCGTGACGAGTTCAGTGTGACGGTGAAATCGGTTAATTCGTATAACAATCAGTTCCCGCTTCTGGTAAAAGATCTGAAATCCTGGAAAAAAGCGGGTTACCGTATTGTACTGGCGAGTCCGTCGCGGACGAGGGCGCAGCATCTGGCGGAGGACCTGCAGAATGAGGAGATTCCGTCCTTCTACAGCGAGAATGAGGAGCGTGTTCTGAAACCGGGCGAGGTCATGCTGATCCACGGCGCGGCCCGCAGAGGCTTTGAATATCCGATGCAGAAATTTGTGCTGATCACAGAGACGGATATTTTTGGAAAAGAGAAGAAGAAAAACCGGAAGAAATCGGAGTATTCCGGTCAGAAAATCCAGAATTTTGCGGATCTTTCGATCGGTGACTATGTCGTGCACGAGAGCCACGGTCTTGGTATTTACCGCGGTATCGAGAAAATTGAGATGGACCGCGTAACGCGTGATTATATGAAAATCGAGTATGCGGGCGGATCGAACCTCTATGTGCTGGCCACCCAGCTCGATACGCTGCAGAAGTATGCGTCCGGCGAAGCTGCAAAGGTGCCGAAGCTGAATAAAATCGGCGGTCAGGAATGGAATAAGACGAAAACACGGGTTCGCCATGCGGTAAAAAATATCGCACAGGATCTCGTGAAGCTGTATGCCGAGCGGCAGGCGTCATCCGGCTATCAGTTCGGAAAGGATACGATCTGGCAGAAGGAATTTGAGGAACTGTTTCCGTTTGAGGAGACGGACGATCAGCTTGCGGCGATCGAGGCGACAAAGGCGGACATGGAGAGCAAAAAGATCATGGACCGCCTGATCTGCGGCGATGTCGGATACGGCAAAACCGAGGTTGCAATCCGTGCAGCGTTCAAGGCAGTACAGGAGAGCAAACAGGTCGTCTACCTCGTTCCGACCACTATTCTGGCACAGCAGCATTACAATACGTTCGTTGAGCGCATGAAGGACTTTCCGGTGCGCGTTGATCTTCTGTGCCGGTTCCGCACGCCGGCAGAGCAGAAAAAAACGCTGGAGGATCTGAAAAAAGGACTCGTGGATATTGTCATCGGAACACACCGCGTTCTGTCGAAGGACGTAAAGTTCAAAGATCTTGGCCTTCTGATTGTCGATGAGGAGCAGCGGTTCGGCGTGACGCATAAAGAAAAAATCAAACAGCTGCAAAAAAATGTGGATGTTCTGACACTGACGGCGACGCCGATTCCACGTACCATGCACATGAGCCTGATCGGCATCCGGGATATGAGTGTGCTCGAGGAAGCACCGCAGGATCGACAGCCGATCCAGACCTTTGTCTGTGAATACAATGAAGAAATGGTCCGCGAGGCGATTAACCGTGAACTTGCGCGGGGCGGGCAGGTTTACTATGTCTATAACCGTGTCCAGTCGATTGCGGATATGGCGAACACGATCCAGAAGCTCGTGCCGGATGCAAATGTGGGCTTTGCGCACGGGCAGATGAAGGAGCGCGAGCTGGAAAAGATCATGTACGGCTTTATCAACGGAGAGATCGATGTGCTCGTGTCAACAACGATCATTGAGACAGGACTCGATATTTCGAATGTCAATACCATGATTATCCATGATTCCGACCAGATGGGACTGTCACAGCTCTATCAGCTCCGTGGCCGTGTCGGTAGGTCGAACCGGACGTCGTATGCGTTTCTGATGTACCGCAGAAACAAGATGCTAAAAGAAGTAGCGGAGAAACGTCTCCATGCGATCCGTGAATTTACGGAGATGGGAAGCGGCTTTAAAATTGCGATGCGTGACCTTGAGATCCGCGGTGCCGGAAATCTGCTGGGCGCAGAGCAGTCGGGCCATATGGAATCGGTTGGATACGATCTCTATTGTAAAATGCTCGCAGAGGCTGTCCAGGAGGCGAAGGGCATCGCACCGGCAGAAGCGTTCGAGACAACGATTGATCTGAATGTCAGTGCCTATATTCCGGACAGCTACATCAGCAACGAGTCTCTGAAGCTTGACACCTATAAGCGAATTGCGGCGATTGAAAATAAGGAAGAGTATGAGGACATGACGGAGGAGCTGACCGACCGCTTCGGGGAACCGCCGAAAAATGTACAGAATCTTCTGGCTGTTGCAGAACTGAAAGCGCTGGCGCACTGTGCGTATGTGACGGAGCTGAAACAGATGGGCGATTCGGTACGAGTCACCTTACAGCAGCATGCAAAAATCGATGTGGCGCGGATTCCGGAGCTGCTGCAGAAATACCGAGACGAACTGAAATTCCAGATGGAGTCGCTGGCGTTTGTCTACACGCCGCGGCGGAGAAATTCAAAGGAAAAGATCGATCTGCTGGAGAAGAGCCATGCACTGGTGGAAGATCTGCTGCAGATCACGCAGGAGTGAAACACTCGCATACCCCCAAAATCGTGTGAAAAAGGCGTGAACAGGGAAGAAAAAAGTTGCCCTGTATCAGCAAAAAGGGTATAATAGAAAAAGCGTTTATAAAAATCAATGCAGGACCGGAAATTCGAATGTGTAAAAAGAAAAACTCTTTTTGAGCATACATTTCGTCCTGCATGAGGAGGAAGTAATGAAAAATTTAAAAGCAAAAGCAGTCTGCGTTATGCTGAGTGCTTCGATGGCAGCGATGGGACTGACCGGCTGCGGTTCCGACAATGTGGACGGAACAAAAACGGCAGTTACTGTAAATGACGAGTCGATTACACTCGGACAGGCAAATTTCATGCTGAGATATCAGCAGGCAACCATGTACAATTATTATTCCAAGATGTACTCTATGTACGGAATGCAGATGCCGTCTGAGATGTACGACAAGGAAGGCGACGATGGAAAGACTACCGGGGAAACGTTCAAGGAGCAGTCTCTTGATACGATTGAAAAAGAGCTTCTGATGCGGCAGCACGCAGAGGAATACGGAATTTCCCTGACAGACGAGGAAAAACAGCAGGCGAAAGAGGCTGCACAGGCATTCGCAGATAAGAACGGTGACGATGTGATGAAAAAGCTGCACGCAACCGTTGAGGACATCCAGGATGCACTGGAGCTGTATGTTATTCAGACCAAAATTTATGATCCGATCATCGCAGATGTAGATACCGAGGTATCCGATGAAGAGGCAAAGCAGACCTCCATCAGCTACATCACGGTATCCACAGCAGGAACCGAGAAGGATGACGATGGAAAAACGATTGATTTGACGGACGAGGAAAAAGCGGCAAAGAAAGAAATCGCACAGAGATTCCTGGATCTCTTAAAAGAGTCTGAGGATCCGGCAACCGCATCGTTTACCGATCTGCGCAAGGAGCTGAACGATCAGTTAAATGCGGAGAATACCGCAGATTCCACCGATTCTGCAGATGGCTCCGATGAGAGCAGCTCTTCTTCCGATGCTTCCGACACAAGCGCATCCGACGCTTCAAGCGCGAGCACATCGAGCAGTTCCGACAGCGATTCCTCCTCTGAGGTTTCTTATCTGACCTCTTCCGAGACATCCTTTGGAACCGGATCGGAGAAAGACGATGACGATACCTGTTCTCTTGGAGATAAAGTAGCGGAAGAAGCAGCAAAGCTGAAGGATGGCGAGTATTATGACGGTGTCATCGAAGGCGACGATGCATATTATGTGATCCGTGTAGATAAAGCATTCGACGAGGACAAAACCGAGTCCAGAAGACAGACTATCATTTCCAACCGCAAATCGGATAAGTACAACGATACATTGGATGGATGGGTAAAGGAGAGCGATATCAAGGTCGCATCCAACTGGAAAAAGCTTGAAGTAACGGACGCAGATCTGTATACGATGACAGTTGACAGCGCTTCTACAGATTCCACAGATGGAACCACAACCGACAGCACAACAACGGACAGTACCGCAACGGACAGTACAACGTCTGACAGCACGACATCAGGCAGTACCGAAACGACATCGACAAGCAGCACAGGCACTGCTTCAACGTCTTCAAGCACTGCAGAATAAAAGCATACGATACAGGACAAACGGCAGCCGGATCCGGGAGAGGGGTCCGGCTGCTGTTTGTGTCTGAAAATATTTTTGAACAAAAAAAAGAAAATAATAGGGAATTTGTCAGAGATTTCGCTTTTAGAAAATAATATTCCCGTTTTGCCGAGAGCGCATCCAGCAGAATGGGGAATTCCCTTATTGAAAGAAAAATTACTGTTTTTTCTGGATAAACAACCAAAAAGGACACCTTTTATTGTATAATTATGTTACCACAACATAAAAACGAAAGAAGGTGTCCTTAATGAAAAATTAGCATTGAAGAAACTGCTAACTTATATGAAAAGTGTATACAAAATTCCGCAAAAAATCAAGGGGTTATCGGATGAAAGAAAGAGAAAATCTATTCCGTTGTTTAACCTTGTTATGCCTGTATTGATTTTTCTGATACTGCAGTACGAAAGCTTTCATACTGTCTTTTCAGCGCCCGAAAGTATGGGTAGACGGCTGAAAAACTGTATCCGTGGAAAAATCCCAAAAGTCGATGCGGTCAGAGATCTTCTTTCACGAATAGATCCAAAAGAAATCGAGGAAATTCATGCTCAAACGGTTGATATTATAAAACGTAACCGTGTATTTCGGGAAGGAACCATAGGCGGCTATGTAGTAGCAGGCATAGATGGTGTGGAATTGTTCAGCAGTACAAAAAAATCCTGTCCAGAATGCCTGAGCAGGAAGAATGGGGCTGGTAAAACAGAATACTTTCATCGGAGTGTGGTATGTATGACAGTAGGAAAACCACCCCATGTAATCTTTGGACAGGAAATGCTGAAACCGGTGGATGGATCTGGAAAAGATGAAGGGGAACTGACAGGTGCAAAGAGACTTATTCGGCGTTTAAAGAAAAGGCATGGGTCATTTTGCGGATTGTAATTGTGGCAGATGCGCTGTACTTGAATGCGCCGTTTATCAATGCTTTGAAGGAATGCGGTATGGAACCGTGATCCGGCTTAAAGATGAAAGAAGGCTTTTGTTTCAGGATGCGGAAAGTATGTTCCAGAGGGATGAGGGGAGAAAAAAGAGTTTTCAGGAAGGGAAAAAAGAGTATTGAAGTCTGGGATCTTTCCGGATTTGAGATAGCTGGCAGCCCGCATAAACTCCGTGTGGTCCGATATCGCGAAAAATGGGAAGAAAAAGGAAAGGAAAGCGAATGCTGGATGTGGCTTGTGACTACGCTGGAACATGCGGACTACCGAATCTTGTGGGAGATGATGAAGCGCAGATGGGATATTGAAGAGAATGGATTTCATCAGTTAAAAACGTATTATCACGCGAAGCACTGTTATTGTCACACAGCGACAGAAGTTATATTTAACCTGATGATCATAGGTTTCAACATGAGAGAACTGTATGTGTATCGACGGGTCCAAACGTTTGAAGGAAGCGGAATCAGCCGAAAGAGTGTAAGCCGAAAGTTCTGTGATGAACTGCTGATAGAAAAAGTAAAGGATATTTTGTATGAAAAAGGTGGATAGAATATGCTGTATAAAAGGAAAAAGAAATAGGTAAAACGGTTCCAAACAGAAAAGGGGGAATTTTGTGCATAATGGTTCTGTCTGTGAGGAAAAAAGGAAAAGTGAATACAGAAAAGGGGCTACTTATAAATATGCGTTGCTAAAAGCGAAATCTCTGGGAATTTGTAGAGTAAATTGACAATAGTAAGAAGTTCATTTAAAATGAAATTACAACCAGAGTGTATCTCGCAAATTGCGGAAATAATTTTTCAGACACGCTCTAATGTTCAGGCGAAAACGATGTACCAGGAAAGAAGGTGGAGAAATGAAGAAGGCAGTAATTTCCGTACTTGTCGGTACAGCAGTATTGGCTTTCGTTGCGTGTGGAAAAAATGCTGCAACGGAAAACAGTTCCGATTCGGGTGTTTCAACGGTATCGGCATCCTCGCAGGTGGAAAATGGACAGAAAGCAACCCGTGTGAACCAGGGAACAAATTTGTCTCCGGGGTCACCGAAGAATATCCCGTCCGGTGGGGGGAACAGCTCGGGCAGGACACATCATTCGGAGACGCATCATTCGGAGACACATCATTCAGACGCGCATCATGATTGAGAATGTCGAGGTTTGCTGAACATCCGTGAACAGAAACAGACGAAGGGGTATCCAAAACGGATACCTCTTTTCTACTTGTCGGGAAAACAATACAATGCTATACTGAACATGAATTTGACGCGAAAAGCGCGGCAGGTTCAGAAAAAACAGCCGGGATTTGTCAGTATACGCGGACATGTGCTGCAGGGAACTCGGGCAGAATGGAGAAAAGAAAATGACAAGAGAAGAATTTGAACAGCTTGCCGGAGCAGGTGTCATTTTATTGGATGGCGCAACCGGATCAAATCTGACAAAAGCGGGAATGCCAAAAGGAGTCAGTACAGAACTTTGGGTTCTGGAGCATCCTGATATTCTGGCAAATTTACAGAAGGCTTACGTGGAGGCGGGAAGCCAGATTGTCTATGCGCCGACCTTTGGTGCAAACAGATTGAAATTAGCGGATTATGGAAGAGAAAACGAGGTGGAGGAGCTGAATGCACGCCTGGTGGACATCTCGAAAAAAGCGCTTGCCGGAACAGGTGCGCTGATCGCGGGAGATTTTCTACACCAGGAAAAATGCTGCAGCCAAAAGGCGATCTCTCTTATGAAGAGCTGCTGGAATCCTACACAGAGCAGGTAACAGCGGTAGCAAATGCAGGCGTTGATCTTCTGGTAGCGGAGACGATGCTGAGCGTAGACGAAACGTGTGTCTTTATGGATGCTGCACTTTCTGTCTGCGATCTGCCGATTATGTGTTCTCTGACGCTGGAAGCAGACGGTTCTGCCCTGTTCGGCGGAAACGCTGTGGAAGCAGTTGAGACACTGCAGGAAATGGGAGCATCCGCCGTAGGACTGAACTGTTCGGTCGGACCGGATCAGCTTGAGGCAGTCGTAAATTCCATGAAAAAAGTGGCAAGAGTACCGGTTATCGTAAAACCGAATGCCGGCCTGCCGAAAATCACGCCGACCGGTGAGGCAATCTACAGCATGGATGCGCCGACGTTTGCAAGATATATGAACATTCTGGTAGACGCGGGTGCAGGCATTGTCGGCGGCTGCTGCGGAACGACACCGGAGTATATTCGTCTGGTAAAAGAAATGCTGGATGCGAGAAAGTAAATCAAAGGTTACAATTTGCAGAAAACTGTGAGATGTAATGAATTCCCCTGTTGCGGACAAAATCTGTACAGGGGAATTTTTTTACGTTACCGGAAACTTCGTTGAATTTCCGATAAAGTAAAAAGCCCTCCGGGCAGGATTCTTTCTTACAGAGAGCAAGACAAAACAGGTTTCAACGATCTGGTCTGATGGACAGCCCGGGTAGAGAAAAAAGATAGGAAGTCTGGAAAAAAGACATGGAATTGTGGAGAAAAGTCTGGTAGAATACGTGTCGTGTGGAAAATCTTCCGTACAGAAAGGATGATGAAGGATGTATCAGAATTATATCTTTGATTTATATGGAACCCTGGTAGATATACATACGAATGAAAAGAAAGCGTATCTCTGGAAAAAAATGAGCCTGTTCTTTGGGATGAAAGGCGCCGCCTATGAGCCGAAAGAACTCCGGATGGCGTATGAGACAAAAATCAAAGAGCAGGAGGCTGCACTTAGAATGGAATGCCGCGGCAGCCATGTACCGGAAATCGACATTGCCGATGTGTTCCGGCAGCTGTTTGAGGATAA
>ENA-OQJI01000212-OQJI01000212.1-human-gut-metagenome-genome-assembly--contig:-NODE-212-length-13652-cov-0.960813_pt1 | contig 13652 bp, 14 predicted proteins | sample MGYA00242602_ERZ504768 | MGnify/ENA primary metagenome ERZ504768 (study PRJEB26092, sample SAMD00036368) | human gut metagenome | host: Homo sapiens | study: EMG produced TPA metagenomics assembly of...
CGAAAATGAGCCGAACCTGACCGAGAAGCAGAGGCAGATCGGCGGTCAGATCATGAAGGAGATCCGGAACCGCCTGCAGTTTTTGCAGAGCGTGGGTCTGGATTACCTGACCCTGGCCCGTGCGGCTGGCACCCTGTCCGGCGGTGAAAGCCAGCGCATCCGCCTCACCACCCAGATCGGCAGTGCGCTGTCCGGCGTGCTTTATGTGCTGGACGAGCCCAGCATCGGCCTGCACCAGCGTGACAACGACAAGCTCATTGCGACCCTGAAGAACCTGCGGGACCTCGGCAATACCGTCATCGTGGTCGAGCACGACGAGGATACCATGCGCAGCGCGGACTATATCGTGGATGTGGGCCCCGGTGCGGGCGTTCACGGCGGCGAGATCGTGGCGGCGGGCTCCGTGAAGGATATCTGTAAGGCCAAGCGGAGCATCACCGGCGATTACCTTTCCGGCCGCAAGCGCATTGCTGTGCCCCAGACCCGCCGCACCGGCAATGGAAACTTCCTGACCGTGAAAGGTGCCCGGGAAAACAACCTGCGCAACATTGATGTCCGGTTCCCGCTGGGGGAGTTCGTCTGTGTGACCGGCATTTCCGGTTCCGGCAAGTCCAGCCTGATCAATGAGATCCTGTACAAGACGCTGGCCTGTGAGCTGAACGGTGCCCGCAGCCGTGCGGGCAAGTGCGACGGGGTGGAGGGTCTGGAGTTTGTGGATAAGGTCATTGGCATCGACCAGCAGCCCATCGGCCGCACGCCCCGCTCCAACCCGGCCACCTATACCGGCGTGTTCAACGATATCCGCGCCGTCTTTGCCGAGACCCAGGATGCAAAGATGCGCGGCTACGGCCGGCCGGCTCGAGCTTCAACGTCAAGGGCGGCCGCTGTGAGGCTTGTGAGGGTAACGGCATTTTGCAGATCGAGATGCACTTCCTGCCGGATGTCTATGTCCCCTGCGAGGTGTGCAAGGGCGCGCGCTACAACCGCGAAACGCTGGAAGTGAAGTATAAGGAAAAGACCATCTCCGATGTGCTGAACATGACCGTGGAGGAGGCGGTGGTCGTTCTTTGCCAACCAGCCCAAGATCGCCCACAAGCTGCAGACCCTGCTGGATGTGGGTCTGGGGTATGTAACGCTGGGCCAGAGCGCCACCACCCTTTCCGGCGGCGAAGCACAGCGCGTGAAGCTGGCCAATGAGTTGGCCCGCCGCAGCACTGGCAAGACCGTGTATATTCTGGACGAGCCTACTACCGGCCTGCATATTGCAGATGTGCACCGCCTGATCGAGGTGCTGCAGAAGCTGGTGGATGCGGGCAACACGGTCATTGTCATCGAGCACAACCTGGATCTCATCAAGTGTGCGGACCACATCATTGACCTTGGCCCTGAAGGCGGCAGCGCCGGCGGCCTGGTGATTGCCGAGGGTACGCCCGAGCAGGTGGCCGAGGTGCCCGGCAGCTTTACCGGCCAGTACCTCAAGCCCCTGCTGGAAAAGGACAGACAGCTGCGGGCCGCGGAAGCGGAAACTGGTGCAAAAGCAAAAAAGTAAAGCGGCGCTCATACGACGAAAATCATACTTTTCTTGAAAAAATCAGAAAAAGATGCAGAAAAGTGTTGACAAAACCCGGAAAGATGCGTATAATGTCTTTTGTCGCCAATGCTTCGGTAGGGAGGCAGAGGACGATATCCGGGTGTAGCGCAGTTTTGGTAGCGCGCTTGAATGGGGTTCAAGAGGCCGTGAGTTCGATTCTCGCCACTCGGACCATAAATCCAACGATTTCACGTTAGAAATCGTTGGATTTTTTTGTTTATAGGCTGGCCTCATTTGGTTTCGACCACAATTTTGACCACAATGCCAAAGATTTTATCTGGTCTAATTTGACATAGCAACGCTGCTTATATAGAGTGAAGCACTACTTATAAATAGTGGTGTCAGGAATTGAGATTTTGTGATACCAAAAAAGACACCCTCGCTTTTGATAGGAATCTCATGCAGGGATGTCCTTATCTCAACGCGAAGGTGTCTTAATAACGAGGGTCAGATGCCACGGAACGTAAAGGTGAACTCCACAGGCTTGGTCACATCAGGAATATACTCCGGGTGGACATTGGCACCCCAGCTGTCATCGCCGCCAACGCCCATCTGCTCGCCGATGGCACGGATGACCGTGTAATGGACCGGGGGCAGCTCGTAAGGATGCTTGGCACTCTCCATTTCATGGGGAGTGTAGGGCAGCGCAGAGAAGAACATGGGCTTTGCGGCATCTGCGGTAAACAGCAGCCCGCGGCCCTTGCGGTCCACTACCTTTGCCCAGCGCACAGCGGTCTTTGCACCGCACTCCTGCGGCACAAGGTACTGTGCCATGTTGTCTGCGACCTTGTTCTGGTAAATGCCCAGCTTGGCACCATGCTGACGATCCCAGTAGGTCTCCGCAGGGCCGTTTCCGTACCACTCCACCGTGTCGTAGTCAGCGTCGATCTTGAACAGTACGCCGAACTCCGGCATTGCTGCAAGTCCTTCCACCGGGTCATAGTGCAGGGTGGTCTGGATGCGGCCATCACCGAACACACGGTACTGCAGGCTGCACTCTGCTGCGGGGCTGGTCTGGAGGTTATAGAGATAGGTCACGACCACGCTGTCGGCTTCCACCTCGCAGGTGGGGTTCTGGAGGATGGCGCCGCCATGAACAGACGGAATCTCCTTGCCGATGCCCTTGGTGGTAGCGTACAGGCTTGCCAGCTTCCACTGACCGCGAACGCCGCCCATGTTGTTGCCGCAGTCGTTGTCGGTGGGAGCGCGCCAGAAGTTGGGACGGGGAATCTCCTGAATCATCTCCTTGCCGGCATAGCGGTAGGAAGTCAGACCGCCGTTCAGATCGGAGAACAAAACATCGAAATTCTCACCCCGGACACCGATGTTGTGTGTACCGTGCGTAACGGTAAACGGCGTGACCTTCTTGCTGGGAATGGAACGAACCACAGCGATCACACCCTGTCCAAAGGCGACTTCATGACCCTTCTTTGCCCAGCTGGTGTCCTCCTTCAAACGGAAGCTGATGGTCACTGCATATTCACCGGGGAGCGCAGGAACCATAAACGGCAGCGGGAAGCTGGAACGCTCTTCGGGAGCAACATCAATATTGGTCAGTTCCTGTTGCTGATACAACTTTCCATCACGATGCAGCAGTGCAACGCAGTCGAAAGCATCCGTAGAGGTGAACAGGTTCTTATTCCAGACTTCAAAGCCAGAGTTGTCGATGGAAATGGCGATGTTCTGATAGCAGAACTTGACCTCCTGCATCTTGGGAGAAGGAGCACGGTCACCACCGTAGGCAATGCCGTTTCCGCTGAAATTATAGTCGGTAGGACGCTCACCGAAGTCGCCGCCGTAGGCTTGGAACCACTTACCGTAGCGGTCTTTTTTCCAGATGGACTGGTCGATGTAATCCCAGATGAAGCCGCCCTGATAGCCGCAGTCCTTCTGGTCGGCAAGTTCCGTGTACTTGTGCAAAGCACCGTTGGAGTTGCCCATAGCATGAGAGTATTCGCACTCGATATAAGGCCGCTTATCGCCCTGTGCCAGATACTCTTTAATGTCCTTCACAGTGCTGTACATATGGCTCTCGATATCGGTGGTTTCGAGGAAGCGGGGATCATTGACCACACCTTCGTAATGCACCAGACGGGTGTCATCAAAGCGGCGGACCATCTCTGCCATCTGAAGCAGGGTCTCACCGCCAAACGATTCGTTGCCCAGAGACCAAATCAGAACAGCAGGATGATTTTTGTCACGCTGGTAAGTGGAATTTATGCGGTCAAACAAGACAGCTTTCCACTCCGGCTTATCATTGGGCAAAACGCCCTCGATGCCGCGAATGCCCGCCTGATGGATGTCCCATGTGCCATGGGATTCCAGATTGTTCTCTGCGATCAGATACAGACCATACTCGTCGCACAGGTCGTACAGTGCATCCTGATTCTGGTAATGGCTGGTGCGGATGGCATTGATGTTGTTCTGCTTCATGGTGATGATATCCCGAAGCAGTTCCTCATGGGTGTGTACGCCCACAGCACGACCCGTAATGGAGCTGAACTCATGACGGTTGGCACCCTTGAACACGATGCGCTTGCCGTTGAGCAGCATCCGATTGTTCTTCAGCTCGAACTTGCGGAAACCGACTTTCTGCCCAGTCACCTCTACCAGATGGCCTGCATCGTCCAGCAGCTCGATTTCCAGTTCATACAGAGCCGGGTCCTCTGCACTCCACAGGTGGGGGTTCTCCACCGCATGGCTGAACAGCGCAGAACCGCCGTTCAGCGGGATTTTCTCGGAGAACACTTCCAGTTCACTGCGGCGCAGGGTCAGACGGGCTGCGCCCTTACCCTCCACCTGCAATGCAACTTCCAGCGTGGAATGAGTAAAATCATCCCCGGCAAACAGCGTTTTGACGGATATATCTTCCAGATGCACGGTGGGGATGGCGTACAGCCACACGCTGCGGAAGATGCCGGAGAAGCGGAAGAAGTCCTGATCTTCGCACCAGCTGGAGGAAGTCCACTTGAACACCTGCACGGCAAGTTTGTTCACGCCCGGCTGGAGATAGGGAGTCAGATCGAATGCGTGTGCGGAGAAGCTGTCCTCGGTGTAACCCACATAAGACCCGTTCAGCCAAAGAGCCATGCCGCTTTCCACACCCTCGAACTCGATGTGGACGGGCTTGCCCTGCATGGATTCCGGCAGCTCGAAGTATTTTACATAGCTTGCCACCGGATTGAACCGCTGCGGAATCTCGCCCGGCTGTACTTCTTCACGGCCATCCCACGGATACTGAACATTCGCGTACTGGGGAATGTCGTAGCCCTCCATCTGGATGTGTGCCGGAACATGAATGTCATCCCAGCCGCTGCAATCGTAATCTGTCTTTTCAAAGCCGGGGATGGCACTGGTGTAGTTCTTTGCGTAGGCGAATTTCCAGATACCGTCCAGCTTCAGCGCAAGCGAAGATTCTCCTGCCAGATATTCTTCGCGGGGAAGCGTAAGTACGGAAACTTGCATGAGCATTCAGCACGTTTTCCTTGAAAAAGGTGGGATCTTTTACTTTTGCAAAATCAAATGCAGCCATAGTATTTCCTCATTTACCTTTTATAATTTTATAATATTTCTCCAGCCTCCCCGGAGGAATCGTTGGATTCCTCCGGGGAACAGCAGATGAAGGAGAAATGATAATGGCTTGTTATCAGACTGCTGCACGCAGTTTTTCATTTGCTTCTTCGACCTTCATACGAGAGAGAATGAAGGTGATGATGGCATCCAGAGCAAACGGAATCACCAGATACATGATCTTCAGCATCGAGATGCAGGATTCGGGCTGGACAGCCAGCGCACTATCGAAATGGCTTGCTGCCAGCAGCCAGCCGGTGATGGCAGTACCCAGACCGCCGCCCAGCTTCACACCGAGAGAAGTGCAGGAGTACATCGTGCCATCCACGCGCTTATGTTTCGTCAGCCAAGTATATTCAGAGCAAGCAGCAATCGCAGCGTTCATATCGCCCTGCCAAGGACCCTGACCAAGAGCTGCGATTGCAGTAAAGAGCAGCATCAAGGTCACATTGCCGCTGCCCATGTAACCAGCTACAGCAACCAGTGCACGAGAAATCGTTGCCAGAGTATAGCTCATTACATTCAGCTTATACATTCCATTCCACTTTGCAACCAAGGTCGGGGTGAACACCAGTGCGATGATCAGAGGAATGTTGATTGCCCAAGAGAATACACCGAACAGATTCTGGTTGCCAAGGATGTAGGTTGCATAGTAGGTGCCCATGCTGATCATGGCACCGTAGATCTGCTGCAAAATGTAGGTGACGCAAATCATCATATAATATTTGTTGCCAGCAAGCAGCTTTGCAGCCTGAACCAGATTGTACTTTTCGTCCTGCTCGATTTCCTTTTTGTCGGTGGTATCCACCAATTCGCCTTCTGGCAGTTCCTTCACGGAGAAAACGGAGAGGGTGTTGACAAGCAGACCGATGATGGCGTAGATGATTGCAACAGTGCGCCAACCGGCAGCACCACCGCCCAATGCCGTAACAGCACCCAGCGTGATGGACTGGATGAGCAGGCTGGTGGCAAAGGCGAACATGAAACGCCAAGAACCCATCTCGACCTGTTCGGCACTGTTCTTCGTGACGAGAGCAGTCAGTGCAGAGTAAGCAATGTTGTTGGCAGTGTAGAATACAGCGTTCAGCAGAGTATATGCGATCAGGAACCATGCGTACTGTGCAAACTGTCCCAGATTGGTCGGGATGGCGAAAATTGCCACCAGCGTAATGGCACAGCCAATGTAGCCGTACAGCATCCAAGGACGGGCTTTGCCCATCTTAGAATGCGTTTTGTCAATCAAAGAACCAAAGAAAATGTCCGTCACACCGTCCAGCAGTTTGGAAACTGCAATCAGAGTGCCGACAATACCGGGGTTCAGGCCAACGGTGTTGGTCAGATAGATCATGACGAAGGAGGACAGGAATGCATACACACGTTGCCTGCAATATCGCCTGAACCATAGCCGACTTTATTATACCACTTTAGATAACGTTTCCCAGTCATTGTGCTTTCTCCCATCTTGCTTGTTTTGTGTGGGCGCGACCAATCTGCTGCGCACTTCAGACTGGAATTCTCATTACGCAAGTTGCCCAAATCTCTTGCGTTTCGTCTGAAAATATTATAGAATCTAATGGAACGGAAAGATATAGACAAGATGGAACAAAATATGCACAAAATCAAAGAGTTTGTGATTTTTTGATAGAACATTTCCCAAATCACTGTAAAATCTCTGAAGATGAGGAGGACGCAGGGATGTATTTCAACTCAGGATATTTGAACAACTCCCGTTTGGATTTCAAAGACTACTCAAAGCCGCTGGTCGTAGGCAGTTGTGGCACTTATCGCTTGAAAAAAACGCCCCGAAGCTGCCTACTTTTTGGGCAAAGGGTCGCAGAGACTATCAAATCCTCTATGTGGCATCTGGTAAAGCACACTTCTGGTTCGATGGTGTTGAGGAAGTGGTGACTTCTGGACACATGGTGCTTTATCAGCCGAAAGAAATCCAGAAGTATGTCTACTATGTAGAAGATCATCCAGAGGTGTTCTGGATTCACTTTACAGGATATGATGTCAAAAACATCCTGAACTATCACGGAATACCCTTGGACAAGCACGTTTTTTACAGCGGCACACTGCCGGATTACAAAATGCTGTTCCGAAAGATCATCCGGGAACTGCAACAATGTGAATATGGCTATGAAGACTATATTGCTTCTCTCTTCAACATCATTCTGTTTTTAGTAAGCAGGCAACAGCAGGAAAGCGAGAAAACAACTACAAGCATCCCCGAAGAAATCGAAGCCGCCGTTGCCTACTTTAACGAGAATTATAATACAAAGGTCAGTGTGGACGATTACGCGGAATCGCTGCATATCAGTACGAACTGGTTTATCCGTAATTTTAAGCAGTACATGAAAATAAGCCCTGCACAATACATCCTGTCCCTTCGGATGGTAAATGCACAAAGCTTATTGGAAAACACCGAATACAATATTGGAGAAATTGCAGAGATCGTAGGGTATGATAACCCACTCTATTTTAGCCGGGTATTCAAGAAAGAGTATGGTGTCAGTCCGGCACAGTACCGAAAGAATCTGGAAGAATCTACTGAAAAATGAGAAGGATTCCTTATAAATAAGAAGAGTAGAACCATGCCGATAAAAATGCGATCCACAGCCAACAAGTCTACGACCCAACGGATGATTCCATCATGGCAGAGCAGGAACTTTGCATGGAGCGGCTGTATGCTTATTGAAAAAATGGTATCTACCATTTTTTACTTGGGAGCAGTGTCAGTTCTTCTAGCCTCATACTGGATAATGCAATGCTCCTATGAAGAGCCTCATACAATCGGTTGGCTCAATGCAAATATGTCCTCCTTTGTGGAGTTCATCAACACGCTGTCATAAGCACGGAGTTCCCCTGCGAACCAAACATTCCGATATAAAAAGGACGCTGCCGCCTCTGGGTGAGAGGTTGCAGCGTCCTTTTGGTATCAGAGGCGAATGGTCTGTCAGACTGAACGATTCCCAATGAATGCGATGCTTTCAGCTTGCGTTTTCCTGTTCGTCAAGAATACGCCAGCCGTCCATCAGGTCTGAATTTTCCATAATAAAGGTGTGGGCAGTATTCTGTCCCCACGAGTTGTCGTATTTCAGTATCAGATAATCGCTCAACTCGGTTCGATTTTTGAACTTCAACAAGCGATACGGCTCCTGAAAAGCGACCTTTTCAACGAAATATACTGCATCCGATGTGGGAAGCATAACGCCGACATGACCGATCATAAGAGAATTGTCCGTTTCAGAGAACTGATCGTGCAGGACTACGGAGACGAGACGGATCTTATCATCTTCTACGAAGGAGAGACCGCGTTTCTTCCATTCCTGTTGAATCGTTTTCAAATGGGTAGGAATATCGGTCGTATTGGTGGTTTTAACTGGGGCGAACAGCGCATCAAATTTTTGCCGTTCATCGCCGCAAAGGGATTCCGGGTCAGAGTCCAGTGTTTCATAGTCCATAAACAGGGTGTCCTCGGCTGAGTCAAGGTCTGCCTTGCCCGTGACAGTGATAAAATCACCGAACAGCCCACAAGCGGTGATCCGACAGTTCCAGCCGGGGAAGGTGTCATATTTTTCCGTTCCATGCGTCCTGCATGGAGTAAGGATCGTATTTCAGATCCAAAGGCTTGGCATTTTCAAACCCTGTGGTGAGCCATGCCGGGTCCACAGCATTGTTGAACTTTTGCACATGATCAAAGAAGGTCTGTATCCGCAGGTCGGATACGCCGGCATCCTGCAAAAGTTTGGAAAGAAGATCCTGTGTATCCGAATCTGCTAAATTGGAGTATTCGATTTGCTGAAGGACGGGCTGAGAAACTTTTGAGTGCAGCCCCCTGCCAGAAGCGCACCGCAAAAAAGTGCAGCGGAGCAGACAAGAAAAGTTCGACGTTTCAAAAATGGTCACCTCGTTGTGTTTTTTGGAAAATTTCTTTGAGTGCCGGAGTCTCCACCATAGGCGAAGAGAGCAACGCCGTTGGTCTCGTAACGAATGGTATCACAGATAAACAAAGAAAATCAATGACTTCTGTCGTATGGTTCAATCCGCTGCGCCTGCCAATTTCAAAAATTTCTTGTCCGACTGGATGCTCTGGGTCACAAACTTCCCATCCCGGAACAATGCGTATGTTGTGACCGGTGCGGGCGCATTTTGTGCCGTCTCTTTCTCTGTGATGTGGATGGTTTTGAACGGAATTCCATGTTCCTTTGCAGCCTCCTGCACCTTTGGCACCCAATAATAGGTGTAGGGGCACTGGTCGGTATAGTAGAGGACAAAACCGTCCTCCTCTACCTTGGGATGCTTGGCGCAGGCCTTGAATTTTGGCGGCTGGGCACTCTCTGCAAGGGGCAGGTACATGAGGTTGATGCCACAATCGGAGATGTCCGAAACCTTGAAGCCTTATGGGTCAAAAACTTGGGGTCGGCGAGAAACTCCCGTTTGCGCCCCTCTGCACACAGAATGCAAACACCGTTTTTGCCCTGCGCCTTGGCATCCCGAAGGCATTTTTCCAGCAGTTCGCTGGAATAGCCGTGACCCTTCATGGAGCCGGAGACCCACAGGCAGTTGATATAAAGCCAGCCTGCCGCATCAATGGGCACCCATGCTTTTCTGCCGGGATGTACTCGATAAAGCATTTGCCTCGCTCTGCACTGCGGTAAAAAACAAGCCCCTCCTCAAAGCGCTGCTTGAGCCATTCCTTCTTGGCAAGGCTCTGTTTGCCGGACATGGCACAACAGATATGTTCCTTGTCGATGTTTTCTCTGGTAACTCTGATATAGTCCATCTTGCAGTCCCTCCTAAGTTGCAAAAAGCCGCTGTGCCGCAGAGCGCTTCTCCGACACAGCGGCTTTTTTGTTTTTGGCTGCGGCTTACCGCATTCGTCCATCGCCGCCCATCAAGCGGTCATTTCCTCAATATAGTCCAGCGGGAACGGCGGAGCGCACAGGGGCTTCATGGCAATGCTCATGAGCTTCATGGGGTTGTCGTCTGCCGCCACCCGGTTGGAGCTGAGTTTTCCGCAGCGTTTGCAGCGGTGGATGATGGCCCATTCGCCGCCCTTGCGTACCCAGACGGCCACCGGCTCCATGATGCCGCCGCAGTCGGAGGCACGGTCGCCGGGTTCCTCGTCCACATGAAGGCTGGACAGGCAGTTGGGGCAATGGTTGCGGTGGTCGCTCCCTGCATTTTGCGGGGTGCAGACCCGTCCGCAGACCTTGCAGGTAAAGGTATCGTTGCAGGCGTGGGTCTTATAGTAACCTTTTTCAAAGGTCTTACGTTTGTTTTCGCGATTCATGGTATCGTCCTCCTGAAACTTGTTCATCACTCGTTTTCGGGAGGCGTGGCTTGTGGTATTTGCCAGACCTCCCGGTCAGCCCACAAGTCCCAGTACAAATTTGTTGTGTTTCAAAAAGCTCTCCTTGGAAATCATAGTTCATCATGCGTTCTGGGGAAAAAAGTTATATTTTTCGCACATTTGCCATTGACATGCTCTGCGCCATGTGATATATTTATCACACAAGGTGTGCGAAATTTCTCACCTCATTTCATTGTATGGTATATCTTCATTCACAAGAAAGGAACTTTCCTATGAAAAAAGTCACGTTGAAAGAACTGGTCGCCGGCAAGATCATCTTTGCCGTTCTGGTCGCGCTCTACTACTGGATGTGGGCACGGAATGACTGGAAGGATTTTTATCCCACCATCCAGACCATTGTAGGTGGCTTCACGTTCTGGTATTTTGTATTCCGCGCTATCCGGGTGCGGAAATATAAGCAGGAAGCTGCCGACGAAATGGCCGAAGCCAATCTCCATCGGTGCGACAGCATCTGCCTGAAGGTCTGTATAGCCGCCCTGATCGGGATCGGTTTTGCCTGTGCCATCGGTCGGCTCGTGCTTACCACCGAGGTCATCGGCTACTGCCTGATGGGGACGCTGATCCTGATCGAAGTCGTGCGCACGGTTGCATTCTGGTTGATGGACGAGAAGGGACTCTGAGCATGGCACTGGTCACAAAACTGAAAGAATACCGGGAGCGGGACGATCTCAAGCAGGCGGAGCTGGCCGAGCTGGTCGGGGTGCGCCGGGAAACCATTGTCAACCTTGAAAAAGGGAAGTACAACCCATCCCTGAAGCTGGCCATGGACATTGCAAAGGTCTTTCACACCACGGTGGAAGAATTGTTTGCGTATACAGAGGATTAAAAAGACGCAGTGCAGATTACGGCAGGGCCGTAACCGGCACTGCGTCTTTGCTCCGCAAATAAGACACAAGATCCATTTTTCATCTGCCGTATTCATTTTTTACCTCGTTCGATGTTAAAGGTCTGGAAGAACAATTTTACATGGGCATCCAGTTTTGCAAGGCTTTCGGCTTCCCGTTCCGGCTGACGGTCGCAGACGCTGAGAAGGACGATGATAGGGGAAACATACATCCATGCCAACGTATCCGGGTCCTCGTTTCGCAGTTCGCCGTTTGCAACCAGCGCACGGAAGACGCCTGCATGGTAGGAGATCATCCGATCTACATAGCGTTTGGAAAGCAGTTCGGCAAACTTGGGGGAACGGAACTGCTCCAGCGTCATCATCCGGCGGAACTGGCTGATGGTTTTATCGTGCAGCGAATAAAGGAAGATCTGTCGGACTTTTTCAACCAGCAGCTCCTCTGAGATGTGGGAGAAAACCGGGATATCCTTTTGGGAATCCTGTACATGGACCGAGATCTCAGCGGTGTCTTTCTGGTAGTGCGCCGAAGTTGTTTCCAAAATCGCATCAAAAATCGCCTGCTTGCTGGGGAAATGGTTGTAAAGCGACGGAGCCTTGATGCCGACCGCTTTTGCAATTTCACCCACGCTGACGGCATCGTATCCTTTGGTCGAAAACAGTTCCAGAGATTTTTCCAGAATGCGCTGCTTGGTATCTTCCATTTTCCTTTGCCTTTCGCTAACTAATATTCGTTAGTTCTACTATAATCGAAAAAGTTCCCATTGTCAAGAGGTTTTTCTGGAAGACAACGAAACTCCGTCATTACCGCAGGCTAACGGCAACGATCAACAGAACACCAGGTTGTGTTCGCTTCAGCTTTGCAGCTGCAGGCTTTTTCTTTGCCGGGATTTATGCTATACTTATGAAATAAATCAAATCAATGGGCAGGAGGAACCAGCGTGGAGGATTACCGCACCATCCGGGGCAGGGCCACCGGCGAATATGAGGAAAAGAAGAGCCGCTTTATTGCGCAGCTCTCCTTTGCGGACAGCGAGGAAAAGGCGGTGGCTTTTTTGGAGCAGGTGCGGGCAGCCAACCGCACGGCCCGGCACAATGTGTACGCCTACCGCCTGCGGGAGGGCAACCGGGAGCGCTACTCCGATGACGGTGAACCGGCCAAGACGGCGGGAACTCCGGCACTGGAAGTGCTGCAGCACAGCGGTTTGACCGACCTTGTCGTGGTCATCACCCGGTACTTTGGCGGCGTGCTGCTGAGCACCGGCGGCCTGGTGCGGGCCTATACCACCGCTACCGCCCGCGCGCTGGAAGCCGCCGAGGTGGTCACGGTGCGCAGTGTGGTGGAGTTGGAGGTAACGGTGGACTACTCACTCTACGAGCGGGCGGCGCTGCTCATCCAGGCGGCGGGGGCAAAGCTTGCAGACCCTCAGTTCACCGACCGTGTCACCCTGCGCTGGCAGATGCCCGAGGGTACGGAGCCGCCCTTGCTGGAGCAGCTCCGGGAGTTGACCCGGGTGGCGCACAGGTGAGTGTATCGCAGCCGTTCTACGCTCCGTTCTGACCGGAAAATTGCCTGCCGTTATGACACAGACTTCCCTGCGGGGAAGGCTGGCGAGCGGCAGCAAGATCGAGAAATTTTATTCGTTCCAAGACAAAAACTTTCCCCCTTCGACAGGGCGGGTGTGCTATACTTGCCGCAGACGCGGCATGGGGATCGGCTGCGCCGTGCGAGAGGAGGGGGAGAAAACAGAAAGTGAGGGTTCCTGATGGATGTACGACAGCGCACCGAAGAGATCGAGCGGCTGACCTTGGCCCCCTGGGCAACATTCAGCGATGCCAGCCGGGGCCGGGTGAGGCCTGAAGAGCAGGACCCTATCCGTCCGGTGTTCCAGCGGGACCGTGACCGGATCATCCACTGCAAGGCGTTCCGGCGGCTCAAGCAGAAAACGCAGGTATTTCTCTCGCCGGAGGGCGACCTCTACCGCACCCGGCTTACCCACACGCTGGAGGTGGCGCAGATCGCCCGCACCATTGCCCGCGCCTTGCGTCTCAACGAGGATCTGACCGAGGCCATCAGTCTGGCCCATGACCTGGGGCACACGCCCTTTGGCCACGCAGGGGAGAGCGCACTGGACAAGCTCTGCCCGGAGGGATTCCGGCATTATATGCAGAGCCTGCGTGTGGTGGACAAGCTGGAAAAGACGGCAGGGCCTGAACCTGACCTGGGAGGTGCGCAACGGCATCGTGACCCATACCAAGGGCACCTGGCG
>ENA-OQJI01000215-OQJI01000215.1-human-gut-metagenome-genome-assembly--contig:-NODE-215-length-13500-cov-0.904659_pt1 | contig 13500 bp, 16 predicted proteins | sample MGYA00242602_ERZ504768 | MGnify/ENA primary metagenome ERZ504768 (study PRJEB26092, sample SAMD00036368) | human gut metagenome | host: Homo sapiens | study: EMG produced TPA metagenomics assembly of...
ATCATGAGTGAACTTGTAACGTGTAAAGACCTGACGAAGCGCTTCGGAAACCACACCGCGCTCGATCATCTCAACCTTTCCCTGGATTCCGGGAAAATTATCGGACTGCTGGGCCCCAACGGAAGCGGAAGACGACGCTCTTAAAGCTGCTGAACGGACTGCTGACCCCGAGTGAGGGTGAAGTCCTCATCGCCGGAAATCATCCCGGTATTGAGACAAAACGGATCGTCTCCTATCTGCCGGATAAAATGTATCTCGGCAGCTGGATGCGCGTCTCGGATCTTTTAACGTATTACAGCGATTTCTTTGAGGACTTTGACATGTCCCGCGCCAATGCCATGCTGGAATCCTTAAAAATCAGCCCGAAGGACCGTTTGAAAACGATGTCGAAGGGAACGAAAGAGAAAGTCCAGCTCATCCTCACGATGAGCCGCCGCGCAAAGCTCTACTGCCTCGACGAGCCGATTGCAGGCGTCGATCCGGCAGCACGCGATTACATTTTATCTACGATTTTAAACAACTACGAACCAGACGCATCCATCCTCATCTCAACACATCTGATTTCCGATGTCGAAAATATTCTCGATGAGGTCATCTTTATCCAGGAGGGCCAGTTAAAACTGCACGCCTCGGTTGAGGATATCCGGATGCAGGAGGGTGAATCGATTGATTCTTATTTCAGGGAGGTATTCAAATGTTAAAAAAATGTCTGAAACATGAGTGGAAAGCATGCTGGAAAAACATGGCGCTGCTGAACGGTGCCGCCATTTTCATGGGCGCTCTCGGAGGCTTCGGATTCCTCTTTTCCCAGATTTCTGAGCTGCCGGATCTGCTGATCGTCCTCTATCTGTTTGCATACGTTTTGATTGTGATCGCCGCATCCGTCATGACACAGGTGCTGATGATCCAGCGCTACTATAAAAATCTTTTTACCGACGAAGGGTATCTGACCAACGTCCTTCCGGTATCGGCAACGGATCATATTCTCTCCAAAATGCTGGTTTTCGGCGCATGGAGCATCTTAAACGCACTTTCCGTTCTCGCTTCCTTCGCTTTTTTGCTTCTGCCGTCCGCAATCCGGTATTTTACCGCAAACACCCTGCTTTTTTACAACAAGACCATGACCTTTTCCGATTTTCTGTCCTATCTCTGGGCACAGATTACCGGTGTTGCCGATGCTGCTTTTTCCCTGATCGGCATCACGAACCACATCGGTATGGCACTGTTTTCCATCGTTGGCTTCTTCGCTTCGCTGTTCTTTGGCATTCTTCTGTTCTATGCCGCCATCAGCATCGGAAGCCTGGTATCCAGCCACAAAATTCTGACGGCTGTCCTCTCTTACATCGGCATGACTACCGTGATCCAGATCTTCGGCGGAATCAGCATCGTCCGTGTTTTCCAGGACTCCACACCGACTGCTGTGGTTACCACATCCTCGGTTTCCACCCTTATCATCACCGTGGTGCTCTGCGTTGTTCTGTTCCTGATCTGCCGCTATATCTTAAGCAGACGGCTGAATCTTTCATAAAAATTGCATTAAAAAACGCCGCCGCGGACGAACCGAATCGTCTGCGGCGGCGTTTTGTATGCATGTTCTGCACTTATGCCAGATGCCAGATATCCTCGTTGTACTGTGCAATGGTACGGTCGGAGGAGAAGAAGCCTGCTTTTGCGATGTTGATCAGGCACTTCTTGTTCCATGCATCTTTGTTCTCGTAGTCTTTGTATACTCTTTCTTTTGTCTTGATGTACTCTTTCAGGTCGAGCAGCGTCATGAACCAGTCTTTGTTCAAGATCTCTTTGTAGAGTCTCTCCAGGCAAACCTTGTCGCCGATAGCAAGAAGCTCATCGCTGACGATGAAATCAACCAGCTTTGCAATCTCCGGATCTTCGTCATAGATGTCTTTTGAGCAGTAAGCAGCATCTGCGTACAGGTCGATGACATCCTGCGGTTTCTTTCCGAAGATGTAGATGTTCTCTTTTCCGACAAGATCGCCAATCTCAACGTTTGCACCGTCTTCTGTTCCAAGCGTCAGGGCACCGTTCAGCATGAATTTCATGTTTCCGGTTCCGGAAGCCTCTTTGGATGCCAGGGAGATCTGCTCGGAGATATCTGCTGCCGGGATCACCTTTGCAGCTTTTGATACGTTGTAGTTCTCAAGCATAATCACTTTGAAGTACGGGCTTACCTCAGGATCGTTATCAATCAGCTCCTGCAGGCACAGGATCAGATGGATGATATCTTTTGCGATGATATAAGCCGGTGCAGCCTTTGCACCGAATACCATGGTGATCGGGGTTTTCGGCTTGTTTCCGCTCTTGATATCCATGTATTTGTAAATAGCGTACAGGGCATTCATCTGCTGGCGTTTGTACTCATGAAGACGTTTTACCTGTACATCGATGATGGAATTTTCATCCAGCGCGATATTCTGTGTCTCATACAGGAACTGTTTGAGATCCAGTTTGCGGTTGTGTTTGATCTCCTCAAGTTTTGCAAGAACCTTCTTGTTGTCTTTGTATTTAAGCAGTTTTTCCAGCTCGTCGGCATCTTTTTTGAATCCCGGTCCGATCAGGCTCTCAATATACTGTGCCAGTTCACGGTTGCAGTGCAGCAGCCAGCGGCGGAAAGTGATTCCGTTTGTCTTGTTGTTGAATTTCTCCGGATAAATATCGTAGAACGGTTTCAGCTCGGAGTTTTTCAGGATCTCGGTGTGCAGTGCTGCAACGCCGTTAACAGAAAATCCGTAGTGGATATCCATGTGTGCCATATGGACGCGCTGATCCTTATCGATGATCGCTACTTTCTCATCTTTGTATTTCTTCTTTGCCTGTGCGTCCAGCTCGTGGATAATCGGCATCAGGTGCGGAACAACCTCCTCGAGGTAATCGATCGGCCATTTTTCCAGTGCCTCTGCCAGGATGGTGTGGTTGGTGTAAGCACAGGTCTTGCTTACAACATCGATGGCTTCCTGCATGGTAAAGCCTCTCTCCTGCAGCAGACGGATCAGCTCCGGAATGACCATGGACGGATGGGTATCGTTGATCTGGATCACAACGTGATCATACAGCTTGTGCAGATCGTAGCCCTTCTGCTCGCACTCCATGAGGATAAACTGTGCGCCGTTGCTGACCATGAAATACTGCTGGTAGATACGAAGCAGCTGTCCGGCACGGTCGCTGTCATCCGGGTAGAGGAACAGTGTCAGGTTTTTCTGGATCTGATGCTTGTCAAAGTTGATGCTGTCTGATGGAACGATACTCTCGTCTACCGTATCTACATCGAACAGATGCAGACGGTTACAGCCATTGTTGTAACCCGGTACGTCGATATCATACAGGGTAGAATGCATCGTGAAGTTTTTATACGGAACTGCAAAGGATACCGGCTGTCTGACGAGCCAGCTCTCATTTGTGATCCATGGATTTTTCACTTCTTTCTGTTTGTGGTCGACCAGAAGCTGGCGGAACAGACCGAAGTGATAATTAAGGCCGATACCGTCTCCCGGCAGGCCAAGCGTTGCGATAGAATCAAGGAAGCATGCTGCCAGACGGCCGAGACCTCCGTTTCCAAGGGACGGCTCCATTTCCATCTCCTCGATCTCGGTCAGCTCTCTTCCGTGAGCTGCAAGTGCTTTTTCAACTTCCTCGTACATGCCAAGGTTAATCAGGTTATTGGACAGTCAGTTTTCCGATCAGAAACTCTGCTGAAATATAATACAGCTTCTTACTTCCGGTGTTTCTTTTGCGACCTGCCATCTCCTGTTTGGTGATAACCATCAGGGCTTCAAAGATTTCGCTCTTTGTGCAGTTGTCCAGATCTCTTCCAAAACGCTCTTTTAAGATTGCCTGAATTCTTTCTTCCATTTTTTTCTCCTCGTATTGCTGTGGATAAATTCCCACAGTGTCATTTAGTTGCGCTGCCATTCCAGATTTCCTGCAATTGGCAGCTTTCGCAGTTCCATTCAAAGCTTTTCCCTGAATGGGACGGTTCACTTCTGAATCACTTTTCGGGGCAGCGAAACAGCAAATATTTTACTGCTGCGCGATCCGCGACTTCGTAGATTCCCTTACGACGAGTTCCCCATCGTATACTTTGCTGCAGGGTTCTTCTTTTCCTGAAATTAAGGAAAACAGCATCTTCGCCGTCTCTGCGGCAAGCTGCTCCACCGGCTGACGGATCGTTGTGATACTGGTATATAATACTCTCCCGCATCAATTCCGTCAAATCCGGCAACGGAAATATCATCCGGCACGGTAAGCCCGGCCTCTTTTAAGGCACGGCACGCACCGATTGCCAGCGTATCCGCGGTGGCATACAGCGCGGAAAACTCCGTCTTTTTTTCCAGAATTTCTTTTGTTATCTTGTACCCTGTGGCGAAAGAATACGTGTCGTCCTTCGTCATATGAAATACCAGATCAGGGTCATAAGGTATCCCATGATCCAGTAAAGCCTGGCGGTACGCATTCAGACGGAGGCGTCCGATACTGATGTCGTCCTCGCAGGCGGTAATGATGGCAATGCGCCGGTGCCCGAGACCACAGAGATAATCTACCATCTTATAGCTTTCCCTGTAGTCATCGACCGATACGCTCGCGCACGGTTTTCCTCCGTCTGAAACCGCCCCGATTGTACTGATCACGTACGGAACCGGGATCTGCGCCATTTTCTCATGCGGATGCGTAAAGTTTCCGCCGAGGAAAATGATGCCGCGCAGCCGTTTTTTCTTTGACGATCTCGATCGCGGAGTCTACCTCATTTGCCTTTTCCTCTACTCGCTCAATAATGCAGGCGTATTTCTTTTTTCGCACAACCTCTTCAATCACACTGATCATGTTGTTGAAGAACATGTTGTCCATGCCTTTTACCAGAATGGCAATCGCTTTGGCATTCGACCGCTTCAGGTTTCTGGCACTGTTGTTCGGTACGTAATTCGATTCGGCAATCACCTTTAAGATCATCTCTTTTGTTTCCGGATTGATGTCCGGATGATTGTTCATCGCTCTCGATACGGTACTCACGCCTACCTTACATTTGCGGGCAATGTCCCTGATTGTTACCTGTTCCATATTCTGCAGGCCTCTCCTTTAAACTCTGTATCTGTTCTGCCGGAATCTCTTCCGGCTTGTTTTCCCGGCCTGTTTTGCTTTCTCTCCGGCGCGTATTTTTATTTTGCAATACGTGCTGTAATCTGTGTCAGCCGGTGAATTCTCTTTGCCATTTCCGATGTAAACTGTCCCGGAAGCAGGCGCCATTTCCAGTTATTTCCAAGTGTAGACGGATAGTTAATTCTCGCCTCCGTTCCAAGACCTAAAAATTCCTGCATCGGAGTGACAGCCAGATTTGCCACGCTCTCCATTGACATGCGAATAAAATCCCACGGGAGTTCCTCGTCGGTACTCTTTGCATTTCCCATATACTCTTTGGAGAATTCGCGGTCTTCCTCGCTCATCACATAATACCAGCCAAGAATCGTATCGTTGTCGTGTGTTCCGGTGTAAACAACACAGTTTCTCTCGTAATTGTGCGGCAGATAATCACTCTCCTCACGGGAGTCAAAAGCAAACTGCAGCACCTTCATACCCGGATAGCCGGATTCTTTCACCATTTCGATCACGCTCTCGGTAAGATATCCCAGGTCTTCTGCGATGACATCCACATCGCCGAGCTTTTCTTTGACGGTGTTGAACAGATCCATGCCCGGTCCTTTTTCCCAGTGGCCGCGCTCTGCCGTCTGATCACCGAACGGGATGGAATAATATTCATCAAAATCCGCGGAAATGGTCGATGCGGACAGTATCGTACAGTTTAAACACGTGAGCCAGACGTAACAGCCACCATGCATAACCTGTGCTCTTATGATAGTCCCATTTGTATAACGGGTTGCCCCAGAGCTGTCCGGTTGCGGAGAACGCATCCGGCGGCATCCGGCAACTGCTTTTTGGCTGGTTGTCCTCATCAAACTGGAACAGAACCGGATTTGCCCAGGTATCGGCACTGTCAAATGCAACATAAATCGGAATATCACCGATGATACGGATACCCTTTTCATTTGCGTATGCCTTCAGTGCTTTCCACTGTTTCAGGAACATAAACTGCTGGAATTTGTAAAATGCAATCTCCTCGGCAAGTTCTTCCCGTTTCTGATTCAGTGCTGCTTCTTCTCTGTCCTTTAATTCTGCCGGCCACTCACTCCAGCTGATTCCGCCGAGTGCATCCTTAATCGCCATATACAGCGCATAATCTTCCAGCCAGTAACCATTTTCCGATACAAATGCATCATATACGTCATCTGCCGCAAATCTTTCAAATGCTTTTCTGAGTACTTTGAAACGGGACTGATAAATCTTTTCGTAATCAATATACTCCGCGTTGTCGCCGAAATCGCACGCATCACACTCTTCTTCTGTCAGAAGTTCCTCTTTTACCAGGGTCTCCAAATCAATAAAATATGGATTTCCGGCAAAAGTAGAGAACGACTGGTACGGCGAATCTCCATATCCCGTCGGTCCAAGTGGAAGAATCTGCCAGTAGCTCTGGCCGGCCTCCTCCAGGCGATCCACAAATTCATACGCTTCTTTCGAAAAACATCCGATTCCATATCGGGACGGCAGCGAAGCTACCGGAAGTAAAATACCACTTGCTCTCATTTTTAAACCCTTTCTCCTTGTCGTTTTTTCTATCCATCCGACCCCACAAATACATAATTCCTGTTCACGGATACGCAGCAAATTGTAACTTATGCAACCCCTATAGCCAGCTCATTTTGTTTCGTAAAAACAGGGCTGTCGGTATCTCGTCTGCATTTCCGGAAACGGTGTCGGTAACGTTTCCGGAACTCGTTATATTTACAATACCATACTCTGCATCAAAAAACAACCCCCAACCCCCTTATCATATTTACCAAATATTGAATACTCTGTTTATTCAAAACAACGAATTTGCATTTTTATAACGATACAAGCCATACATAAAAAGACAGCATGCGGGGACGGAACCGCTTTGGGCACTTAAAAATCATGAATTTTTCAAGCCTCCCATATAGGTTCTGTCCCCGCATGCTGTCTTTTGCGTTATCTGTTTTTCACTTAAAACTCCAGAATTATCTTTGTTCCGGTTCCAAGCGTACTCTCAATTTTAATCTTTGCATCATGAAGAATCGCTCCATGCTTCACAATGGAAAGTCCAAGTCCCGTACCTCCCGTTTCACGGGAATGACTCTTATCTACACGATAGAACCGTTCAAAGATCCGCTCCTGATCTTCCTTTGCAATTCCGATTCCGGTATCTGCCACAGATACCACTGCCCGTCCGTTTCTTCCGCGGGAAACCGTCACTTCGACCTCACCGTCCCTGCGGTTGTACTTGATCGCATTGTCGCAGAGATTGTAGATCATCTCATAGAGAACCTGCCGTGCACCTTTGATCCGGCAGCTCTCTCCTCTCAGTGTCATCTTCACCTGCTGCTCCTTTGCCCGTATGGAAAGATGTCCCTCGACATCACGGCAGATCTGCATCAGATCCACTTCCTCCATCGGGATCGACTGGTCGTTCTCGTCCAGTCTGGACAGCTTGATAATATCCTCGACAAGAGAGCTTAACCTGCTCGCCTCACTGTGGATTCTTCCCGCAAATTTTGGAATATCCTCCGGTTTTACCATGTTATTTTCTATGATCTCCGCATATCCGGAAATTGACATCAGTGGTGTTTTCAGCTCATGTGACACATTGGCAGAAAACTCACGGCGCATCACCTCCGCTTTCTGTTTTTCTGTCACATCCAGCACCAGGATGACCGCACCGGATACAACATTGTCCACACGCACCGGATTAGCAAGAAGCTGATAGACTCTTCCGTTTAATTCCAGCATCCGCTCCTCGGAACTGCCCTCCAGAGCATGATCCAGCGCCTCCTTCAGCTGCTCATTGCGGCTGACTGTCACAATATTGTGATTGATGCACTCCTCTGCCGTCACATCAAACAAATTCTGTGCCGAGCGGTTGATGGAGAGTACAACCGACTGGTTTGTCACGATCAGACCATCCTTCATATATTCCGTGATGGCAAGATACTCCTCCTGATTATGGCGGAGCTCCTCCATCTGCTGCTGGATCTGCTTCTGCTGCTGATGAATTCTGCCAAGCAGCGGACTCAATTCCTCATACGCTTTGTTGTCCAGCGGATGATTCAGATCAATCTCATTGATCGGCTTTACGAGTGCCTTTGTCATATGGCTGACCATCATCAGCTCTACGACAAGAACTGCCGCAATCAGCACAGCCACAAGCCATATATTCCGCAGCATCACACCGAACACACTGTCCGTTGTCAGGGAAACACGGATGATTTTTCCATTGTCCAGGCGCAGTGCCGTATAATATGTTTTGCTCCGCAGCGTTTCGGAATAACGGGAAATATTGCTTTCCCCTGTCTTTTCTGCCTCAATCACCTCCGGCCGCCCGGAATGATTTCCCATCATCTTCGCATCCTCGACCGAATCAAACAGAACGGTTCCGTCCGTGTCAATCAGGGTGACCCGACTTGCTGTAATCTTTCCGGCCGGTTTATCCAGACTGTCATCACCCATCTTGTCCAGAAAATACCTGTAATACTCACATTCATTTCTCACCGAAACACGAAGCTGCTCCGCCGTATTGTTGTACATTGCCCAGCTCATGGTGAAAAAAGTCAGGATAATCGCAGCGATAATCAACGCTCCCGCATGTTGAAAGACTTTTTTACGCATCTTACTTTCTCAGCCTCCTATCCGGTATCCCACGCCGCGGACCGTCTCGATCAGCTCGCCGCATTCGCCCAGCTTCTGGCGGAGTGTACGCACATGAACGTCTACCGTACGGGTTTCTCCGTCAAAATCATAACCCCAGACATGGCCGAGCAGACGGTCTCTCGTAAGGACAATTCCTTTATTTCCATTAAAAATTTCAGCAGTTCAAACTCTTTTAAGGTCAGGGTAACCTTCTCCCCTTGGCCAGAACCTGGTGCTGCTTTACCTGAATCTGCAGATCCCCGGTCTCCAGCACATCGTTTTCCTTCTCTTCTTTTCCGGCACGGCGCAGCACGGCACGTACCCTTGCGATAAATTCCATCATGCCGAACGTTGGTAATATAGTCATCGGCTCCGCAGTCCAGGCCCATGACCTTATCATACTCAGCGCCCTTTGCCGTTACCATAATGACCGGAATTTCTTTTGTTACTTCCGATGCCTTGAGGCGTGAAAGAATTTCAAGACCATCCTCTCCCGGAAGCATGATATCCAGGAGAATCAGATCCGGAAGCTGTTCTGCAATAGCTGCATTCAGCTCTTTTCCGCTTTCCAGGCCTCTTGCGGTAAAACCGCTCGATTCCAGTGTGTATACGATCAGTTCCCGTATATTTCTTTCATCTTCCACGCAGTAAATCATCTGTTATTCCCCTTTATGGTGACCGTTAATGGAATACACAACCCATTCCGCAATGTTTGTTGCATGGTCACCGATTCTTTCATAATATTTTGCAATCATCAGATAGTCCAGAGACTGGACATCTGTGGTAATTCCCTTTCGCATACCCTGCAGAATTTCATCCTTTACCTCGTCAAAAAGATCATCCACGATATCATCGGAATCGATAACCTCCCGTGCAAGCTTCAGATCCTGCTTAACGTATGCATCGATGCATTTTGTTACCATAGAAGCTGTTGCTTTCGCCATATCCTTCAGACGGATGCTTGCATCCGGCACATCAAGACTCGTTACTTTTACGATATCCGCAATATCTGCTGCCTGGTCTCCGATCCGCTCCATATCGGTAATCATTTTTAATGCCGCAGATACCTGACGCAGATCACGTGCTACCGGCTGCTGCTGTAAAATGATGCGGAAGCAGAGATCCTCGATCTCCCGTTCTTTCGCATCGACAACCTGGTCTTTTTTGATAATCTCTTCTGCCGCTCTCTGGTTTCCCTCCAGCAGAACCTCATACGTCCGTCCGATTGCCTGCTCGCAGAGTGCGCCAAGCTCAATCAGCTCCGTGTGCAGAATTTCCATCTGCTGCTCAAATCTTTCCCGCATATCAGCCAAACCTCCCTGTAATATAATCCTCTGTCCGTTTATCCTTCGGCATGGAGAAGATCTGTTCGGTCTCTCCGTATTCTACTACCTCGCCTAACAGGAAAAATGCGGTTTTGTCGGAAATTCTGGCTGCCTGCTGCATATTGTGGGTTACCATGACAATAGTATAATCTTTTTTTCAATTCTACCGCAAGATCTTCGATTTTGGAAGTAGAAATCGGATCCAGTGCTGAGGTTGGTTCGTCCATCAGAAGAACCTCCGGCTGTACGGCAAGAGCACGCGCAATGCAAAGACGCTGCTGTTGTCCGCCGGACATGCCAAGTGCGCTTTTCTTCAAACGGTCCTTCACCTCATCCCAGATTGCCGCCTGTCGAAGAGACTGCTCCACAATATCATCCAGCTTCGCTTTGGAACGGACACCATGGGTTCTGGGGCCATAGGCAATATTGTCGTAAATGCTCATCGGGAACGGATTTGGTTTCTGGAATACCATGCCGACCCGTTTTCGGAGTCCGTTGACATCCATTTTTCCGCCGTAGATGTTTTCTCCGTCCAACAGCATTTCACCGGTGATCCGGCAGCCCGGAACGAGATCATTCATTCTGTTGATGGATTTTAACAGGGTCGATTTACCACAGCCGGAAGGTCCGATAAAAGCCGTCACTTCATTGGCATCAATGCTCAAGTTGATATTTTTTAATGCATGAAAGTCTCCGTAATAAAGATCCATATTGGATACATCTATTTTGCTCATGTTTTTTCCTCGTCTCTCTTTTATTTCTTTGCAATTTTCTTCGCAATCATTCCGGAACAGCCGTTGATCAGAAGGACAATCAGCATCAGGATGACGCCGGTTGCATACATCTGATTCATATAGAGGCCTTCACTGGAAAGTGCATACATATGAACGGCAAGGGTACGGCCGGAATCCATAAGTCCTGCCACCTTTGCAATCGTTCCTGCTGTGAAAAGAAGCGCTGCCGTCTCTCCTACGACACGGCCTGTCGCAAGAATGACACCGGAAAGAATGCCGGGTACGGCAGATGGAAGAACAATTTTAAAAATCGTACGAAGCTTTCCGGCTCCCAGTCCAAAGCTTGCCTCCCGATAGGAATCCAGAACCGATTTTAAGGCTTCTTCTGCTGTTCGCATAATCAGCGGAAGAATCATGATGGCAAGGGTACAGGCACCGGACATCATCGAGTATCCCATTTTCAGGGTTTTCGTAAAAAACAGCATACCGAACAAACCGTAAACAATCGACGGAATACCGGAAAGGGTCTCTGCCGTAATCCGGATCAGCCCAACCAGTTTTCCGCGTTTGTTGGCATATTCAACCAGATAAATCGCCGAGAAAATGCCGAGGGGCGCAGCAAGCAGAAGGGAAAGTACCGTCATCGTAACGGTGTTGATGATCGCCGGAAGCATCGTAACATTCTCTGTATTATAGGTCCATGCAAACTGCTCCAGTGTCAGGTTTTTCACACCGCGGATCAGAATGAATCCAACCAGGAAAACCAGAATAGCAAGTGCAAGAATGGCTGCGCCCCAGGTAATTCCGGTTAGTACCGAGGAAAAACACTTTTGTGATACGTAACCTTTGTTCTTTCTTTTGTATTTATTTTACAGCTTCCATTGTATTTACAGCTCCATTTCCTTTAATCACCATAATGTACCCTCCGGTTCAGCATAGACACCGATAAATTGATCAGCAGGATAAAGACAAACAGCACAACACCCGTTGCAATCAGCGCTTCCCGGTGAAGTCCGGATGCATATCCCATCTCCAGTACAATATTGGCTGTCATGGTACGAAGGCCTTCTGTGATTCCTTTTGGCATACGAGGCTGGTTTCCGGCAATCATAATCACTGCCATTGTCTCTCCGATGGCACGTCCGATGCCAAGCACGATACCTGCCAGGATTCCGGATTTTGCTGCCGGGACAACTGCAAAGAAAACACTCTGGGAATGCGTGGCACCAAGACCAAGGCTTGCTTCATAGTAGGATTCCGGAACACTCGTAATGGCGGATTCTGTTACACCGACCACGGTCGGAAGAATCATAACGGCCAAAAGAATGGATGCCGTCAGCATTGTGTTTCCGTTTTTTCCGGTCAGCTGTGCCATCAATGGACGATTACAACCAGTCCGAAAAATCCATATACGATAGATGGAATACCAGCCATCAGGTTAATGCCTGATTTACAGATGCCGTAAAATTTTTTCGGACAGTAACGAGAAAGAAACACCGAAGTAAGAATGGCAACCGGCACACCCATCAGGATTGCAAGACCGGTCACGCAGATACTGCCGACAATCATCGGCAGGATGCCGAAAATATTGTTTCCCGGTTTCCACACGGTACCGGTCAAAAATTTCAGCGGTCCGATTTTAAAAATGGCAGGAACGCCATTCATGAACAGGAAAATGCAGATCAGTGCAACAGCCAGTACGGAGCAGCATGCCGCAATCAGGAATACAAGTTTCATGATCGTTTCTCTTAGTTTCATAAGATAAATCCTTTCATTTCATTGTTTCGCGGAGCGTGTTTGAAAAAGACTTTCGTTTTTTCTTACGAACTGCTTTTTCAAGCACGTTCCGAAAGACAGCTTCTTTTTCTGAACATTTTTGGATACGGAAGTAAGAGCGATTTTCCATTGTTCGCCCTTACTTCTTTTTCCATTGCTTTATATATTCTTTATTTTACATCTGCCCAGTCGGTTGTGTCGCCAACATAGATGCTCTTTACCTGATCGCTGGTCAGCCCGTCGGTCGGGTTCTCTTTGTTTACGATGACAGCAATACCGTCGGTTGCGATTACGGTTGCGGTAAGCCCTGAGGATTTCTCCTCATCCTTTAAGTCACGGGATGCCATACCGATGTCGCAGAGACCGTCGCTTGCGGAAGTGATACCTGTTGTGGAATCGCTCTGCTGTACTTCGATGTTAGCGTTTGAATTTACTTTTGTATAAGCCTCTTTTAATTTTTCCATCAGTGGTGTTACAGAGGAAGATCCTGCTACCACAACCTTTTCACCGCTGCAGTTTCCTTCGTAGGCTTTGGTATCTTTGATTGCAATATATCCGTCATCTGAAACAACCTGCTGTCCGTCGGTGCTTAAGATGTAGTCCATGAAATCCTGCGCATCTGCGGAAAGACCGTCTTTTGTTACAATGTTGAACGGACGGCTTACTTTATAGGAACCGTTTTCTACGTTCTCTGCGCTTGCCTCTGCTCCGTCGATTTTCAGTGCTTTGACTTCATCATTTAAGGATCCAAGGGAGATATAACCGATTGCGTACTGGTTACCTGCACTGTGCTCATCATAACGGAAGTATTTGTTGGTGATCTGTGCATCAACGGTGGATTATCCACTTTTTCTCAACCCTGCATCGTTTTTCTCTTTTCTACACCGAACAGCTCG
>ENA-OQJI01000216-OQJI01000216.1-human-gut-metagenome-genome-assembly--contig:-NODE-216-length-13381-cov-0.936246_pt1 | contig 13381 bp, 10 predicted proteins | sample MGYA00242602_ERZ504768 | MGnify/ENA primary metagenome ERZ504768 (study PRJEB26092, sample SAMD00036368) | human gut metagenome | host: Homo sapiens | study: EMG produced TPA metagenomics assembly of...
GGAAACCATGCGACCTTAAAGGCCGTGGATGATGTCTCCTTCGAAATTTACAAGGGTGAGACACTTGGAATGGTTGGCGAGTCCGGATGTGGAAAGACGACGTGCGGCCGTACCTGCATCGGCCTGTATGACAAGACCGACGGACAGGTGCTCTACAAGGGAACCGATGTCCATGCATTAAACGGAAAAGAGCGGTTTGCCTTCAAAAAAACAGGTGCAGATGGTCTTCCAGGATCCGTATGGATCGCTCGACCCACGTATGACCGTTGCCGACATCATCGGCGAGGGCATCGACATTCACCATCTGGCCCAAAAGAATAAGAAAGAGCGCCAGGAGATGATCTACAAATATCTGGAGCTGGTCGGACTGAACCGCGAGCATGCGAACCGTTTCGTGCACGAGTTTTCCGGCGGACAGCGCCAGCGAATCGGTATCGCGCGTGCGCTTGCCGTGCAGCCGGAGTTCATCGTTCTCGATGAGCCGATCTCCGCACTCGACGTTTCGATTCAGGCGCAGATCGTCAACCTGCTTGTGGACTTACAGAAGAAGATGGGTCTGACCTATCTTTTCGTTGCGCATGATCTGTCGATGGTCAAACATATTTCCGACCGTGTGGCGGTTCTGTATCTGGGAACGCTCGTCGAGCTGACGACATCCGAGGAGCTGTACGCCAACCCGCGCCACCCGTACACACAGGCACTGCTCTCCGCGATTCCGATTCCGGACCCGAAAGTAGAGGCAGAGCGCGACCGCAAAAAAATCCGCCTCGAAGGCGAGGTGCCGAGCCCGATCAACACGAAGCCGGGCTGCAAATTCCAGGGAAGATGCAAGTACGCAAAAGACATCTGCCGACAGCAGATGCCGGAATTAAAAGACGTGGGCAACAATCACTTTGTGGCATGTCATTTCTGTGATGCGTTAGAAGAAAATAAGGAATTGTAAAACATGGAAAAGATAAAGAACATCTGCTGTGATCTCGGCAGAGCATTTACAATCGGCCTGCTCTCCGGCGGCGCTGCGGCAGCTGTGCTGCTGCTGGGAGGATTCCTCTTTGGGGGATTCACGTTCCGCGCTGCCCTTGAGGCGGCGAAAGACGGCTTGCTGCTGATCGCGGCCCTCGGCATGTTCGTGATCGCCGGAATGCTGATGGTAAAAGGCAAAAACCCGGGAGAAATTCACGCAGAAGGAAAAATGGCGCGTCCACTTTGCCGTACTCGGATATAAGAGTGTGTTCGCAGTTCTCTGCGTTTCCTGGGTGCTGTGGGCGGCAGCGGCGGATTATCTTTTGTATCGGATGTGAAAATAGTTTCTATAAATAAAAAGAGAATTTTGCAGACTGTAAAAATGAGGTCCGGCAAAATTCTCTTTTTTCGTTTAGTCGTTATTTCGTCTTCGAGACGGGAGATAACCATCTCCATGGATTTCTGATATTCTTCATCCGAAGAATTGTAGAACAGCATCAGATCGAGGCAGCTGCTCATTTTCTTCAGTGCTTCCGGGATGGAGTAGTCGATCGTTTTCACATATTCATCCCAGTGCTCCAGCTTCCACGTATCGCGCACGGAGTTGCGGTCGATCATGCGCTGGTGGCAGATCTCCGGTTTTGTGACAACCCAGATCACAACAAGCTTTGCCCCATGGTCAGCGAGCTTTTTGGAGAAGTCTTTCAGGAACTTCTCATCATGCACTTCGCGTGTGAATGGTGCGTTGATCAGCACAATATCGTCATACTCGAGTGCTTCCAGTCCGAAATTGACCGTTACTTCATATTCATAATCGCGGATATTCTCCTCGAAGAAATCAGAACTGCGGTTGATTTCCTGTCCGCCCGCTTTGAAAACGCGGTTCGACAGCGGAATGACCGTATCCTTGTCGAGATAAACAACGTGTTTCAGCTCCTTGGCGAGCTGTTTTGAAATGTATGTCTTTCCGCACGCCGGCGGCGAGGTTACGAGGATCATCTTTTTCATCGTTTGTATGTCTTCCTTTCCAGTTGAATAAAAAAAAATCACTCCTAGCATTATAGAAAATTTGGGAAAAAATTGCAAGAGAAAAGATGGTTGTAGCCGGAGAAAAATTGATCTTATAATAAAATAAGATTTTTATGCCATCACGGAGAAAATAAATGGAGGAAAGACAATGAGCAGAGCAAATACACGAGTTGTGAAAATCGGCGACCGGGTCATCGGAGGCGGAAATCCGATTCTGATCCAGTCTATGACGAATACCAAAACAGAAGATGTGGAGGCAACCGTAAAGCAGATCCAGGCGCTCACGGAAGCCGGATGTGACATTATCCGATGCGCCGTCCCGACCATGGAGGCAGCCAAGGCGCTGTCCGAGATCAAAAAGCAGATCTCGATTCCGCTTGTAGCAGATATTCATTTTGACTATCGATTGGCGATCGCCGCGATCGAAAACGGAGCCGATAAAATCCGCATCAACCCGGGCAACATCGGCAGCCGCGACCGGATCCAGGCGGTTGTAGATGCAGCAAAAGAACGCCAGATTCCGATCCGCGTCGGCGTCAACAGCGGTTCACTCGAAAAAGAGCTGGTGGAAAAATACAACGGCGTAACGGCAGAGGGCCTGGTGGAGAGCGCGCTCGACAAAGTGCGGATCATTGAGGAGATGGGCTATGACAATCTCGTCATCAGTATCAAATCGTCTGATGTGATGATGTGTGCAAAAGCGCATGAGCTGATCACGAACCAGACGGATCATCCGCTTCATGTCGGCATTACGGAGGCAGGAACGCTGTATTCCGGCAACATCAAATCGGCAGTGGGGCTCGGTATTATTTTATATCAGGGCATCGGAGATACGATCCGTGTTTCCCTGACCGGCGATCCGCTCGAGGAAATCAAATCCGCAAAACGGATCTTAAAGACCCTGGGACTTCGAAAAGGCGGCATTGAGGTCGTATCGTGTCCGACCTGCGGACGGACCCAGATTGACCTGATCGGATTGGCAAACCAGGTGGAAACACTGGTGCAGGGCTACGATCTTGATATCAAGGTTGCCGTCATGGGCTGCGTGGTCAACGGACCGGGCGAGGCAAAAGAGGCAGATCTTGGTGTTGCAGGCGGAAAAGGCGTCGGCATTTTAATTAAAAAAGGTGAAATCGTGAAAAAAGTACCGGAGAGCGAGCTGCTGTCCGTCTTAAAGGACGAGCTGGATCACTGGGGCAAGTAAAAAAGAAAGCAGGAATAGGAATGGAAAAACAGTTTCAGGAAGTATTTCCGGATTTGAGAATCGAAGGGGGCATGGCAGAGCTTCTCGATACCGTGGAGGTTTCGCGGGTATCGATCAATAAGAAAAAAGATCTGCTGCGGATCTATGTGGTCAGCCATCAGTGGATTCACAAAAAATATATTTATCAGCTGGAGCGCCAGATCGAGGCAGCAGCTCTTTTCCAACGTGCCGCTGCGCGTGAAGATTATTGAGCGGTTCTATCTGTCGCGCCAGTATACGCCGGAAAACTTTCTGGAGGTGTACCGTCCGAGTATCCTGCTCGAGCTGAAAAACCACAGTGTCTTTCTGAATCATCTGTTTTCGACTGCCGAGATTACCTTCCCGGAGACGAACAAAATGCACCTGGTGCTCGTGGATTCCGTTGTGGCAAAGGAGCGCGAGGAGGAGCTGGTCCACATTCTCGAGAAAATCTTCTGTGAGCGGTGCGGCTTCGACCTGATCGTGGAAACCGAGATGAGAAAGCCGGAGGGCGAGAGCCGCGCCATGAGAAATTCCGAGCTCCGCATCCGGGAGGAAGTGCGCCACGTTCTGGCGCATACCCATTACGGTGAGATGCTCGGCGAAAAAGAGCAGAACCGGATGGAAGAGCAGGCGGAAGCAGCAGGCGAACAGCCAAAAGCAGCCGCAGCAGCCAAGGGCGGCGAGGCGAAAAAAGAAAAAGCAGCAGACGGCGGAAGGGGAAAAGGTTTTTCCGGCGGCGGACGCGGTTCCTTCAAGAAAGGCAAGGGCAGTTTCAGCCGGAATGCGGACAATCAGCCGCGCAAATCCTCCAATCCGGATGTGCTGTACGGAAGAGATTTCGAGGATGAGAGCGTGGAGATTCTGAAAATCGGCGATGAGATCGGTGATGTTGTCATCCGAGGAAGAGTCCAGAGTGTGGATATGCGCGAGATCCGGAATGAGCGTACGATTTTCATGTTCACGATCACCGACTTTACGGATACCATCGGCGTCAAGATTTTCGTCCAGAACGCGGAAGTGCCGGAATTAAAGGATGCGATCAAAAAAGGCGCGTTCATTAAAGTAAAAGGAAAAACGACGGTTGATGCATTTGACCACGATCTGACGGTTATGTCTGTCTGGGGCATCAAGAAGATCACCCGATTTCCGTACCGGCCGTCAGGATACGAGTCCGGTGAAGCGTGTGGAGCTGCACTGTCATACAAAGATGAGCGATATGGACGGTGTCACCGATGCTGCCCGTCTGGTACAGCGTGCCTACGAGTGGGGCCATCCGGCGATCGCGATCACTGACCACGGCGTGGTGCAGTCATTCCCGGAGGCAAACCATGCGATCGAGGCGATCGACGGCGCTTACCGGAAAAAATACCAGGCAGAGCACCCGGATGCGACAAAAGATGAGCTGAAAAAAGTTTCGGCTCCGTTCAAGGTCATCTACGGCATGGAGGCTTATCTCGTCGACGACTTGAAAGATATCGTTGTCAACAGCAAAGGACAGGACATCCACGGAAGCTACGTTGTGTTTGATATCGAGACGACGGGGATTTTCCCCCGGTTGTCAACAAAATCATTGAGATCGGTGCCGTCCGTGTGGAAAACGGAGCGATTGTCGATAAGTTTTCCACCTTCGTCAATCCGAAAGTCCCGATCCCGTTCCGGATTGAGAATCTGACCGGCATCAACGACAACATGGTTCTTGACGCGCCGGACATCGAAACGGTGCTGCCGAAATTCCTGGAGTTCAGTGAGGGAGCCGTTATGGTTGCCCACAATGCTTCGTTCGATATGAGCTTTATCGAGCACAACTGCGTCCTGCAGGGGATCGAGCGGGAATTTACAACGGCGGACACCGTCGCCATGGCGCGTTTCCTGCTGCCGGGCCTCAACCGTTTCAAGCTGGATACCGTTGCGAAGGCGGTCGGCGTATCGTTGGAAAACCATCACCGTGCGGTGGACGATGCCGGCTGTACGGCGGAAATTTTCGTGAAATTCGTAAAAATGCTGGAGGAGCGCAATATTCTGACTCTGGATGACCTGAATGCGCAGGGAAAAGTATCGGAGGAGGCTGTGCGCAAGCTTCCATCGTACCATGCGATCATTCTGGCAAAGAACGAGACGGGACGTGTCAATCTGTACCGCCTCGTGTCAGAATCCCACCTGAAATACTACAACCGCCGGCCGAAGCTGCCAAAGAGCGTCTACCTGAAATACCAGGACGGTCTGATGATCGGATCTGCCTGCGAGGCGGGCGAACTCTACCAGGCAATCCTGCGCGGTGAACCGGATGCGGCGATTGCGCGTCTTGTGGACTTCTACGATTATCTGGAAATCCAGCCGATCGGCAACAAACGCGTTCATGATCAAAAAAAGAGGACGTTTCTGCCGTAGAGAGCGAGGAGGATTTAAAGGAGATCAACAGGCGCATTGTTAAACTCGGCGAGCAGTTCCATAAGCCTGTTGTGGCAACGTGCGACGTCCACTTCATGGATCCGCAGGACGAGATCTACCGCCGCATCATCATGACCGGAAAAGGTTTTGACGACGCGGATGAGCAGGCACCGCTGTTCCTGCGCACCACCGAGGAGATGCTTGAAGAGTTTTCGTATCTCGGAAGTGAGAAAGCGGAGGAGGTCGTCATCACCAATCCGCGCAAAATCTCCGACCTTGTCGAGAAAATCTCCCCGATCCGTGCCGGAAAATTCCCGCCGGTCATCGAAGATTCCGACAAGACACTGCGTAGAATCTGCTACGACCGCGCGCATGAAATCTACGGCGAGGAGCTGCCGGAGATCGTTTCCGCGCGCCTCGAACGGGAGCTGAACTCCATTATTTCCAACGGATATGCCGTTATGTACATCATCGCACAGAAACTGGTGTGGAAGTCGAACGAGGACGGCTACCTCGTAGGATCGCGTGGTTCCGTCGGTTCCTCGTTCGTTGCGACGATGGCGGGAATCACGGAGGTAAACCCGTTGAGCCCGCATTACTACTGTGAGTCGTGCCATTACAGCGAGTTCGATTCGCCGCGCGTCAAAGAGTACGTCGGCCGTGCCGGATGCGATATGCCGGACGCCGTCTGCCCGAACTGCGGCAAGCCGCTGAAAAAAGCCGGATTTGACATTCCGTTCGAGACGTTCCTTGGATTCAAGGGAAACAAAGAGCCGGATATCGACCTGAACTTCTCCGGTGATTACCAGAGTAAGGCGCACAAATACACAGAGGTTATTTTCGGCGCCGGTCAGACGTTCCGTGCGGGAACCATCGGTACGCTGGCGGATAAAACAGCGTTTGGTTACGTGAAGAACTATTACGAAGAGCGCGGCCAGCACAAACGGAACTGCGAGATCGACCGGATCGTGGAAGGATGCACCGGCATCCGCCGTACCACCGGCCAGCACCCGGGCGGTATCATCGTTCTGCCGTTCGGTGAGGACATCAACTCCTTCACCCCGGTGCAGCATCCGGCGAACGATATGACAACCGACATTATTACGACCCATTTCGATTACCACTCCATTGATGCCAACCTCTTAAAGCTCGACATTCTCGGACACGATGATCCGACCATGATCCGTATGCTCGAGGATATCACGCACCTTGATGCGCAGACGATTCCGCTCGATAACCCGGAGGTCATGTCGCTGTTCAAGAGCACCGAGGCGCTCGGCATCAAGCCGGAGGACATCGGCGGCTGCCCGCTTGGATGTCTTGGCGTGCCGGAGTTCGGTACCGATTTCGTTATCCAGATGCTTCTGGACACGAAGCCGCAGTCGTTCTCTGACCTGATCCGTATCTCCGGTCTGTCGCACGGAACCGACGTATGGCTCGGCAATGCGCAGACATTGATCGAGGAGGGCAAGGCGACGATTTCCACCGCCATCTGTACCCGGGACGATATCATGATCTACCTGATCGACAAGGGACTCGAAAGTGAGCTTTCCTTTACGATCATGGAGAGCGTGCGAAAAGGAAAGGGCTTAAAGCCGGAGTGGGAAGAGGAGATGAAGGCCCACGATGTGCCGGACTGGTACATCTGGTCATGTAAAAAGATCAAGTACATGTTCCCGAAAGCCCACGCGGCGGCGTACGTCATGATGGCGTACCGCATCGCTTACTATAAAATTTTCTATCCGCTGGCGTACTATGCGGCGTACTTCTCCATTCGTGCGTCCGCATTCTCCTACGAGCTCATGTGCATGGGACGCGACCGGCTGGAATATTATATGAAAGATTACGAAAAACGGAAAGACACGCTGACTCAGAAGGAGCAGGCAACCGTCAAGGATATGAAGATTGTCCAGGAAATGTACGCCCGCGGCTTCGATTTCGTGCCGGTGGACCTCTATAAGGCACAGGCGCACCGATTCCAGGTCTACGATGACAAACATCTGATGCCGGCGCTCGACTCGATCGAGGGTCTGGGCGACAAGGCGGCCGACGCCGTTGTCCTTGCGGCACGAAACGGAAAATTCCTCTCGAAAGATGATTTCCGCGACCGCACCAAGGTCAGCAAGACGATTATCGACTTTATGGCGGACCTCGGTGTCTTCGGAGATCTGCCCGAAAGCAACCAGTTTTCGCTGTTCGACTATTAAAAGGAGCGTCCCCTTTCCGTTGCAATCCCGTGCGTCTTGGGGTATAATCAGACGTTGTGGAAAAGAACGAAAACGATTTAGATAAAATAAGGTGAAAAACATTGAGAAGAAGATTGGAACAACTGCTGAACGGCAGATTTGAATATGAGGTTCCCCATCTGCTGCTGTCCGAGACGGAGGTGGCCCTGACGCTGGACGAGGGGCAGAATTTCCGCGGAGAGCTGAATATCGGAGCGGAAGACGGGAGAAGAGTAAAAGGAATTGTGACTACAGATCATCAGAGAATCGTTCTGGCGAAAAATCAGTTCCAGGGAACGGCGAGTACGATTGAGTACGGCGTGGATACCAGCGGATTAAAAGCAGGCGATGAAATCTGTGGAAACATCACCGTCAGCAGCAATCTGGAGGAACGCTGCGTGCGGGTACACGTCTCGATTGCAGGAAAGACAATGAACATTTCCGGACAGGAGATTCATTCCCTGGCAGATTTTGTGCATCTGGCAAGCCATGATTTCGGCGCAGCGTACCGCTTCTTTGTAAAAAAAAGAGTTTGCACGTCTTCTTCAGAAAGAGGCACCGGAGCAGATGGCACTTTATCAGGGACTGTCCCACAAGCCGGTGACATTTCAGCATCTGGAGGAATTTCTGGTTGCCCTCGGTCAGAAAGAGCCGGTGATGCTTTCGGCGGAACAGCCGGAGAAAACTGCGCTTACCGTGGACCAACCGCGCAAAGAAACACTGTATCTGTATAAAAATACCTGGGGCTACGTCCGCATGGAAATCGAGGTGCAGGGAGACTTTCTGGAAGTGGAAAAGAAAGTCGTCACTTCAGAAGATTTCATCGGAAGCGTCTACGGTGTGGAATACATTATCCATCAGGAGAAAATCGGAAACGGCCGCCATTACGGCAGAATTACGGTGCGTCAGGGAAAACAGGAGCTTCGCTTTGAACTGGAAGTGACAAACAGCGAAAAGCATGTGACTAGCAGGAAAAATACGGAGCGCGACCGTCAGATAACTGCCATCGCGCGCGGCTATCTCGATCTGGCAGTCCATAAACGCGACTACCGTACCTGGTATCAGGACACCTGGGAGGCCATCGAGCAGTTCGAAAAAGCCGGCGGAGACATGGCGTGGGTGACGCTGGGAAAAGCATGGCTGTACGAGAGCCATGAGGAAACCGGAAAAGCAAGAGAAACGCTTTCTTACGTAAAAGAGCATCAGGAACTGCTGGACACCGCGGAGAAAAAAGGAGCGTACCTGTATCTGGCATGGAAGCTGAAAATGGAAGTGGGCCATACCGGGCTGGTATCACGCCTTGGAACACTGATGCGGCAGGAGAGTGCAAGCTATTTTCTGCTAAAGCTTGCCATTGATGCCGACGATTCCTGGCAGCAGTCGCTGACCCGTCAGCTCTACGCGATGGAACTTTGCTATGAGTGCGGGTGCAAGAGCCCGCTTCTGTATCTGGATGCGGCACAGCTCTATCTCCGCCAGGAGGGACAGCTCCGCCGGATTTCGCCGTTCACCGTTCAGGTGCTGAAATTTGCGCAGAAAGAAGGCATTTTTAAGCGGGGAACTGTTAAAACGGGCCGCTTATCTTACAGAGACGATGAAAACGTTCGATGAGAATGTCTATCAGATCCTGACTGCGGGCTATGAGCGTTTTCCATCCGATGAAGTGCTCGAAGCCATCTGCAAACTGGTGATGAAGGGCCGCCCGGTGCGGAAGGAATATTTCCCGTGGTATGCAAAAGCCGTGGAGCGGAACATCCGCATCACGCGCCTGTACGAGTACTATATCGAAACGATGGATGCGTCGTTCGACGAGGTTCTTCCGCAGGTCATCCGGATGTATTTCTCCTACAGCAACACACTGGCAGGCCAGAAGAAAGCGCTGATCTACGCCAACGTGATCAAAAACCGCGAAAAAGACCGCCATACATTCCAGAGCTACCGCCCGGCGATGGAGGTTTTCACGGCAAGACAGATCCAGAAAGGCCGCATGAACCGCGAATATGCTGCACTGTACCGGACTTTTCTGAAAAAACCGGAAGATCCCGACAGCGCAAAAGCGATCGCAAATGTGCTGTTTACCCATCATGTAACGTGTGAAAATCCGAAAATCACGCGTGTGATCGTCTGCCATCCGGCGATGGCGGGCGAAACGTCTTATCCGATGACGGAACAGGGTGCTTATATCCGTCTGTACGGCAAAAAAGCGCGGATTCTTCTCGAAGATGAGCAGCGCAGAAGATATGCGGTGACAGAAACCTGCCGCGTAGAGCCATTGTTTACGGATGAAGAGCTTGCCCGTGCCTGCGGCGGTTTTGCCATTGAAAATCCGGGTCTGCTGCTACACCTGTGCGGGGAGCAGGAAGAGGAGATGCAGCTTACTGCAGAAAATCTTGCCTGGTATCAGCAGGCAGCGCGCACGAGCGCATTTTCCAGTGCTTACCGGAAAACAGTGCGTCAGAAACTGCTGGAATACTATCTTGCCCATCCGGATGAGCGTGAGACCGAGGCGGCTGTTGCAGAGCTGGAGGACAGCGCTTACGCAAAGGTGGACCGTATTTCTACGATCGAGCTTCTGGTACGCTACGGCTGTTACAGCCGCGCCTTTGCCCTGACGGATCGGTACGGCTACGAAAAGATCCCGGTGTCGTGTCTCTTCCGTCTGGCGCATGCGATGATTCTGGAAAAAGAGTTTACAGAGGACGAGGAGCTTCTCTATCTGGCATCCTACGTGGTAAAACAGGGCATTTACGATGAAATTGTATTGTGCTATCTGAGAGATTATTTCACCGGTTCTATTGAGGATATGTGCAGTTTATGGGATAAAATCCGCGGCTTCCAGATGGAGAGCGACAAGTTGGAGGAGCGCATTCTGACCTGGTCCGTCTTTGTGCGCAGCCACCCGAAGTGGGAGCAGGAAATGCTGGAGAACTACATCCGACAGAGCGGAAAAGAGCATGTCATTCTGGCATACCTGACGTATCTTGCGATCGGCTATTTTATGGACGGAAAACCGCTTTCGGATCAGATGTTTGACTACTTGGACCGCGCCTGGAAACAGGGCTGGGAGCTGGACGAGATCTGCCATCTTGCGATGCTGAAACATCTTTCCACGAAGCCGCAGCTTTCTGAGGAGGAAGAAAAAGAGGCGCATACCCTGCTTCTGGCGTTTACGAAACAGGGACTCCGCTTTGCCTTCTACAAGGATCTGCCGGAGCACCTGACCGAAGGCTTCCAGATCGGCGACCGCATGTTCATCGAGGAGCGCCAGAGAGCGGAGGCAAAGGTGACGATTCATTACCGGACAAACGCCGAAGAAACATGGAAGAGCGAACCGATGCGCAATATGTATCAGGGCATTTTTTGTGAAAGAGTTTCTGCTGTTCTACGGCGAGAAAATGGAGTATTACCTGACCTTTACGAACCGTCAGGGTGAGGGAAAAACAGAGGTGAAAACCGTCTCCATGACCGGCGAACCAAAAGCAGGAAAGACGCGGTACCAGCTTCTGAATCAGATGAAAGCAGCGCGCGCGGCAGGAGATTCGGAAAAAGCAGAAGAAGCATTCCAAAAGTATCTGCAGCAGGAGGCTCTGGTTCGGAACTGTTTTTTGCACTTGTGGATGAAAAGAAGCAGCAGGAGGATACGACATGGAACAGAAAAATTTGATTTTAGGATTTGATTTTGGAGAGAAATATTCCCAGTTCTGCTGCTATGACAGGGGAACCCATACGGCCGTCTCCATCCCGGTAAAAGAAGGAGAAGAGGCGGTGGAATTTCCGACCGCCATTGCCAAAAAACGGAATGAGGAAACGTGGAAAACAGGACCGGATGCAGAAAAATCTGCTCACGCGGAAAACGGCATCTGGCTGGACAATCTGTACGAGATCTGCATGGGATCCCGCATCTGCCAGATCGAAAACCGGGATTACACGCCGGGAGAAGTCCTTGGCACGTTCCTTCGCGAAGCACTGAAGATGATCGGCATCGAGCGCCCGGACCAGCAGATCCAGGCGATGATGATCACCACGGCCATCTGACCCGTCCATTTGTGGAAAATGTGCGTGAAGCATACAAGATAATCGGACTTCCGCGCGGCAGAGCCTACCTGCAGGAGCATGACGAGAGCTTTTACTGCCATGTGCTGAACCAGAAGCCGGAGCTCTGGAGCCGTAAAGTCGGTCTGTTTTTTCCTGAAAGATGAGGAGGCATCGTTTTCTGAACTTTCCATCAGCCGTAAAACGAAGCCGGCAACTGTGACCGTAAAACGAGGGCCAAAAGCCGCACTTTCGATCGAGCCGATGGAGCGCGACCGCGATTTCTGCCATCTGATGGGAGAAGCGATGGGGAATGAAATTTATTCCAGCGTATTTCTGGTGAGCGAGGAGTTCGACCTTGCCTGGGCCGACAACTCTCTGCGTCAGTTAAAGAAAAACCAGAGAAGAATCTTCGGCGGAACGAACCTGTTTGCACAGGGCGCCTGCTTTTCCGCGCGCGAAAAAAGTGGAGGAGCGCCGCTTAAAAGGGCTATCTCTCCTCGGAAATGACCTCGTGCGCTACAACATCGGCATGGAGATGACGATCAATGGTTCTCCGGCATACTATGCGCTGATTGCAGCCGGTGTGAACTGGTATGAAGCAGAAAAAGAATGTGAGCTGATCCTCGACGGAACGGAGGAGCTGGAATTTGTTGTAAGCTCCATGGAAAGCGGAAAACGAAACCGCTATACCATGAAGCTGGACGGGCTGCCCAAACGGCCGCCGAAGACAACACGGATCCGTCTGCGTCTGGAGTATGATTCTCCGGTTACGTGTCAGATCACCGCAGAGGATTTAGGGTTTGGCGATATGTTCCCGGCAAGCCACAAAATCTGGCACGAGACGATGGGGGAGGTGTAAACGATGAGCGGTTATATTTTATGTCAGGTCAAACGGGCGAAAAATCCGTATTATATTTCCAACATCAGCACAAATATATATTCCATCGAGGAACTGTGCTATTATCTGTACCACAACATCTATCTGCTGGACGAGACCATCATTAACGAGCAGCTGCTGGTGTGGATGAAAGAAGAACTCCACTTAAGAAGACTGTACCAGCGTCTCTACGTCCTTCTGGAGGAGAAAAAGAACATCGGTGAGTTTATCCTGCCGATCTTCAAGGAGATCAATTATCTTTCCCACGATCAGTTCCGTGAGATGAATGAGCGCCTGAAACGGTTCGAGGAGCAGCCGGAGATTGTGCGGAAAAAAAATCAAGGGAGACTACCTTGTCGACCACGAAAAATATATCAATGCGATCCAGGTTTACCAGGAAACGCTGAAAGATACCGAGGAAAACGAAACCAACATGGGAAGCCAGTTCACCGGAAGTATTTACAACAACATGGGCTGTGCCTACGCAAGTCTGTTCCAGATGAATGAAGCACTTACGTGTTTTCAGAAAGCAAATGAGGAGCTGCACACGAAAGCAGCGTTAAAGAGCTGGCTGTTTGCGGTCTACATGAGCAAAGGACAGGACGCCTATGAGCAGATGTGACACCGAACGGAAAGTGG
>ENA-OQJI01000218-OQJI01000218.1-human-gut-metagenome-genome-assembly--contig:-NODE-218-length-13210-cov-1.183062_pt1 | contig 13210 bp, 12 predicted proteins | sample MGYA00242602_ERZ504768 | MGnify/ENA primary metagenome ERZ504768 (study PRJEB26092, sample SAMD00036368) | human gut metagenome | host: Homo sapiens | study: EMG produced TPA metagenomics assembly of...
CGGGCGTGATCGCATTCCTGCGTCAGACTCCGGCCGAACTGACCGGTACCGGCAAGGCAGATACGATGATCGTGATCGTGAACCTCGACGGACACAACGCGCACCAGTCCATTGTGCACATCGAGCTTGGCGACTTCGGTTTCGCCACCGACAAGCCGCTCAAGGTGCATGATGAGCTGACCGGCCGCGACTTCGAATGGGGTTACGACAACTACGTTTCGCTCGCCCCTTGGGCCGACGTGGCACACGTGCTCACCGTAGTCGAAGACTGATTGAGCCTCAATCGATCTGATTAATCTCGGTCAGCTCGACTAGAAATTCGTTTCGATTCATACCACAATACCGGTTCCACTTCGGTGGAAAGCGGTATTGTGGTTACTGATAATGCAAACTGCCCAATCTCAAGGAGAAATGACATGGCAGAAACCTTCAACGTCGTGGTGGAAATTCCGCGCGGCTCCAAGAACAAGTACGAAGTGGACCACGAGACCGGCCGCGTGTTCCTGGACCGCACCCTGTTCACTTCCATGGGTTACCCGGATGACTATGGCTACATCGACGGCACTCTGGGCGAGGATGGCGATCCGCTCGACGCGCTCGTCATGATCCCGAACTCCGTGTTCCCGGGCTGCGTGGTGGAATGCCGCGCCGTTGGCCTGTACCACATGGTCGACGAGGCTGGCGGAGATGACAAGGTGCTGTGCGTGCCGGCTGACGTACGTTTCGACGACATCAAGGATGTCGAAGACGTTTCCGAGTACCACAAGGCTGAAATCAAGCACTTCTTCGAGCAGTACAAGGCTCTGGAGCCGGGCAAGGAAGTGCTGCCGGGCGATTACTGGACCGGTGCCGCCAAGGCCGAGGAAGAAATCGTGGCCGCCCGCAAGCGCCTCGAAGAATCCGAGAAGTGATTTCCACGCCTTTCTAGATAGCTTTAGGTAGCAATCCAAGGAAAGCCCGTTGACGTACGCACTCGCACACGTCAACGGGCTTTTGCATACCTTCCAACATCCAGATTCCGCCAGTCGCTGGAAGAATCCTCCCGCAAACCAGCCCCTCAGCGGGCAAAAACCATCCACTCACTGGAACAATCACCCCACTAACACGGCTTCCAGCGGGCAAATTCCCCCAGTCACTGGAAGAAAATGCCCGCAAATCAACTTCTCAGCGGGCAGATTCCTCCACCGATTGGAGGAAAACGGGCAAAACCATACCCTCCAAGTGTCCAGATTTCTCCAACGAGTGGAAGAAACAGCCCGCAGACGGGATACACTCATACTGCACGCGCATATTCGCCGGGGCCGCTATAGTGGAGCACGTAATTCACGGCATGCGAACAGTATTCGCAGAATTCAAAGCCCGCTGGCTGGCGCGGCAGTTCTATGTCGGTACCCCTAGGCGTAGGCGGACGTGAGACTCCGTCGAGGCCCATCCCGTGGGAAACCGGCGGGATGAACCTATATACCAGCTATGTTGATTCAAACATTACTTATTGCCGTTTCCGTATCGATGGACACATTCGCCGTTTCCATCGGCAAAGGTCTCACCGTCAAAAAACTACGCGGCCTCGACGCGTTCAAAACCGCCCTCTGGTTCGGCGGATTTCAGGCGCTTTTCCCACTGCTCGGCTATTTCGCCGCCTCCACGTTCAGCAAATACGTGACCGCCGTCGACCATTGGATCATTTTCGGCCTGCTCGCCTCATCGGCGGCAACATGGTGCGTGAAGCATTCGAAGAGGATGAAGAGAACGCCAAGGAAACCGCTGATTTCGATTGGAAGCACATGCTTCCGCTCGCCGTGGCCTGCAGCATCGACGCATTCGCCGTCGGCGTCAGTTTCGCATTCATGTCGTTGAACATTTGGATTTCAGTGATCATCATCGGCATCACCACCGGCCTGTTTTCCGCAGCCGGTCTGTATATCGGTCGCGCGTTCGGCTCGCGCTGGCAGAAGCCCGCACAGATCGCAGGTGGCGTCGTGCTTATTCTGATCGGCGTGAAAGTATTGCTGGAACATCTCGGATTCCTCGCATAATAATCGCAAATCAGATATACAAATAAATATACAAACTTACAGTAAAAGCCCGTAATCGCACATGATTATGAGCTTTTACATTACCGTTTACCGCAAATACTTGCGATTATTTTCCTGCGCTTTCGCGTTTTCTCGCGATTGCAGGAATCACACTATTAGAACATGACGGTCGCGTACGATGCGATACCGACCACAATTCCGGAAATCATAACCGGCAGCAGCGCAATGCCGATCCACGGATTCTTGGATTGCGGATCGGGATCGGCGTCACGATTCCACCAATACGAACACGCGTCAAGCGCGATAATCAGCAGCAACGCCACAATCACCGCAACAGCCCACGCCGTCGTCGAGCCATAATCGGTGGAAGCCGCGTTTTCGCCGGAACGAATCGGCAACAGCGTCGATAGGAAGCACCAGCCCGCGCTGCCAATCATGGCAACGCCTTCCACAACATTGTGCGACAGCGAACGAATCAGATGCGTACGGTTCTCACGCGCCATCTGACGCCCGAACGAAACCACAATCAGCAGGATCAGCAGACCGCCGACGCCGGCAATCCAGCCTTCCTGCATCCAAAACGTGTCTTCGTCACCCAAACCGGCAGGGAAAATCGCACGTCCGAGCATCATCGTCGTGGCACACACCACGGAAAGCAAGCCCGCAATCACGGAAATCGCATGCCCCGCAACACCATCGCGGAACGGGTTGAACACGGCAAGCAGCGCAATCATCGCCACGGAAGCCACAACCGTGAACGACACGATTGCGGGCTCTTCCGCATTCCCATAGGAAATGCCGGGAATCAGAGCAAGCACAACCAGCACCACATATGCGGCGATTTGGACGGCAAACACCTTGCCGAACGAGGCTTTCTGAGCCGACTTGACGGCAACTTTTTCAGAGGCGGTCATTTCGTCCCCTTTTCATGATTTTCCATAATGTGGTCATTACGTATGCGATACCATTAAATGTAGCCGCAAGTGTCCACATAGTTCAGATAAAATTAATGAAACGCCGACAACACACAACAAGAGTACAATCGCGGCAACGATACAAAACCAGTACAAGAGACAAAGGGAGCTAACGTGACGGATCTGACGCTTATGACGTTCGCTAGCGACCCAGCTACCGTGCTTCCTTCTCTGGCGCTGCTTTCCCACCGCGTACGCGTGCTACCAATGGACGCGGCAAGTCTGGTGAAAATGCCGGAAAACACCATTCTTTTTCTGGATGCGCGAGATGATCTGGCCACGGCGAAAACATTGTGCCGCCTGATTCATGCATCCGGACTGTCCACGCCGATCGTGCTCGTCCTCACCGAGGGTGGCTTCACCGTGGTCAATTCGCAGTGGGGCATCGCCGACGTGGTGGTGGCGTCCGCTTCCCCAGCCGAAGTTGAGGGGCGTCTTCGCTTGGTATCCGAGCGCGGCAACTCGCCGGTCAATGCGGTTTCCGGTTCCGGAGAATCGGGCGTGCAGAACGAAGACGGCATGATCCACTCCGGCGACCTGGTGGTGGACACCAACGGCTATACGGCAAGTCTGCATGGGCATCCGATCGACTTGGCATACAAGGAGTTCGAGCTTCTCAAGTACCTCGTGCAGCATCCGGGGCGCGTGTTCACCCGCGCGCAGCTGCTGCAGGAAGTGTGGGGCTACGACTATTACGGCGGCACCCGCACCGTCGACGTGCATATCCGTCGTCTTCGCGCCAAGCTGGGCGGCGAATACGAGCATGTGATCGGTACCGTGCGCAATGTCGGCTATCGTTTTGATCCTCCGGAAGAAGAGGAAGGGCGATGCGGCGGCCAAGGACGCCGCAGCCACAACGCTTCGAGCGAAAACTGATTGTCGCACTATTCGCATTGCTGGCATTGCCTGCGATTTGCGATGCTTGCGATTGCCACGATACTTGCGATCTGACTGTCGGCTATCTCACTTTCGTACGAGCGATTGCATATTCATACGACGGTAGACTGGTGCCATGCCCCGGGAATCGAAACAAGCGCGACTGTCACGCATGCATCAGGAATACGCGGTATTGTGCGAGGAGATTCCGCATCCGAAGTGCGCGCTGAATTTTTCAAACCCGTTTGAGCTGCTGGTGGCGACCGTGCTAAGCGCGCAAACCACCGACAAACGCGTGAATATGGTCACACCGGAATTATTCGGCGAATATCCGGGACCGGCCGCACTTGCGAGCGCCAATCCCGAACACGTGGAAAGCATCATTCATTCCATCGGATTTCATCATACGAAGGCAAAGAACATCATCGGACTTTCTTACGTATTGTGCGAACGGTTCGACGGCGAGGTGCCGCAAACCATGGATGCTTTGACAAGTCTGCCCGGGGTCGGGCGCAAAACCGCGAACGTGGTGCTTGGCAATGCTTTTGGCGTGCCGGGATTCCCTGTCGACACGCATGTGATCCGTGTGACCGGGCGGCTACGCTGGCGTTCGGACTGGGCGAGCGGCTCCCCCGATCCCAAAGCCATCGAACGAGAGATCACCGCCTGCTTCCCGCCAGAAGAGTGGACGGACCTGTCTCACAGGCTGATATTGCATGGTCGTGCCATATGCCATGCGCGCAAGCCCGACTGCCTCAACTGCCCCCTTAACGACACCTGTCCGAGCGCATTCGCAGCGTAACGCGCATGCCTGCTGTAGCCTGTGCCAACTAGACTCAGCACCATGGAGGACACCATGGAAGAAGAAAACGGGCGGGAAGCCAAGCTGAAAGCCGAAATCACGCGATGGCTGATCTTTTTCGGCGTCGCCATCATGCTCAGCGTCATGACCTGGCTGGGCTGGTCGCTGACGAACCGCAAGAATCCGATCACCTCCTTCACCACGCTCGTTTCCGACTCCTCCGTGGCCATCGGCATTCAGGGCAGCGCGCCGGAATCGCTCGACATCCGCACCGAACAGGGCACCGCGCTGGAGCAGGCGCTGCTCGAAAACGTGTACGAAACCCTGGTGTCACGCAGCGAAACCAACAAACTGCAGCCGTCAATCGCGAAATCATGGCAGATTTCCGACGACGGACTGACCTACACGTTCATGCTCAACAGCAACATGACCTTCTCCAACGGCCATAAACTCGACTCGTCCGACGTGGTCTGGTCGCTGCAAAACGTCATCAACAACAATTACGTGGGATCCGACCAACTTGGTAGTCTCAAGGAAATCACCAATCCCGACGAAAAAACGGTGGTCATCACTCTCAATCAGCCGAATCCGTGCCTTCTGCGCGCGTTGAGCGGGCGTGCCGGCATTGTTTACGATGAGGAAAGCACGGCGAATTACAGCAAGAAAGCCGTGGGATCGGGACCGTTCACCGTGGAAGCCTCGTCGAAAACACAGATCGTGCTGCAGCGCAACGACTCGTATTGGGGCACCAAAGCCGCCGCATCGCAAATAACGCTGTATTACTACGCTTCCGAAGATTCGCTGGTCAGCGCCATGGAAGCCAAGAAAATCAGCATGGCATTGCCGTTGAGCGCGTCTGCCGCCGATGAGCTCAACCAGCAAAGCGGCATCAACTCCGACAGCGGCATCAGCTTCGACAAAGTGATGCTCGCCTTCAATAACGGCACCGAAAGCCCGTTCTCCGACGAGCAGATCCGCAAAATGACGAGATACGCCATCGACGCGCAGACCATCGCCAAAGACGCTCCGGACGCCTATTCGCCGCTCGGAGGCCCGATAAGCCCGCTGGAAGACGGGTATGAGGATCTGAGCGAACTGTTCCCCTACAATCTTGAGCAGGGCCAGCAGATGCGCAGCTATTTCGGCGCATACTATATCGCCGATATCGATCTGCTGGTGCCCAAGGAATATGAGCAGATCGGCAACACCGTGAAATCGGCGATCGAACAGCTCAATATCGGCGTCAATCTGGAAGTGCTCGATTCCGCGGCGCAAGTCACGGAACGCATGAACGCGGGCACCTACAATATCGCGCTCACCACCATGAGCGGCGAAAACGATGCGAGCGTATTCACCGACGGCCAGAGCGTGTTCCATTATGAGAACGGCGATGCGCAGCAGGCATATGCGGACGCGATGGCGGCCACCAATGATGACGATTATCAGGCACGCATGCGCACGTATGCACGCGCCGTCAGCGAAAACGCGGCAAGCGACTGGCTGTACACGCGCAAGAATTTCATGGCGGTAAGCGACCAATTGCAGGGATATCCGAAAAATCTGACCGACCGTCTGCTGCCGTTGAGCAGAGTGAAGTTGCAGTGATTGTCCCGCGATTGTCAATCAATCGCCGAACACTGCGGACAATCCGTGTGTTGCGCTGATTTTCTTGCGATTTCGGCATTCGGCTGCAGTTCCGTAAGTTGTCACATTCGCTTTCTAGACTAGCGTTTATGACTGAAAGCCAAGATAATACCATCAACGCGAACCTCACGCCGCTGCCCGACAAGGTCGGCGTGGACGGTCTCGAAGACAAGTGGCGCGAAGTCTGGGACGAAAGCGAAGTCTACAAGTTCCAGGGCACCCGCGACCGCAAGGCCGTGTATTCCATCGACACCCCGCCGCCCACCGTTTCCGGCCACCTGCACGTGGGCCACGTGTTCTCGTACACGCATACCGATGTGATCGCGCGATTCAAGCGCATGAACGGCTACGACGTGTTCTACCCGATGGGCTGGGACGACAACGGCCTGCCAACCGAACGCCGTGTGCAGAACTATTACGGCGTGCGTGTGGACACCTCCCTCAAGTACGATCCTGATTTCGTGCCGCCGTTCGAAGGCACCGATGGCAAGAAGATCGACGCCAAGGATCAGGTTCCGATCTCCCGTAAGAACTTCATCGAACTGTGCGAGAAGCTCACCGCCCAGGATGAGAAGCAGTTCGAGGCGCTGTGGCGTTCCCTCGGCCTGTCCATCGACTGGACGCAGACCTACCACACCATCGGCGAGCACCCGCAGCGCGTGGCCCAGAAGGCGTTCCTGCGCAATCTGGCCCGCGGCGAAGCGTATCAGAAAGACGCTCCGGGCCTGTGGGATGTGACCTTCCAGACCGCAGTGGCCCAGGCCGAGCTGGAATCCCGCGAATATCCGGGCTTCTACCACAAGGTGGCGTTCCGCTTCGAAGACGGCACTCCGATCTACATCGAAACCACCCGTCCGGAACTGCTGGCAGCCTGCGGCGCACTGATCGCGCACCCGGATGACGAGCGTTACAAGCCGTATTTCGGCCAGTACGTCTACTCCCCGCTGTTCCACGTGAAGGTGCCGATTCTGGCGCACAAGGCCGCGGAAATGGACAAGGGCGCAGGTATCGCCATGTGCTGTACGTTCGGTGACGTGACCGACGTTGAGTGGTGGCGTGATCTGAACCTGCCGCTGCGTTCCATCATCCAGCGCAACGGACGCATCGTGATGGACACCCCGGACTGGATCGAAGACGAGGAAGGCAAGCGCGTCTTCCAGGAAACCGCCGGCAAGACGACATTCTCCGCACGCAAGATCATCGTCGACGCGCTGCGCGAATCCGGCGATCTTGACGGCGAGCCGACTCCGACCAAGCGTATGACGAACTTCTACGAGAAGGGTGACAAGCCGCTCGAAATCGTCACTTCCCGCCAGTGGTACCTCAAGAACGGCGGCACCGATCAGAAGCTGAACGCCGAACTGATCGAACGCGGTCGCGAACTGAACTTCCATCCTGATTTCATGCGCGTGCGTTACGAAAACTGGGTGAACGGCCTGAATGGCGATTGGCTGATCTCCCGTCAGCGCTTCTTCGGCGTGCCGTTCCCGCTGTGGTATCCGGTGAAGGAAGATGGCACCGCCGATTACGATCATCCGATCGTGCCGAGCGAGGACCGCTTGCCGATCGATCCGACCGACGATGTGCCGGAAGGCTACAGCGAGGACCAGCGCGACGTGCCCGGTGGCTTCACCGCCGAACCTGACATCATGGATACGTGGGCGACCTCGTCGCTCACCCCGCAGATCGTGACCCGCTGGGAAGAGCCAGGCGAAGAGAACCAGGCGATTTTCAACGCCACCTTCCCGATGGACCTGCGTCCGCAGGGTCAGGACATCATCCGCACCTGGCTGTTCTCCACCGTGGATCGCGCGCATCTCGAGAACAAGTGTCTGCCGTGGGCCAATGCCACCCTGTCTGGATGGATTCTTGATCCGGATCACAAGAAGATGTCGAAGTCCAAGGGCAACGTAGTTGTGCCAGACAAGCCGATCAAGCAGTTCGGCGCCGACGCGGTGCGTTATTGGGCCGCTGCGGCACGTTTGGGCCTGGATGCCACCTACGACGAAGGCAGATGAAGATCGGCCGCCGTTTGGCCATCAAGCTGCTCAACGCCACCAAGTTCGCACTGGCCATCGGCCGTGAGGATGAGAACCACCATGTGGGCGCTCCGGCAACCGCAAGCTGGAACCCTGCCGACGTGACCGAGCCGCTGGACCGCGCAGCCATGGCCAAGATGGCCCTCGTAGTGCGCGAAGCCACCGAAAGCCTCAACAACTACGAGCATTCCAAGGCTTTGGAAGTCATCGAAAACTACTTCTGGCAGTTCTGCGACGATTACATCGAGCTGGTCAAGAACCGCGCGTACGGCACCGCAGACTCCACCGGCCATGTGCCGAGCGAGAAGGCCGTGAAGTCCGCCCGCACCGCGCTGGGACTGGGCTTGGATGCCTTCGCACGTCTGCTGGCACCGTACCTGCCGTACGCCACCGAAGAAGTGTGGAGCTGGATGCATGAGGGCGAAGGCTCCGTGCACCACGCCGCATGGCCGAAGGCTGAAACGTACGATGCGGCCGCAGCAGCCGTCTCCCCGGAGCTGCTCACCCATGCCGGTGAAGCTCTGGCCGCGCTGCGTGGCATCAAGTCGAAGGCCAAGGTTTCGATGAAGACCCCGATCCTTTCCGTGCAGCTGGGCGTTTCCGATGAAGCGCGCAAATCCATCGAAAGCGCATTGGGCGATATCGCCGAAGCCGGTCGCGTGGTCGGACGCATCTCCTTCATGGGAGCGGCCGCCGCACTGAAGGCCGTCAAGGAAACCGCCGAAGCAGCCAAGGAAGCCGTCAAGGAGGCCAAGGCTGATGCCGAAGCCGCCATCGACGTGATTGTGGCCGACAGCGAACTTGGAGAGCCGCCGGCTAAAAAGCCGAAGAACTAATGGCAACTGTAGTGGAAACCGGCAGCCTTCGTGGCAAAGCCGTTCACTTCACCTGCAGACAGTCCACAGGACTGTCTGCTTAACGGCTCAGCCGGCTAAAAAGCCTAAGAGGGGATCTTCCACGATTGGAAGGCCCCCTCTTTGTGTATCTGGATCCTATGTTTATACATTTTTATAAAACGGGAACTGCAAGCAGATATTGAGATTGCGCGGCCTTAGCAGGCTGCGATTGCACAGGCATATCCGGATACAGCTTCTGCAAAGCCTGCTGCAATATTTCGGCAGCGGCCGCAATTTCAACGGTCTCGTCAATCAAATCGCTATTATCAGGCACAATCAACGTGCGATTTCCGGAACCAGCAATGCCGTATGCTGCAATCGGCAACGCACTTGTCATCAACATTTCGGAAGATGCGGTTTTTCCTGTTGTTCCAGTATTTTCAGATGCGGAATCTACCGAATCGCCATCGCTGGATTTCTTTGATTCCACTCCCCCGACTTTCGCAACGTTCTTCGACGTGGTATCGGCAGCCGCGCCAAATGACGATCGCAGGCCGCCCGCGTAGCTCATCACATCATCCATGCTGATGGCGTTCTTGTCGTCCACCAAGCTGGCCGCAGTACCGTCGGAAGCGTTCTGCTGATTGGCCGCATCCGCCTGCGCGCGTTCCTCTTTGCGTTGGGCCTTGATACGCGCCCGCTCGGCACGGCCCGCAAGCGACGTCTCCGAAGCCGAGGCAAGTCCCATAGACCCCTTCAACGTAACTTCCGAACCATCGACAGTATCGTCGGAACTGGTCGAATCATCACCTGCATCAAGCTGATCCGCAAAACGAAGCACGATCTGGTGGAACGCACTGGCCTGACCCGTGTGCTCGCTCGCATCCGCCAACGCCTGCATCGCATCGTCAACCTTACTTGAAGCCGACTTCAACTTCTCATTGCCGTCAATGCTGTTGCGCACATCCGCAATCGCCTGAGATTCCAAGTTTTGCGCCGAACCTGCGGAAGCCCCCAATTCCTTAAGCCGAGCGGTGTACGCGTCGGTGAAATCCATGGAATACGGAATCATCGCCGAAGAAAGCTGCGACTGGCCGGCACTGTAATCCTTGGCGCCACGCTGCTGCTCCTCGCCCGCACGCTTGTTGAGTTCCGCCACCAAACCGGATGTGCCACGCTGTTCGATGGTGCGAATCACCTCGTTCACCGCGTCGGCGGCACCCGTATGTCGGTATACGGCGCTCACATCGTTGACCGCGTTGGCCAGATCGACCACGGACTGCGCCACCGCAGTTATCGCCGTTCAGTTCGGCCGCGGTGCCGAGAATGGCGGTAAGTTGCGTGGTATCGCCAATCGATCCGGAAAGATGCGTCGTATACGAGCCGACGTACGCGTCGATATACCCGTTGAACGCCTGCTCATGTTCCTGCTCACGCTGGGCGATGGTCGTTTCGGCAAGCTCCTTTTCATGATCGCGCAGTTGTTCGAGCTGCGCGATGAGCTCATGGTTGCGTTGCGATCCGACATTCGTCAAACCATCCACCAATGTGGATGCGCGATCGGTCAAACTGGTGAGATTGCCATAGCAGCCAGTTTTTTCGGAATCGCAGGCAACAGCGGCGACAGACAGCGAACTCATGGTGAAGTTTTTCGCAGTCACATACGTATGAATCGTAAGATCCTCACCCGGCTTGCCTACCGCAGCGACCAATGTCGACGAATTGCCGGCAGACACAAGCACGCCTTCGTCTGAGGTCGCGTCATTGCCGACGCGGTTGGGAATGGTGAACGCGACGATCGGCGTCAGATCAGCCGTTTCCTCCGGTCGTTCCGATTTCAGATCGATGCGGATGCCGACCACGCCCGACGCACCGGAAATCTTGGATGCGCTGACGGTCGGACCGTCCAAAGTAAAGGTCGCCGTTATATCCCACGGCAGTTCCACACGCTCTTGCGGCACGCGCTGCGAAGACGTCGCGCCCTCATCTGCATTCATGTCCGTATCAGTTGCAGAAGCGGCGTCACTCGTCAAATACAAGCGGCCCGGCTCATCAACGGACTCATATGCGCTCATCACATCGTGCGAGGCCACCGCCGAGACGTACTCGCCGTTCCGACGCACCGCATCAACCACATTCGAAACCCCGACCGCGCATACGGGAGCCGCCGAAACCAGCGTTACCGCAATGGACGCAGCCAGCATGTGCCGCAGATGGACACTCGCCACACGCATATCACGCTCATCACGCGTGCTATCGGCATGATGGGCACAAGATGCACGAAACGCAACAGAACGACGCATGCCGAGCCTCTCAATCACAATCAAAACAACGTTCCAAAGCAATCAATGTAGCGCGCGGCATGCCCCGGCAAGAAACGATTTCGCGGAAAACAGACAGGTCAGGCGAATACGTCGAGCACACCCGGATCGACGCCGTTCTCGGCGATGCGCTTATGCCTGCGCTTGGCTTCGGTCACCACGAATTCGCGATACATTTCGGCGATGTCGGGATCCAACCCGGCATCGACAGCAATGCGGTGCAACCGTTCGATCTGGTAATCCTCACGCTTGTAATCGGCCGGCGCGAAACCCGCGCGGGCTTTCAGCACACCCACTTGGGACGTGTATTTGAAGCGTTCCGACAGTAGGGAAACGATGGCCGTGTCGACATTGTCGATCGACTGGCGCAATGCAGCGATTTTCGCCACGGCATCGGCGACTTCGGGATTGCTTTGCGCGGTGCCCGCATCGATGACGGTTTCGGTTTCATGCTCTTCTTCTGGCCGAAGCCAGTCATGTTCGCTATCGCTCATGCGTACAAGCCTACCGCGCGCATGTCACTTGGAGAAGTACCGTTGCAGCACAATCGTGGTTTCCGTGCTCACCGGCACCGTTTGGTGGATGACGTTCAGCAGATCCTCAAGCTTGCTTGGCGAGGCTGCGCGCACGGTCAGCATGTAACTGGGTGACCCAGCCACGGAATCGCATGACATGATGCCTTCGATATCCTGCAATTTGGCGGGAATCTCGGCTTCCTTGGAATAATCGATCGGCGTGACCGCAATGTAGGCGCGTACGGCGAGGCCACGCTTTTCATCGTCGATAACGGCCTTGTAGCCGAGAATCACATTACGACGTTCCAGTTTCTGCACGCGCGATTGCACCGCGGAAAAATCGACAGTCCCGTAGCGTCCGAAGCTGAGACAGCGTTAGCGCAGCCGTCTTTCTCCAGCATGCTGAGAATGGTCTCGTCGATATCGTCGAATTGGCCCACGCTCGCATGCGTGGTGTCGGGTTCGTTGCCATTGCCTGTCATAGATACCCCTTTCCAACAAGCATTCTGCATCAGTCCGGTAGGACCGACTCCCCTATGCAGCTCACGTTTCCGTCCATTACCACACCCACCCCAACACACAATCCGTCAACTGCATTTTCGTAACATTTCCAACGAATTTCGATTTTCAATCATTTTTCTCCTATTTTTTTCATATACCCCCTATATAGCAATACTATTTTCGTCTTTTTACTTTCGATTTCGTATTTTTTCGTGCGTCGGTTTTTACATACCGTATGTCCACAACGTGATCATCCACATTGCCGAATCGTGCGGAACTTTCGGAAAACAATCGAAACGCATTCGAAAGTAGTTGAAAACTGCAAAACGGAAAAACAGCCAAACAGAAAGACAACCGAACGAAACAAAAGGGTCGCATGGCGATTGTCATACGACCCTTGGACACGTAACCGCAGATTGCGATTACCTGCGATTAGCTGTTGCCGTTATTCGCGGTATTGCCGCTCTGCTGGATCAGCGACGCCATGAAATCACGGTTGGTCGCGGTCTTCTTCAGACGCGGCACAAGCGTCTGGTAAGCCTGCTCAGGCTCCAGACCGCCAAGCAGACGACGCAGACGGTAGATGATCGGCAGCTCCTGCGGATCGGTGATGAGTTCCTCGCGACGGGTGCCGGAAGCGTTCACGTCGATGGCCGGGAACAGGGA
>ENA-OQJI01000219-OQJI01000219.1-human-gut-metagenome-genome-assembly--contig:-NODE-219-length-13194-cov-1.618352_pt1 | contig 13194 bp, 15 predicted proteins | sample MGYA00242602_ERZ504768 | MGnify/ENA primary metagenome ERZ504768 (study PRJEB26092, sample SAMD00036368) | human gut metagenome | host: Homo sapiens | study: EMG produced TPA metagenomics assembly of...
TCCGCATAGAGTCGATAGAAACAGAAATAGAGTTCAAGCAGTCCAACCGTTCTGCCGATTTTATTCGGGGCGATGAAGAGGATGACAAGACAGGCCGCTACATCCGTCAAGGACAGTTACTGCACAATGTCTTCGCTTCCATCAGACAGGAAAGCGACTTACCGCAGGCTATCGAGCGACTGCGCTTCGAAGGTATTCTTGAGTCAGCCGAACAAGAACAACAGATTTATAAGCTGGCCCAATGGGCACTGGGAAACCCCAAAGTGAAAGACTGGTACAGCGGCGAATGGGAGTTATACAATGAATGCAGCATTATCTATACAGACGATGAAGGCATCATGCAGACCCGCCGTCCGGACCGCGTGATGATGAAAGACGGACAAGTTATTGTAGTCGATTTCAAATTCGGAAAACCCAAAGACGGTTACCGCCAGCAAGTCAGCGAATACATGGATCTTTTATCTGCCATGGGATATGAACAGATAAAAGGTTATCTGTGGTATGTTTTTGCCAATGAACTGGAAGAAGTTAAATAAACGACAAAAGCCATCTGGATATATGGAAACTTTTTTGAAACAAGTAGCACACGATTTATATAACAAAACCGAAGGTAACTTTACTAAAGTTGCAATTGTATTCCCAAACAAGCGTGCCAGTCTGTTCTTCAATGAATATCTGGCTCAGGAAAGCGATCGTCCTATCTGGTCGCCGACTTATGTCAGCATCAGCGAACTGTTCCGCCAATCATCCGACTTATCGATTGCCGATCCGATAAAACTGGTATGCGATCTCTATAAGGTTTTTCAAAAAGCTACTGGAAGTAAAGAGACACTCGACGATTTTTTATTTCTGGGGAGAAATGCTTATTGCCGACTTTGACGATGCAGACAAGAACATGGCCGACACACATGCACTGTTCAGCAACCTCAAAGATCTGAATGAATTGATGGATAACTATGACTTTCTGGAGGAAGGACAAAAGGAGGCATTAAGTCAGTTCTTTCATAATTTCTCAATCAATCAGGTAACAGAACTGAAACAGCGCTTTATCTCCATGTGGAATGTACTGGGTGATATCTATGCGGAATACAAAGCATTGCTGGAAAGCCAGTCAATCGCATACGAAGGTATGTTGTACAGGCAAGTCATAGAACAACTGGATGTAGAAGCTCTTCCTTACAATAAATACATATTCGTAGGTTTCAATGTACTGAATAAAGTAGAGCATACCCTGTTTAAGAAACTGAATGAAGCAGGGAAAGCCATGTTCTATTGGGATTACGACACGTTTTATCTCAATAAGACTCCTCATGAGGCCGGAGAATTTATCCGCCGCAATCTACGGGATTTTCCATCAGAGTTGCCCGCTTCTTTTTTCGACAACCTGAATCAGCCTAAAGAAGTAACTTTTATCGAGTCGCCGACAGAAACGGACAAGTACGATACTTGCCTCAATGGATTCGGGAAAATCTTACTTCCCAGGAAAAAGAAACTGCCGTTGTACTATGTAATGAAGCATTGCTCCAGCCCGTATTGCATGCTTTGCCCGACAATGTAAAGCATATAAACATTACAATGGGATTTCCGCTTTCACAGACTCCTGCATACAGTTTTGTCAACGCACTGATGGAACTTCATACTTCGGGATATAACCCGAATAACGGACGGTATCTGTTCGCAGAGGTTATCAGTGTATTGAAACATCCCTATACCCGACAACTGTCGCCCGAAGCGGAAAAACTGGAACAAACTCTCACCCGGGATAACCGCTTCTACCCGCTCCCGTCGGAACTGAAACAAGACAATGTGCTGGAATTACTTTTTACTCCACGCAGAAACAACCTCGATTTATGCAGTATGCTATCGGAGGCATTAAAAGAAGTTGCAGTAATTTACCAGCAACAGGCAGCATCACATTCCGATGCATTCGACCAGTTGTACCGTGAATCATTATTCAAAACCTATACATTGGTCAACCGTTTTCATACACTGATTGAAGCAAAGAGCTCAACGTACAGGCAGGCACTTTCCAGCGGTTGCTTACCCGCGTCATGTCATCCTCAAGCATACCTTTCCACGGCGAACCGGCCATCGGCATGCAGGTAATGGGAGTTCTGGAAACTCGTAATCTCGACTTCCGGCATCTTATCATGCTCTCGGTAAATGAAGGACAGTTACCCAAAGCCGGAGGTGATTCTTCTTTCATTCCCTACAACTTACGGAAAGCTTTCGGTATGACAACAATCGACCATAAAATCGCTGTATATGCTTACTATTTCTACCGTCTTATGCAACGGGCAGAAAAGGTAACATTAGTTTACAATACAGCTACTGATGGAATTAACCGGGGAGAACTTTCCCGCTTCATGCTCCAGTTTCTGATAGAATGGGGATATCCAGTCCTACGCAAACAACTGGAAGCAGCCCAATCTCCTCAAGATTCAACCCCTATCATCATTGAGAAAACTCCCGATATCATGGAACGGATGAAATCTGTGTTTGATATCCGAAATAACCCAAAAGCTCTTATATCACCGTCTGCACTAAATTGCTACCTGGATTGTCCTTTAAAATTCTATTACAAATATGTGGCATTACTCAGTGCGCCAGACGAAGTTACGGCAGACATTGACTCAGCAAAATTCGGTAGTATCTTCCACTATGCAGCAGAACATATATATAAAGATCTTACCGCACACGGAAAACTAATCAGCAAAGAGAACCTGGAAACACTGCTTAAAGATGAAGTCCGTCTGCAAACATACGTTGACAATGGCTTTAAGGAATTATTTTTCAATCTGCCCCCAACGAGCAACCTGAATACAACGGTATTCAGCTGATCAACTCGGCAGTAATTGTAAAATACATCCAGCAACTTCTCCGTAACGACCTGCGATATGCTCCTTTTACATTCATCGGTTCCGAGCAACGTATTTTTGAAAATATAGAGATATGCACTTCAACCGGGGATATCCAATCCCGCATCGGAGGTATCATCGACCGAATTGATTCCAAAGGAGAAAGTCTGCGAATTGTAGATTATAAAACAGGAGGAGATGCCGATACGCCAGCCAATGTACAGTCACTCTTCATTCCAGACAAGAAACGTTCGAACTATGTTTTCCAGACATTCCTCTATGCTTCTATTGTTTGCAAAAAACTAAGAGAAAAAAATGACAGCCGCCTGGTGGCTCCGGCTCTTCTTTACATACATCGGGCAGCTTCTGAGAAGTACTCTCCTGTTATCCAAATGGGAGAACCTAGAAAACCTAAAGAACCGGTAGACAACTTTGCACAATATGAAGGAGACTTCAGAGAAAATCTGAAGACATTGTTGGAAGATATATTCAATCCAGATATCTCTTTCACCCAGACTGAAATAGAAGACAAATGTGCCTATTGTGACTTTAGGGCACTTTGCAAAAAATAACAACTATATTCACCATAGGGCCTCTTCTGTAACTCAGAAGAGCCCTCCTTAAATTTAAACACAATTAAACTAACCTGTTGGCGGAATTAAAATAGCTCATATTTAACTCTGCCAATAGGCTTTTCATTTTTGTAGTTAATATATTGGAGGATTGTAAGTGCGCTAATCTTCCCGATAATCCGGGCAAACAATCGTAATGTGACTAATCACTGAAAATGAAGAAATATCGAAGTTGATGTAAACTAACTGATAATGAGGAGGGAATGCACAAATTAGCATGATGTTGCTCTGTTTGTAAAGGGCAGAAACATGCAGATTTAGGCAGAAGTTCAGTTACCAGAGTGTTACCTTGTTTTGATGTTGGTAACGATGGTGCAGTATTCGGTAACTGAATTATTTTCGCTCGTGTGGCTGTTGCTTTGGTCGGCAGTTTTCTGCGTATGTGAGGAACGCTTTAATTCGGGTAATTTTGCCCACAAATATTAAAGCGTATGAAACAAGAAAAGATGAAGGTGTTGCTCTACCTTAAAAAGAGCGGTTTGGACAAGTTGGGGAAAGCCCCGATTATGGGGCGGATAACACTTGGAAGGAGTATTGCGCAGTTCAGTTGTAAACTTTCCTGCAACCCCGATTTATGGAATCCCCGTGAGAGCAGGATGGACGGCAAGAGCCGTGAGGCGGTGGAGATTAACGGAAGATTGGAGAACCTGTTACTTTCCATTCAGTCTGCCTATCAATCGTTGATTGCCAAAGGACAGCCATTTGATGCAACCGATGTAAAGGAACTGTTTCAAGGCAGCGTGCAGGCACGATGCAGGCTCATCGAAAGGTTGGATATACTCATCAAGGAGAAAGAAAGCCATATCGGTATAGACATTAAGAGGGACTCTATGTCCGCCTATCATTCCACTCGGAAACGATTACAGGAGTTCATTCAGAAGAAATACCATGTTTCGGACTTGGCTTTCTCACAGTTGACAGAAAACTTCATTTACGAATTGCAAGCATTCTGTCTTGGCGAACTCGGTCATCAGCAAAGCACATTTTTCAGAGTTGCAGCAGATTTGAAGACTGTCTGCAGGCTGGCTTATCGTGAGGGGCTGGCTGATACGCTTCTGTTTGACAAAGTCCATATAGAACGGGGAGACAAGAAAGTACCCAAGGCACTTGACCAAGAAGCGTTGGACAAGTTGAAGGCAATCTGCTTTGATGAGTTGGAAGAGGAAATGGAAACCGCTCGTGATGTGTTTCTCTTCGCCTGTTATACCGGTGCAGCCTATTGTGATTTGATGGAACTAAGCAAGAAGCATCTTGTCCGTGATGATAATGGTAGCCTTTGGTTAAAGTTCAACCGACAGAAGACGGGCGTACTTTGTCGTATCAAGTTATTGCCGGAAACTGTTCGGTTAATTGAGAAAATGTACAGCGATGAAAGGAAAGCACTACTGCCTTTCATAAAATATCCCACTTATCAGTCCTGTCTTAAAGCCTTGCGATTACGGGCAGGCATTTCTTTTCCCTTTACCTCGCACACTGCAAGGCATACCTTTGCCACGCTTATCACCTTGGAACAGGGCGTTCCTATCGAAACGGTGAGCAAGATGCTGGGACATACGAACGTAAGTATGACCGAACGGTATGCGAAGGTTACGCCGCAGAAACTCTTTGAGGAGTTTAACCGTTTCCTTTCTTTCACCGAAGATATGCAGTTGGCTATCTGATCTCTATACTTTGTATATTCTTATACATCCATTCCAGAAATTAAAACAACAAGACAATGAGAAGTACATTCAAGATATTATTCTATATCAACAGACAGAAGACAAAGGCAGACGGCAATACCGCCATTCTCTGCCGTATCACCATAGACGGAAAGAGTTCCGCCATTACCACAGGCGAGCAGTGCAAATCCTCCGAGTGGAACAGCAAACAAGGACTGACAACCGACAAGAAGACCAATCAAAGAATTGGCGAGTTCAAAGAACTTGTAGAAAAGACCTATCAGGAGATATTGATAAAGGACGGAGTGGTAAGCGTGGAACTACTTAAAAACCGTTTGCAGGGAGTAGCCACCATACCGACAACACTTCTTGCCATTAGCAAAGCCGAACTGCAATCCGTTAAAGAGTGCGTGGGCAAATCAAGGGCAGAGGGGACTTATCAGAATCTTCTCTATTCAGACAAGTTACTTACAGAGTTTGTAAAGGATAAGGGAATGACGGATATAGCCATAGCCACAATAACGGAAGACTTATTTGAAGAATACCGCTTCTATCTGAAGAAACGAGGTTTGGCAACAGCAACCATGAATCGTTATCTTTGTTGGTTGAGTAGATTGATGTATCGTGCGGTCAGCCAGAGACTCATTCGCTGTAATCCTTTTGAGAATGTCAAGTATGAGAAAGCGGAACAGAAGATACGCTTTCTGCAAAAGAGCGATATTACCAAACTCATGGCATTGAGAGTAATTGATAAGGAAGCAGAACAAGCAAGACGGATGTTTATCTTCTCATGCTTTACAGGCTTGGCTATTGCTGATATGGAACATTTGCAATTTGGACACGTCCAAACGGCAGCAGACGGACAGAAATATATCCGTAAAGAAAGGCAGAAGACAAAGGTGGAGTTTATTGTGCCCCTGCACCCGATAGCGGAGGCCATCATCAATCAATGTAAGGAAGAACAACCAATGAATAAAGAAAGGCAAACAGTGAAAGACAAAGACAACAGCTTTATTTTCCGAACTAATTGCAGCCGTAGTGTGATGAATGCAAAGATAGATATCGTGGGAAAGGCTTGCGGTATCAGAGAGCGATTATCCTACCATATGGCAAGGCACACATTCGGCACGATGAGTTTAGGTGCAGGAATACCCATCGAAAGCATTGCCAAAATGATGGGGCACACTTCCATATCAAGCACGCAGATATATGCACAGGTAACGGATAACAAGATTTCGGAGGACATGGACAGACTGATAAGGAAACATCAGACAGAAAAAGAAACAAAGGAGGAAATCGTATGAATGTCAATCATCATCAAACTAAAAGAGACCGCAGCTATTTCGAATGGGGTGACAATATGCAAATCATTCGCAAAGGCAAAGGTGAAATCGCTATGACGGAGAGTGAACTGGTAGATTTCTTTGGTGTAATATGGAGGAAACTCAACCATTGTCTACAACTACTAATAAAAGTCTCTTCCCTGTATCCCGAAGAAAGGAATACAGGGGAGGTGGAAGTATTCATAAATGGGCAGTTAAAAGGTTATGCTCCACTTTATCCGCTCACAATCATCATCGCTTTGTCTTATCAATTGGACAGCACGGAAGCCCACTTGTTCAGGAAATACATCTGTCGAGAACTGCAACGACCTGCACCTGTGATGGAGCAGATATTCTTATACGGCAGTGGCAGTATCAATTGATATACTTTTCTCTTTCACCGATATTAGCTTACTACATTACTACAAGGAAAGGTAATACGGTGAAAGAGAAAGGTTTGGCATGTAGTCAGAAAGTAGAGATAACTATTACTACAGCAAACTACGGTTTGTAAAGTTACAATGAAAAGCAAGGTGGTATTTGTTTTATATTTCAAGCAATTTGTATATCTTTGCAATATAACCGAAGCTTTTAACAAGATGGGGGATATTAGAATTGAAAAGGGAATAAATAAAGACAATGCCTTGCTTTTATGTGAATGGTCCAATGAACAAGGAAAAGAGTTTCAGGAGCAATGGATGGGTTCCAAAATTTCTTACCCGTTGAACTATGGTAAAATACAGAAGTTGGAGAATGTTTTTTCGATATTCAACCAAAGGGAATTTATCGGAATGATACAAGAAGTACGAATTGACAAAGATAACATACACATAGGTAGATTTATAATAGAACCTCGAAAAACAGGATTGGGTTTTGGAACAGCGGCACTAAAAAGATTTATAGATTTCCTTTTTGAGGATGATAATATTAAAAGTATTTCCCTTACAGTCTTTGATTTCAACCAAAAAGCAAAGAGAATTTATGAGAAACTCGGGTTTGAAATCAATGAAGTAATTGAGACTCCAAGGCTGAAATACATTATGAAGAGATACAGGTAAATCCGAGTTTATCTAACTCCATACAGCAAAATAGTTTAAGAAAAAACAAATCGATTTATCCGATAAACAACGGCACTTGAAGCAGATTAAACAGAAAGAACTTGCTCTGTACTTAATGGAACAAGTTCTTTGTATCTCATATATCTCACGACCTTTTCTCAATAGTCATGCCGTTTCTTTCTTATCAAATTTTCCTTCATCTTGGAGGTTTCACGGCAACAACAGAAAACAGCATCGGTATCTCGCCATTCTTTCCTGCGATTTTGAACGTTCCGTTCTTTTCAGCATCATATTCCCGAAAAGGTTGAAAGGCGAGTAATCGTATTCTCCGAAAGACTTTATCTGCAAACCATTACAGAGCAAGCCATTCAGCACTACAGTCAACCCGTGGTTCCATGTAATGGTCTTTTGCCGATTGTCATTTTCCGAATCTGTGTAGGTGGCTTCTTCAACAACGTAAGGTTCCTTGCGCGAATAAGCATATCGGACTTGCGAAAAATCTTCATTGAACATCCACAATACAGGGTGAAATTCCACAATAACGAACTTTCCACCGTCTTTCAGCATTTGTGAAATCACCTGTCCCCATTGGATTAAGTCGGGCAACCAATTGACAACACCGTAAGATGTATATACGATGTCAAACTGTTGCCCTTGCAGTATGGCAGGCGCATCGTAGATGTTGCAGCAGCAGAATTGTGCATTCAGTCCTAATTCCTCGTTCAAAGACTTTGCCGTTTGTATAGCCTCTTCCGAGAAATCCACTCCCACTACATTGGCTCCCATCTTTGATAAGGAAAGCGTATCCATGCCGAAATGGCATTGGAGATGCAGAATGGACTTTCCCCGAATATCACCCAGCAAAGACAAATCCAAGTCGGGAACAGACTTTACCTCTCTTTTGAACTTGTCCAAATCATAAAATGAAGAATGCAAATGAATTTTTGTTCTTGCATTCCACGCTTCCTTATTTGTCTTATAATAATCTTCCATCGTTTTTTTCTTATTGATTTACTATTTATCTTTCCTTTTCCCATTGTTGAAATTTGCCCATACAAAAGAATGCAGAAAACAAACTTAATACGGTTAGAACAATGCCAATAGCTGCCCATAAAACCATTTGGAAGGAGGATAGAACTGTGATTTTTGAAAATTCAGCAAAAGAAATAGATGCAAGTAGGCAATGTCAAGAGGCTTGTAATGATAACGGGCACATACTTTCGATATACAATCCACTGCACAATATGCATTAACAGGTGAACGGAATATCCTGTCAATGCAGCAAACACCATTGATATTGACCTGTCCAAACCGAGCAAAACGAAACAACAGAAATAAGTATGAACTCGTGAGCAGTACCAACGGCAAAGGTGGAAGTGGAATAATCGAAAGGTCCTTGTTGAGTAAAAAACGATTCGATTTTAGGAAATCGTTTTTTCAATTCTTCCCTATTTCTGTCAATCCAACGCCTAAACATAATAATTTCCTCGTATTCGTGAACCATAAATACGAAAGGAAGAAGCATCATTATTAAGTTTATTTTTGCCATAACTTCTCTTGTTATTTATTTCATACTACCATACTGTTTCTTCCAATCCTCTAAAGTGATTTTGGTAAAATGTTCTGTGCGAAACTCATTCATCAATGGAACAGGCTTATTGTCTTCTGTATGACTGTAAACGAATCCACATTTTTCTTGTGCTCGTTTCGATTTCTCGTTGCCATCGTAGTACCCACACCAAACTGTAGTTTTCCCTAAATCCTCAAACGCATACCGAAGCAACTCGTTTACGGCTTCAGGAATCAAGCCTTGTCCCCAATAGGGCTCACCAATCCAATAACCTATTTCACACTCATTGTCCGCAATCTTTGCGCTGTGGATTTCACTTCTCGCAGTCATTATTCCAACGCTGCCGACTGCTTCACCTGTTTCTTTCAACACGACTGCACAGGTTTCAGGGGTAGAGAGTACTGCCTTTATAATTTCACGACTGTTCTCTACACTTGTATGCGGTGTCCAACCAGCAATAGGACCAACGTTTGGATTCCGAGCATATTTGTATAATGCTTCAGCATCGCTTTCTTTCCATGCTCTCAGTATCAGGCGTTTTGTTTGTAGTTCCATACTTTTTTCTTATATTTTATCTGTTGTAATAACTCTGTATGTAAAAGAGTTAACGGTGATACGGATATGTTCTGTATCATTAGTTATATAATAGTTCTTTCCTTTTTTCAGGAAATGACTCGTGTCTGTATGCTTGATAATGTCTGAAATAAAACTTTCTATTTCTTGTGGCGATAGATGAAGTCCGAGTTTTTGATTTATTCTGTCATACACAAGTTTTGTATAACAGAGCTTTTCTATGATGGTTGCTTTCAGCGAATCGTCTATACTTTCATATTCTTGACCATCTTCTTTTGCGAAAGACTATGGGCAACCCTTTTCTTTTAGCTCGGTTTGGCATTGTCTAATGGTCTTTCCTGCCGTGTCAATGACGATGTGGCTTTTGTGCCACTTGTGATATTCTCGGTTTTCTATATCGTTCCACACAGGAGTTTCATATTTGCTACTTCTGCATATCTCTGTTCTGCACGTTTCTTGTGTTCTGTCTTATCCGAACAAACAACCTCAATGTTTACGAAACGACAGTTGTTATTGACAGCAACATCTTCCCATTCTTGCCTTGTCAGTTCAATAGGGTTGCAGCAATCAGCCACGACATTGTTGCCCAATTGCAGATTATCGGCTACCATACGATACGCCAACCTATAGCCTTCCCTTTCAACATTGATAAAGCACAAGTCTTTCAAGCCTTGTTCTATGGTATCAATGCGTAGGTAAACCGCTCCGAAATGCTTTACAACAGACTTTGCAAGCGTGGATTTTCCTACTGCTGGCAGTCCAGAGAATATAAAGAGAATCGCTTTATTCATTGCAATCTTTATTTCAACAACTTAGTTGCAAGTTTATAAGTAAACAGAACTCGTGGATTGGATAAATCCCATTGCTGTACTTCGGCTCGTATCAATTCACGATGTTTCTTGCTTATATCTTTCAAAGCGTTTCCCACGGATTTCCGAAGATATTCGCTCTCATGTGCTTTGTGCTTACTGATTAGAGCAATAGCTACCGATGGTTTTTCTTTGAAATACGGGCGACTTGTCCAAATTCTCAATCCCTCTGTTACAGCACGGACAACATTCGGATTATCGTCATTTATCCACTCTTCTATGAGAGGTAAGGACGTTTCATATCCTCTGTATTTGCAAACTTCATCGAAGGCCTTTGCAAGCATTTCCTGCACACGCCAATTTTCATCGGTGCTTATTCGCTCTTTCAGAAAGTAAAGGGCATTATTATCCTCTGCTGCCAATCTACCCAATATCGTTGTTGCTAACATTCGTGCTTGATAGGCTTCGTGCTTTAACAATTCAAGTGCAAATTCAAAGCACTGTTCTTTTGAATAGAAAGGATTTCGTCGGCTCCATCAATGATGTGCTGAAAACCATGCTCTATTTGCAGTATCTTGTTCAATATATTATCGACTTCCATTTGTTATGTATTAAGTCACTTTCCGTACACTCTCCAAATTGTCTTATAGGACTTTTCAAAAAGTCTTATAGGACAATTTTAATTCTCTTATAAGACAATTCTATCTTTCTGATAGGTGTACTGATTTTAAATGAGTTGCAAAATCTTTTAAACCTTGGAAACGGTGTCTCAGACACATGAAAAATATACTTTTCGTATGCCGGAAACACGCTTTCCATCGAGATATTCTTCGCTTGAATTTTATACTTTATTTGCTGATTTGCGATATGGTTTCCCTTTTTTAGCATTTAAGATCAAGAAAATAGTGGCATAAGACTATTTTTGTATGACCTTTCCTATCATTTATTGATTTTTGCTTAATAACCACAGAATTGCTTTTGGACACAATTTGTAATTTTTCCTCTTGGGATGTCCAGTCAATAATGGGATCTGCTTTTTCACGGCTAATTTTTCTTATTAACTCATTTTATTTTCTTTATCCAAATGTTCCGAAGAATGTGATTGGACATACCCAAACATCCCGCAAATATTAAGATGACTTCCATGTAGTCTTTTCTTAAATCGCTCCATTCCACCACGTGCACCATAGACGTATTCTTTATAATTTGATGTAGTAGATAGGCGTTTAGCCTCAAACTCAAGAATAGTTATGGGAGATGACGTCAATATCTTTGGTCTTGGGAAAACACCTATATCTGTTTCTCGTGTAGAGCCTGGCTGTGTTGGATTTTTCCCGAATCGAAAAGGCATATCTACACTTTTATTAAATTCAAGATAATTTATTAGTGAATCAGTGATTCGGTTCTCTGTATTTGAATCTATTGTCTTCAAAAGAAAAGAAGGGAACCCCTCTATCTTTGAATCGATAAAATCAAGTACCTTTCTGGCTTCGATGTCTTGCGAACTATCCAAGGAATGAATAGATGGCATTGAATTGATAAAACTATTATCTCGCAGCATTCCCGTATCTTGCATTTACATAGTCAGAGTAGCATTCGTCGGAATCCCGTAAAGCAATATTTGTTGCCCAGTATCGTACATTCTTAGGCTTCACAAGAATAATGCTGTTTTGACCATAAAGTTTTAACACACGCTGAATATGAAATCCAGCTAAAGCCCCCTTTTGAGTAGGAATGACATCTTTTACATAAGAATTAAGTTCTTCCAATTTCGTGAAAGATGATTCTATTATGTCTGCTGTATATTCAAAATGTAATGCATAGTATTTACTTGTATCTATAATTTTGAATAATTTAAAAGACTTGTTATTTTCTTCGTATATGTTATTTAATGTTTTACAGAATATATCTGAAAAATGCAGTATCTGCGATTGGCTTGCAGTTTCATCTTTCATTCCTTTATTGGCATAATTGTCCACTGCTTCTTTAATAATCTGATTTTCTAAATCCTGCACTTTTAAATCTGATAGATTAGTGGGAAAAGGCAATCTGTCCATGTCTCTCTTTAAGATAGAAGTTGCTCTTCCAACGATTAACCTGCTACTTGTTACCAAAATATAGAAACGATAAAGCACATTGAACTCTTGGAAAATGTCATACACTTTTTTCAGTTCATTAATTTCAGAATTTGGTGCATATATTCCTACCATTTCATGGCTAAAGCACATATCTTCATCCAAAAAGACTATTGGTATATTTGTTTTGCCAATATTCTCCTTAATGATAATATGAGGTGCCAAATAGATTTCTTTCTTTTGAAGACGAGGAGCCTCAAAATGAGTATTGCCCTCATAAAAAGTCTTAAAATCCCCATTCCCACCCTTGCCAAAAGTGCGTGGATCTATTGCTTTCTGTCCATGAATAAAAGGGGCAGGATATTTTTTATTTCCAACAGTATATCCTTCATTGTATTTCCAACCACAATGTTTCTCTTTTTCTGCAAGAAATGCTCCCAGAGTCCTCATTTGCCTGAACCTCTCAATCAAATCGATAATCCGCCCCCCACCTAATAAATCCGCTTTCCAGATAAATGGATTATTGATAATATCATCCTTACCTAAAATCCGCAACTATCATCCAATACACGATTAAGGGTAGATTTATGAGTCGTTAGTAGTAGCTTTCAGTAAAAAGCAACAGCACAACATCAA
>ENA-OQJI01000220-OQJI01000220.1-human-gut-metagenome-genome-assembly--contig:-NODE-220-length-13136-cov-1.952725_pt1 | contig 13136 bp, 9 predicted proteins | sample MGYA00242602_ERZ504768 | MGnify/ENA primary metagenome ERZ504768 (study PRJEB26092, sample SAMD00036368) | human gut metagenome | host: Homo sapiens | study: EMG produced TPA metagenomics assembly of...
ATAAAAACAAAAAATAAGGAGCCCCATAATATTGACTCCTTTATTTTTTCTTCCGTCTTTATTTTATTTCCCAAGTATCATTGGTTGCAAGCAATTCAGCAAAATTATGATATTTCTTTTTCGCAGAAACTTCTTCTATTTGTGCTTCGACAGATTCATCATATGTAGGCGCTTCTACATCACGAATAACTCCCAATGCAATCGGGAAATCAGGCCCTTCCATCAAAGCCAGTTTCAACTGAAGTGTATGATCTTCACAATGAGCATCATGTACTAGAATATCTTTTTCCGTAATTCCATTTTCACCCAGTTTAACAACTTTCAATCCGAAACCTTCCTGCATTAATCCAAACTCTTTATTCGGACCGAAAAGCATAGGTTTACCGTGTTCCAGATAAATGGCATTGCGTTCACGATCTTCTTTTTTAGCGACAGCATCATGAGTGCCATCATTAAATATCACACAGTTTTGAAGAACTTCCACTACCGATGTTCCCTTATGACGAGCTGCTGCTTTCAATACTTCTACTGACGGACCTCCATCTACAGCGACACAACGGGCAAAAAAGCGTCCACGCGCGCCAAAGCATAATTCTGCCGGACGGAACGGATCTTCTACTGTACCGTATGGTGACGACTTACTGACAAAACCTCGAGCTGATGTAGGAGAATACTGCCCCTTGGTAAGTCCATAAATACGATTATTCAGTAATATAATATTAATATCTACATTACGACGGATAGCATGAATAAAATGATTACCTCCAATAGCCAGTCCGTCACCATCTCCTGAAATCTGCCAGATAGTAAGATTTGGATTAGCGACTTTAGCACCTGTGGCAATAGCTGCCGCACGTCCATGAATCGTATGCATACCATATGTATTCATATAATAAGGCAGACGAGACGAACATCCAATACCAGAAATAACTGCAATTTCATGGGGAGGAACTCCTAATTCTGCAAGTGCCTTATGAAAGGAATTCAAAAATGCGTGATCACCGCATCCGGGACACCAGCGCGGTTGTCCTGCCTTATAATCTGCTGCTGTATATTTTGTTTCGCTCATTGTCTATTCCTCCATTAATTTAGTAAATGCTTCAACCAGTTCTTGTACAACAAAAGGTTGTCCCTTTACCTGATTAAACTGATGCAAATGAATACCTTCTATCTTCATTCTCAGATAACCTGCCAGCTGTCCCATATTCTGCTCTGCAACAACGATCTTTTTATATCGACGAAGAACTTCTTCTGCATTCTTAGGCAACGGATTGATGAACTTAAAATGAGCTAAAGCAGCTTTCTTTCCACGTCTGTTCAGCTCATCCATAGCCGAATGCAAATGACCGTATGTTCCACCAAAACCTACAATCAGTAAATCTGCATCCTGATTTCCTTCTACCTTCAAATCAGGTATAGAATCAGCAATTTTAGCCACTTTCTCAGCACGCAGACGCGTCATCAGGTTATGATTTTCCGGATCTGTTGAGATAGCTCCCGTTTCATTACTTTTTTCCAATCCTCCGATACGGTGCATAAATCCTTCCATACCTGGAGTAGCCCAATAACGTACGCCTGTCTGTGGATTACGCTGGAAAGGTGTCCAGGCCCCAGCCATGTCAGGTGTTACATAAGGAGGACGAATATCAGGATATTCAGCTAAGTCAGGCAAACGCCATGCTGCCGAACCGTTTGCAATATAAGCATCAGTCAACAAAACAACAGGAGTCATATGTTCCAATGCTATTTTACATGCCATATAGGCTGCATCAAAACAATCTGTAGGTGAGGATGCAGCAATGACTGGCATCGGGCTTTCACCATTTCTTCCATACAAAGCCTGTAATAAATCCGTCTGTTCTGATTTAGTAGGTAGTCCGGTAGAAGGTCCTCCACGCTGTACATCAACAATTACTAAAGGCAATTCAGTAATTACAGCCAGATTCATAGCTTCACTCTTCAGACAAATTCCAGGTCCGGAGGTTGTTGTTACAGCCAAAGCTCCGGCAAAAGCAGCACCAACAGCCGAGGCACATCCTGCTATTTCATCTTCACACTGAACCGTTTTTACTCCCAATGATTTATGTTTTGCCAATTCATGTAAGATATCTGTCGCAGGAGTAATAGGATATGATCCCAGGTAAAGCTGCAATCCAGCCTTTTCTGCAGCAGCAATAAGCCCGTAAGCCGTAGCTTTATTGCCATTAATATCCATGTAACGTCCTTTTTCTTTTTGAGCTTTACTAGGAACCAGATAGCTCATCGCAACTGAAGCATGCGTGTTTTCTCCAAAATGATAACCATCGTATAAAACCTTCACATTAGCTTCTGCAATTTCCGGTTTTCTCGCAAATTTCTCACGAAGTAACTTTTCACCTACCTTTACATCACGATGGAAAAGCCAGCACACTAAACCTAATGCGAACATGTTTTTGGTACGCATAATAGACTTATTGTCCAACCCACTATCCTTCAGGCTTTCTTTACACATTGTCGTAATGGCAGCTTCCACTACTTCATTCTTGATACCAAGCTCTGAAAAAGGATTTTCCAATATAAACTGAGCTTTTTCCAAGTCACGCTTTGTAAACGAGTCTGTATCAATTATAATAACCGATTGAGGTTTACAAAATTTATACTGAGTTTTCAATGCTGCAGGATTCATTGCAACCAACACATCGCATTTATCTCCTGGAGTATATACTTTCCCAGAACCTATATGTACCTGAAATCCAGAAACACCTGTTAATGTACCTTGCGGAGCCCGGATATCGGCCGGATAATCTGGAAATGTACTGATATCATTTCCCTCGGCAGCTGATATATTGGAAAACATATTTCCCGCCAGCTGCATACCGTCGCCTGAATCACCAGAGAAGCGAACAACTACATCATCCAGCTCCTTGATTATCATTTCTTCTGCCATAATATGTCATTTAAAGTTTACAAATTCATTAATCGCAAAATTGGCGAACTTCCTTTAAAAATCAAAATAAAAAAGGTAGTTATTTCATTTGTAAAGGAAGCTCTCAAGTTTTTTAAACAAAATTATTGGGATATTCCGAAAAAGAAGTATTTTTGCAATCAACTTGCCCTTGTAGTTCAACGGATAGAATAGAAGTTTCCTAAACTTTTGATTCGGGTTCGATTCCCGACGAGGGTACAAAAAGAAAGGAGCCATGTCTAAATTCTGACATAGCTCCTTTTTCCGAAAAACAAACTAGAGTTTTATTCTGCTTCGTTCAGTGTTGCAATACTTACGCGGTTCCAGTCTGGTTCTGAGAACATTTCTCCTACTCCTTGACCTTCTGCCGTAATACGGCTTGCGCTTATTTTGTATTTATTAATCAAGATAGTCTTCACAGCCTCTGCACGTTGCTTAGCAATACGTGCATTAATCTCTGCACTACCTTCAGGAGAAGCATATCCTTTAATAACAACTGTACTAGAAGGATTATTCTTCATGTATGTAGCAATACGTTCTACATTTGGCAACTGATCAGCACTTACAGTAGCCTTTCCTTGTCCGAAAGTAATAACCGACTCTAAAGACTTAGAGTGAGTATTCTGAAACAATAGTTTCAACCTCTTTCGGTGCATTCATACACTCATTCAGTTTTTCTTTCAACTGATCATTTTCATATTGCAAAGCTTCAAGTCCTTCTGTTTTTGCAGCCGATTCTGCACGCAATGTGTTAATTGCATCATTCAGCATATCAACTTCAGCCTGGTTGTATGGAGTCTGAATTGTTTGGTAATGCTTTCCATTACTACTTGCAAAATGATAGGTCACACCCGCCAAAAGTTCTATAGCTGATTTATTAACATTTAAAATCTGCGATCTGTTTCCTGACATCTGATATACAATAGCAGGACGTACATTTATAGTCCAAGCTTTCGCCTCTCCTAAATTGAAGTTAAAACTTGTTCCAAAACGGCTTACCATATATGATTTGTCATAGCCCAGACCTGAATTTACAAAATCATGTCCCCAGCCAATGCCGGCAATCGCCTCAACTTCAAACAATCTGGGCTTTCCCAAATAGCCACCAAATAAGTTATTTAAGTTGATTTTACCCAAGGCTCCCAAATTAAGTGCATCAAACGCTGTACGGCTTTCGCTCGTGTTGACAGTTGTCAGTCCTTCAAAAGAAACTCCCAACACCGGAGTAATTTGTTTCCCAAGCTCAATACCAGCTGTTCCACGCATATTTTTCCAGAATGCAGAATGTGTTGTTGGGGTAATGCCTCCACCTTTGATACCCATGTACCAATTATCAAAGAATTTATTACCTACGTATGCATCTTGTGCATTACCCACCATTGCAACAGCTGCAAGCGCCATTGCGAAAAAAAATCTTTTTTCATACTTTGAATAGTTTAGTTAGTTGTTTAGTCAGTCTGTTAATCTTACAGTACATAGATAAAACAAATCTATGCCCACTTTGTTCTTCAAACTCAATAATCAGCAATAAAAAATCATAGGCAAAAAAGAAAAGCCTCTACCATAAGTGCTATGGTAGAGCTTTTACCTCAATCTATAATTTTAATAAATTTATTAAGCTTCTGCTTTTTCTGTATCTTTCATCTTGTGTCCCATTGTCAGATATGCAACTGGAGCTGCCACGAACAATGATGACAAAGTACCGATAACAACACCCAGAATCATTGCAAAGGCAAAACTACGAATACTATCACCACCTAAAATCAAAATACTCAACAATACGATTAAAGTACTTAATGAGGTATTAATAGTACGGCACAATGTAGTGTTCAGTGAGTCGTTAAACAATTTAGCACGGTCACGTTTCGGATACAAGTGGAAGAATTCACGTACACGGTCGAAAATTACCACCTTATCGTTGATTGAGTAACCGATTGCAGTCAAAATAGCACCGATGAATGTCTGGTCGATTTCCAATGAGAAAGGCAGTATACCATACCAAATAGAATACATACCAATAATCAACAGTGTATCAACAGCCAATGCAACAGTAGCACCTACACTATAGGCAATATTGCGGAAACGAACTAAAATATACAGACCAATTGCAATCAGAGCCAACACAACTGACCAAACAGCAGATGTTTTGATATCATCAGCGATACTTGGACCAACTTTCTGTGAACTGATGATTGAACCACCAGTACGGTTATCACGGTCGATAAATATTTCAAGTGTAGTTCCTTCACCAAGCAAATTACCCTCTTTCAATGCATCATACAAGAATTCCTCAATTTCAGCATCGATAGTTGGAGAATCTTCTTCTATACGGTAGTTTGTTGTAACACGGATAGTCTTACCATCTGTACCCAATGCAATAGCCTGAACATTAGCATCACCCACCTTTGGCTGCAACAAGCTACGTACAGTTTCCGGTTGTACACCTGTTCGAACTGAACAACGAAGTTACGTCCACCGGTAAAGTCAATACTTTGTGACAAACCGCGAACAAAGAATGAAATGATACAAACAACAATTACAGCTCCCCAAATTATGAAAGAACGTTTGGTAACACCCATAAAGTTGTAATGCACATTCTGCATCAGGTTCTTCGAAATACCAGTAGTAAAGGTCAAGTTCAACCACTTATCTTTACCCATATAATGTTCGTAAACCAGACGAGTCAAGAATACAGCTGTAAAGAATGAGCAAAGAATACCGATAATCAATGTAGTGGCAAATCCACGGATAGGACCAGTACCAAAGTTAAACAAGATAATACCAGTAATAATAGAAGTCAAGTTTGAGTCGAAAATTGCTGAGAATGCATTAGCATAACCTTCCGACAAAGCTTGTTTAGTTCCCTTACCAGCCTTCAACTCTTCTTTTGTACGTTCATAAATCAATACGTTAGCATCCACCGCCATACCAAGTGAAAGCACCATACCGGCAATTCCAGACATTGTCAAGGCAGCCTGGAAAGAAGATAGAATACCTAATGTAAAGAAGAAGTTAACAAACAATGCACAGTTTGCAATCATACCCGGAATAAATCCATACATAGCACACATATAAATCATCAAGACAACCAGTGCAACTACGAATGAAATAATTCCTTGGTTAATAGATTCCTGTCCCAAAGATGGTCCTACGATATCTTCCTGTACAATACGTGCAGGTGCCGGCATTTTACCAGACTTCAGCACGTTAGCCAAGTCTTTTGTCTGTTCCGGAGTAAAGCTACCAGAGATTTCTGACTGTCCTCCAGGAATTTCACCATTAACACGTGGAGCACTATATACATAACCATCCAATGCAATAGCGATTGATCTGCCAACATTTTGTTTAGTCAAAGCAGCCCAGCGACGAGCACCTTCTGTATTCATAGACATGCTCACGCACGGTTTATTATACTGGTCGTAAGAATCTCTTGCATCAGTTACGACATCACCTTCCAAAGGAGCACGGCCATTACGCTCTGTAGATTTAATTGCATACAATTCGAAAATACGTCCGCTCTTATCAAAGTCAGCAGCAGCAACACCCCACATCAATTTCAGATCACGAGGTAACTGCTTCTGTATTTCAGGCATACTTAAGATACGATTAACTTCAGCTGTATCGTTACGGTCTGCATAAGCAACAATAGCTCCTACGCCACTCTGGTTCAACTGAAGAACAGAAAGCAACGGATGTTCCTTCTTCATTTGTTCAATATTTGCACCAGAAGCATTAGAAGCAGTTTCACCTTTCAATGCAGCAGCTAAACTGTCTTTAGCAGAAATTGCAGGCTGAGCAGTAGCAACAGTATCTGTTTGTACAGAATCAGTAGCTGTTCCTGCAAGCAAATCACGAGCACGACTATCAGCAGAAGCTAATACCGGAACGATTTCTTTTGCTTCAAAAGTTTCCCAGAATTCCAGATTAGCAGAACCCTGCAACAATTTTCTGACACGTTCTGGTTCTTTAATACCAGGCAATTCTACCATGATACGTCCCATCTTACCTTCCAATGTCTGGATATTAGGCTGAGCCACACCAAAGCGGTCGATACGAGTACGCAATACATTATAAGAATTGTCTACCGCAGCTTTCACTTCTTCGCGTAATACAGCTTCAACCTCAGCATCAGTACTGCGTGTAGTTACTTTATCCTTTAACTGTTGAGTAGCGAATAACTCTGCCAGCTTTCCTTCCGGAGCCAGTTTCTTGTATTCACGAATAAAAATTGTGATAAAATCATCCTGACTGGTAACCTGTTGTTTTGCAGCTTCAGCAACGGCTTTATTAAATGCCTCATCTGTTTTGTTATCAGCCAAAGCTTTTACAACATCCGGTACAGAAACTTCCAGAATAACGTTCATACCACCTTTCAGGTCAAGTCCCAGTCCGATTTCCATCTCACGACATTGTTTCAGCGTATAACTGCCCAACCAAACCTTTTCATTCTGTACTGAATCAAGGTAGTGAGTTTCCCCTTTCGGATCTTCTGCCGCCTTTTTCATATGATAGCGGGTTACAAAAGAGAACGAAAGATAGAACACACATACAAGGGTCAGCAATATCGCAAAAACCTTTACGAATCCTTTGTTTTGCATGTTACTTTAATTTATATATTTACTTTTTAATTAATATACGTTTATTCAAGGTTGCAAATATAGTTTTTTTTTCATTTATAAAGGGAAAGGTTTCTAAATATTTAAGTTTTAAGCTATAAATTTCCCTTTTTCAAAGAAGCATTTCATATCAGTATTATAATTTGACAGATCAAATCGTTAGAAAACAGCTGTACTGCATAACTAAAATAAAAACAGGCCAACTTCAGAAAAGAAGTTAGCCTGTTTTCGTTGCGAATTATTATAAAACAAAGATCAATCTATAAAAAGTATTTCGCCGAAATTTGGTCTGGCAAGCATCAATAAAAATTTATTTCGTTTTTTCAAGCAAGCACCAAACCGGATAATGATCAGAAGCGTTTATGGAACGATCAATTTTACACTCCAGTATACGAAAAGCATCGCTGGCAAAAATATGGTCTATGCGGAAATAAAAACGATTCTCATAATAAGTAAAACCAGGTCCTCTACCCGCCTTTCTATAAACATCATTCAAGCCCTGTCCGACTACTCGATGAGCATACGAGATAGGAGAATCATTAAAATCACCGCAAACAAGCATATAGCGAGTACGATTCACAGCAATAGCCTGTGCAACAGAGTCCGCCTGAGGGGCACGTACAGCCACAACCTTTGCTATTTTATGAAACAAATGCTTTCCCCCATTTTTTATATTCTTTTCCCTTGGAGATTTCAATATATCATTATATACAGTCTTATCATGTGCATCAAGCTTATTCGACTCCAAATGATTATTGATTAACACAAGAGTATCATTTCCAAATTTCAACCGATAAAGAATACTGGCATTGGATTCAGTCTTATAATCTATTGTTTCTGCCGAAAGAATTGGATAGCGTGAATAACAAGCAAGTCTGCCCGGCCCCTCTCCCTTTACACGTACATGGTAAGGATAACATGCCAAAGCACGATCTATTTCCTTTTGTTTTACCTTTGCACTAGGATTAAACTCTTGCAAGCAAATAATATCAGCATCACTGTCCCGCAAGTAATTGAGAACAGGATTACCTTCCTGTTTATCATACTCTTTCGTTAACGCAATATCCTGCGTGTTATAAGTAAGCAACTTAATTACCTCTCCTCCTTCCGGTTTCTCTTCTGATCCCAGCGGACAATAGTTCCAAATACTGCTCCAGCCGGCAACAAGAACCAGCAACGGAAAAAAAAGCATACTGCCATTTGATACAAACCCACACAAATATAAATAGGAGATTAGCAAGAAACAGAAAAGGGAAAAACAGCCCAGCACACGCCCACAACGGATGACTGACCGGAGATATATACGGACTGTAAGCACTTATCAAAAAGCCAATGGCAACTAATATATTTAAGGTAAACAATACCCACCGAACCAAACATCCAATTTTCCTCATATCTACATTATTTTATATTATCAATATTGCATTCGGATATATTTTTCTTCCATTGGCAGAAGCCCAAACGAGCTTTATTTACTTTTTACTTGCATCAAACAAGCTCTTTTTTTCAGCATCAGTCAAACTACCGTAGCCAGACTTACGCAACTTATCTAATATTCTATCTATTTCCTCTGTACGTTCTTTTTTTTCTGGTATTAAAATCATAGTCTTTCTGCTTGTCACTGTAATGCACTTTCATTTTAGGCTTTCTGGGAACAGGCTTCCAGCTTCCAGATAAAAAGTCGAGTATATTATTTATCCATTTTGTTGCATCATGGCCCTTCTGTAACCCTGCGGCAAACCACCAACCGGCTAAAGCCCCTCCCAGATGAGCAATATGTCCACCTGCATTTCCTGAAGTCATAAACAACAAATCCAGCAACAACATGAATATGGCTACCTGCTTTAGCTTTACAGTACCGACAAACATCAACTGAATAGGATAGTTTGGCTCACGTACACCAACTGCAATTACAATAGCAAGCACTGAAGCCGAAGCTCCTAACAAATAAGAAGAATATACCGCACCAGCAAAATAGGGAAACAAATTATATGCAAGCATATACATCAATCCTCCCACAATTCCGCCTAATACATATAAGCCACGCAAATGTTTTGCCGAAAAAAAATTGCAAGAACAAACGCCCGAACCAGTACAGCCATAACATATTGAACAATATATGCAGTATGCCAGCATGCATAAACATATAGGTAAACAACGACCAAGGCTGTCGGATAAAACGCTCCCACCAAGCGGGAAATTCCAAATAGTTCGTCCAAAAGCCAGCAGGCTGATTAAACAAAGTCAGTACAATGTTTACCAGTGTGACAACCAGGAAAACTCCTATATTTATATATAGCAGCCGAGTTACAATATCCCCTCTCCTGAAATTTTTCTTTTAGGTTAGTAATAAAACTGTTGTCCGCCGCCATTCTTCTTTCTCCAATATATAATCAAAATAAAACCAAAAAGCATTCCTCCCAAATGTGCGAAATGAGCTACTCCGTCACCTCCTGCAATACCAAGAACAAGCTCCAACACAGCATATCCGATTACAAAATATTTCGCTTTAATCGGCATCGGCAAAGGGAAGATAAACATCTGACTGTTAGGGAACAGCATACCGAAAGCTAACAAAATAGCATATACAGCACCTGAAGCTCCAACCGTATTCAGACGATTCAAAAACTCAGCCATAGGTATAACTCCCATACCTGTATCTACTCCATCGTAGTGCGACCAACTAACCAAATACTCTGTATACTGTACAGCCTCCTGTATTAGTCCGGCTCCTATTCCACATAAGATGTAGTAAAATAAAAAACGCTTAGGACCCCAAACTTGTTCAAGCACCCGGCCAAACATCCACACGGCAAACATGTTAAAATATATGCTGGAAGTTGGCATGCATAAACATATAGGTAATAAGCTGCGCAGGATTAAAATCAGAGGCCAGGAAAAAATGTAATCCCAACAAGTTTTCCACATCTATGCCGTAGCGTCGTGCCACTATTGTGCCAAAAAAGCACAATACATTAATAATCAATAGATTTTTAGTTACTGTAGGTAGGTTGTTCATAAGTTATCTATTATTCATGTTTTACAATACTATCACGTAGAACCAATAAACTTTCAGGTCCCATATTAAATAACAAATCTATAATACTGAGATTAGGCAAAAAATTGTTTTTCTGGTCAAATACCTGATAATAAGGTTTAGGCAGAAAATCCGAATCACACTGCACATATGCTTTTTTAGGATGTATCAATTCACGAAAATCATCCATATCCTCTACATTGGCAACATAATCCTTTGTCATTACAAAGGAAGGATGTAAATCGATCTGTTCACATATCCAGTTACACAATTCCATATTAAAATCGAACAAGAATTCATATCTATGTTCATAAAACCGATGAAACTCATCAGCATAGTAATCGAAAAAAGGACTTTGCTTATAAGCTGCAACAAAAGCGTTCCAATGCACATGCCGCCAGTTGCCATGATCAGAAATACGCACATCCTTCATCAGGCATTTTAAATCATCACTTTTTTCTGTCGGGATAGTCAACGACAAACTTCCATCTGCCGAAGCTATCGTGCAACGATTACGATAAGTTTGCTTCATATAGTGGTCAAACTGCTCTATATGTATAGTATCATACGCAAACAACTTCGTATAATATTCTACTGGCGCAAGATACGCCGAACTAAGTATAACTTCTTTCTTCATTCTTATTGCACACGTTGAAAAAAACGTTCTTTACAGGAAGGAAACCAGATAAACCATGCTTTACCAATAATATGATCTTCCGGAACAAAACCAAACAGCCGTGAATCGTACAAGTTTACAGGATCATTCGAAGCCATCCAATAATAGTCTTTACTGAATGTAAACGAAGTGGCAGGTTTTCCTTCTACCCACAACGTATCGCCCCGCACTTCAGCCTGCTTCTGCTCATGCGAAACAATTGTATTACATAACAATACTACATTCCACGGATATACTTTTACAGCTTCCCCTTTGCGAGGAACAACATAAGGATGTATCTCTTGCGAAAGTCTGTTGTTTAGCGGAACAAAAATCGATTCGCTGTCCTGCTTTTTGTGAAACCAAATAAAATTCATAATGACTAAAGCTACGGATATACCCTCCATCTTCGGTATATCCTACCAGTGAATTTTCTTTCAGCCCTACTGCATCCAATATAATCTTCATCAGATCTTCTTTCGATGCAGGATATACATACAAAGCCTTACTGTCCGGACTTAAAATCTCATCTCCGGTATTTATCAACTCTCGATTCAACATCAGTGTATCTCCGGGAGTAGCAATACAACGGCTTATAAAGACACTGCGCCACTCAAGCCGTTTATTTCGCTGAGTAGCCCCCGGATCATTGAAAATTACAATATCCCCTTTCCCTACATCACAGTTTCCGATACGGTGATAACCTAAGAATGAAGGAAAAGGCATACGCAGACCATAACTCCACTTATTCACCAGCACCCCTTCGCCCTGATAAAGTGTATTTTCCATTCCCGACGAAGGAATAAAACATGATGTAACAAGAAAAGTCCTAACCAGCCATACAGCAATAATGACAAATGCCGATAGCTTCAGTCCTATTTTCCAGTCATTACTCAATATGATGCAGTATCATTTTATCGAATCGACAAACTTAAACAAGCGATTCCAACGGACTTTTCCGTCGAACCAACCTCTATCCTGATCGAGTGACAACCAGATAAAGATAGGCTTACCAACGATATGATCTTCAGGCACAAAGCCCCAGAAACGTGAATCGGCAGAGTTATGACGGTTATCACCCATCATCCAGTAATAATCCATCTTAAAGGTATACTTCGTCGTTTCCTGTCCGTTTATATAGATTTTTCCGTCCTTCACCTCCAGAGAATTTCCTTCATAATTCTTGATAGGACGTTCATAAATCGGCAGGTTGTCCAGTGTCAAATCGATTGTAGCACCTTTTTTCGGAATCCATACCGGACCATAATTGTCTACAGTCCAGCCAGTCAGTTTATTTACAGGATACAATCCGCCGGCATCATCATCTGGAGTATTTTCTATAGACACAACCAGATCCTTCCGAGCCAGCAAAGCTGCTTTAGCCTTCTCTGTCAACGGCATGTTATAAACCGATTCTTCGGTGTAATACATCATCAAATCCTCCTGACTAATACCCAGTTCATGACACAAATCATCAGGAAGCATTCCCTTAGTCTTGACAAAATAACGATACTGTACATTATCCGGTTCCTTATTCGCTTTTCCGTCCAGATAAATAATACGGTTCTTTATCTCTAATGTCTGACCGGGAAGTCCGACACAACGCTTTACATAGTTTTCACGACGGTCGACCGGACGGGTAATAATCTTACCGTACATCTGCGGATTTTCATCAATATATTTGCGTCCTGCCTGATAATAGAAATCGTACACCTGACGCTGCTGTTCCAAAGTAAGGCGCGACATATCTACCGGCTGCGAAAGCTGCTGTCCTGCCTGATAACTCAACCGATACAAATCTTCAGCAGGAACGGCTGTAGCTACACTGTCACCGGCCGGAAAGTTGAAAACCACAATGTCATTCAGTTCTACCTTACCCAAACC
>ENA-OQJI01000221-OQJI01000221.1-human-gut-metagenome-genome-assembly--contig:-NODE-221-length-13102-cov-0.955299_pt1 | contig 13102 bp, 18 predicted proteins | sample MGYA00242602_ERZ504768 | MGnify/ENA primary metagenome ERZ504768 (study PRJEB26092, sample SAMD00036368) | human gut metagenome | host: Homo sapiens | study: EMG produced TPA metagenomics assembly of...
GCGGCGGCAGACGGGAGCCGGATACGCCGCCGGTTTTCCGAGCCGCAGAAGGCATTTCGGAGAGCAAGGCCCTTGGCTTCACGCTGAAAGAGGCGAAGGCCATGGACGGCGGGGCGGTCTGGCTGCGCTACGGCGTGAATCGATAATCCTAAGCAGGAGGTTTCAATTATGAGGTATGAACGAAAAGAGCAGTTCGAGAAGGTCAACGCATTCGGCACGGGAACGGCGAACACTGCCTATGCCCAATACTTCACCGGCGATTCGTTCCTGAATCCGCTGACCGATCCGGAAGGTGGCCTGTTCGCCGCCAACGTGACCTTCGAGCCGGGATGCCGCAACAACTGGCATATCCATCACGCGGACAAAGGAGGCGGTCAGCTCCTACTCTGTACGGCTGGCGAGGGCTGGTACCAGGAGGAAGGCAAGGCCGCCGTCAGCCTGCACGAGGGCTCCGTCGTGATGATCCCCGCCAACGTCAAGCACTGGCACGGAGCGAAGAAGGACAGTTGGTTCAGCCATATCGCAGTGGAGGTTCCCGGCGAGAATTGCGAGAACGAATGGTGCGAGCCGGTATCCCATGAAGAGTACGCAAGGCTGTAGGGAGGAACGAAACATGGCAGTCAAGCAGACGGCAGGCAGAGATGCCCTGGGCGAATTCGCCCCGAAATTCGCGGAACTGAACGATGACGTGCTCTTCGGAGAGGTCTGGAGCCGAGAGGGGCAGCTCAGCCTCCGCGACCGCTCCCTCGTGACCGTCGTCGCGCTGATGGCTCAGGGACTTACCGATGAGAGCTTCCGCTATCACCTGGCGGAGGCAAAGAAGAACGGTATTACAAAAGAAGAAATCGCGGAGGTCGTGACCCATGCAGCCTTCTACTGCGGCTGGCCCAAGGCGTGGGCGGTTTTCCGCATGGCAAAGGATGTCTGGGGCGAGGAGTAGAACGATGATCTTGAATGAAACCTACCCGTTGGCAAACGGAGTCCAGGTTCCCAAGCTGGGACTGGGCACCTGGTTCATCGACGATGCCGAGGCGGCGGAAGCCGTTCGCGAGGCGGTAAAGCTGGGCTATCGCCTGATCGACACCGCGCAGGCCTACGGAAACGAACGCGGCGTCGGCGAGGGCGTGCGCACCTGCGGCGTTCGCCGGGAAGAGCTTTTCGTCGCCAGCAAGATCGCGGCAGAGCTGAAGACCTACGAGGATGCGGCGAAGTCCATCGATGAGACGCTGGAGAGGATGGGGCTCGGCTACCTCGACCAGATGATCATCCACTCTCCCCAGCCGTGGGGCGAGTTCCGTGTGGAGAAGCGCTATTTCGAGGAGAACAAGGAGGTCTGGCGTGCGTTGGAGGATGCGCGGGCGGCGGGCAAGGTCAAGGTAATCGGCGTGTCCAACTTCCTGCAAGATGACCTTGAGAACCTCCTGAGCTCTTGCCGCGTGATGCCCATGGTCAATCAGGTCCTCCTGCACATCACCAACACCGATTCGGCATTGGTGGACTTCTGCAAGGCGCAGGGCATCCAGGTGGAGGCATACTCTCCCATTGCCCACGGCGAGGCGCTGAAGAATCCGGCGATCGTTAAGATGGCAGAGAAGTACGGCGTATCTGCCGCCCAGCTCTGCATCCGCTACGTCCTTCAGCTTGGAGCCGTCGCGCTTCCCAAGACGGCAGATCCCGCCCACATGGAAAGCAACGCGGACGTGGATTTCGCGATCTCCGAGGAAGACATGGAAACTCTCAAGAACATGGAGCGTATCGTCAACTATGGTGAATTCAGCGCATTTCCCGTGTTCAGCGGAAAGCCTCTTGCATGAGGAGAAAGCGTGAAATGAAAACCTTGATTCTGTACTACTCCTATGGAGGCAACACGAAGCGCATCGCCGAGATGATCCAGAGGGAAATCGGCGGGGATATTGCTCGTATGGATACGGTTGTTCCCTACGATGGCGATTATGATGAAGTCGTCAATCAGGGGCAGCGTGAGATTGCCGAGGGTTATTGCCCGGAACTGAAGCCGCTGAACATTGGCTGGAGAGATTACGACGCCATCATCCTGGGTTCTCCTGTCTGGTGGTACACCTTTGCGCCCGCCATGCGCAGTTTCCTGGAGCGGGCTGACCTGACCGGGAAGATCGTGTATCCGTTTGCCACCAATGGCGGCTGGCTGGGACACGCGCTGAAGGACTTTGAGGAAGCCTGCAAAGGCGCAATCGTGAAGCCGGGCCTCGATGTGCAGTTCGATGAATCCATGCTCCGTACCTCTGAGAAAGATATTCAGGCATGGATTAATACTATCCGCAGATAATCGATCTGCAGCTTTCGGCATCCGCCACAGAGCTGGCAAGGGTTTGGGATAAAACGAAAGCTCAACGTCCTGAGTTCGAAGTGATTTTATTGTAACTGTCTTGGCTTTTATTCCCGGAACCGACAAAGCGTGCCTCCGCCTCTTTTGCGTGAAGCCGGCCGGGATGTGGGGTAGTTTTGCGTCAGCAGATTTGCGCAAGGGGCCAACGGACGGGGCTTCATTGGCCCCTTGCGCATCGATTGCGAATTAGAACATGATAGCGTCGTCGGCCGTGAAGGCATTAAGGGACCCCTGCTTGACCTGGATGCAGACGTATGCGATGCCCGAGTCGGACGCGGCGCGGAACTGGCGGTGTGCGGCGGGGGAAATGCGCAGCCAGTCGCCGGCTGCAAGCTCGATTTCCTCACCGTCGATCGTGACCGAGCCCGCGCCCTCGAGCACGCCATAGATCTCCTCGTTTTCCTTGTGTGCATGGACGAACGGAACGCCAGCGCCGGCGGGAAGATTGTTGACACTCACCTCTGCCCCGGTAAGCCCGAGCACTTCGTGCAGCTCGACACGGCTCTCATTACCGATGTGGGTCTTTGCATAATTAGCCATAATGGTTCCTCTCTTGGGGTTAATTTACCTTGTAGGCATCTCCTGCGTGAGCTATATTCAACGCGAAGGCGCATGCAAATACGAGTACGCACATATTTGTAACTGTGTACTTTTTTGTGAAACCGGTATGGTCAAGGAGGTTGGGTCTCCCATGATGGCGAAAGAGGAGCTTCCGGAGTGTCCGGTCGCAACGGCGGTAGCGCTCATTGGCGGAAAGTGGAAGCTGCTCATTATCCGTAACTTGCGCGTACGCCCTTGGCGTTTCAACGAGTTGCGCCGCAACCTTGAGGGGATCTCTCAGAAGGTGCTTACCGACAGCCTGCGGCAGATGGAGGATGATGGGCTGGTCTTTCGCCATGACTATGGCGAGAATCCTCCCCGCGTTGAGTATGGCCTTACCGAGCTCGGCCGCCAGATGATGCCCATCATGGACTCGCTCGCAGACTTCGGCGCCTATTACAAGACGGTCGTTTCGTAGCGGACACGCTGCTTAGGGGGCGGAGAACCGCTACGAGTACGATAGCGATTCTCCTGCGGCTGCCGTTGATTCCGTAGTTATAGAGCGGAAGGAGACTGCAATGGGGTCGTCCGCCCCACAAGAAGGCCCTCCCTTCCCGGTATGGCGCCGACATGCGCACGCCGGCTCAAACTGCTCGATGCGCGAAGTGTTGTTATGGCTTCACTCGGCCTGTGGACGCCCAATCATCCGTGCACCACATTCTGCCCATGTGCATGGGCGGCTGCCCCCACCGCCATATGGTCTCCGGCGTGCGCCGTTGCCCCTGGTTCAAAGACGACCCCGATGCCTACGTCCTCGCCAAAACTCGCGCCGCCCGTAAGAGCCGCCAATAAAACCTCCGGCCCTGCTTGGCCCCGGGAATAAACGTCAGACTTGCCGATTCACGCCTCGCGCAAGGGCCGTTCTACTTCCCAAACCTGATCTGCCTGTCGCACAGCTCGAGGGCGACAAGGGAAGCCTGGGTCACCTCCTTGATATCCTCTGCGAACTACTGGAGTGCGGCACAGTCGGATGACTGGACCGTTTTCGTTGGAGCTTGGTTGTTTGCCTGTGTGAATGGCGTATTTGTTTTAGCTAGCGGTTGCGACGCCTTGTTGCGGAAATGCTAACTGATGCAACTACGCCACCGGCAACACTCAGGGCGACTGCTATCGCGCCCGTTGTCGCCCGTAGCGGGTAGGGTGGTCCTGGCTGGTTTAACCGCCGCTACTGCCTTAGTGGAAACGGGATTTGCCGCGGGCTTTTCTGCCTTGGGCTGCGGTGTGGGCTCGGGCTTGGTTTCCGGTTCGGGTTTGACCTCTGGGCTCGGTTTAACACTTGGATCGGGTTTGGAACCGCTCGTATCGGTTGCAATCAAGTGCACGTCGCTGTCGAAGACGTAGCGGATGTAGTAATCGTGCCGCGTCTCGTGCGTAATCCCCTGCCCGCTGTCGAAGTCGCGGTCAACGTGTGTGCCGAGGCGGGTTGAGCTGGTGAGGTTCAGTCTGTAAGGGATTTGGTCGTCGGCGTAGCCGCCTGTAAAGACAGCGGTTGCTCTAACGTGATTGTCGATCATGGTCAGGGCAATAGAGACGCTGGCCTCTTTGGGGTTCTCGGTTTTTATAAGGCCTCGGTATCGGTGTCGATCTTGAAGAGATGGACGGTGTCGTTAAGCCCGTAGATGAAGTCCTCGGGTTTGTCGGGGAAATCGTATACAAACGCCTCATTCTGGACCAACATGAAGGCAGGAGGGAGCTCCAGGTCATAGTTATGGTCGACAACGGTGGTAGCTGTGAGGCTGCCTTCTGCGTTGGCTTCGTTGCAGGTAATGGGTGCTGCGACATCGGTTTCGGGCATTTCTGTCGCCAGTGCTGCGCAGGGTAGCAAAAGCAGTCCTGCCACAAGAATGCTTACTCCGAAGGCGGCGATTCTGGCGTCTGCATGACGCTTGACGTCGCGGATAGACAGGCCAGTCCGTTTGTTATGGGTCTGCGGTGCAACATGCTGTTCATACATAAGACGCTCCTTGTTCGTAGGCCGGTTTCGCGGATCTATATTGCGCCTGGCCGATGCGGCTAGGCTCTTTCACGCGAACGCTTACGCGAGCAGGGAGAAAGCTCAAGCTAATTTTCCCACAGTCGATACTTTGTGAGCAACGATTTGCTGTTCATTTTTCGGAGAGAGAATCAAGACGGTCGAGGAGTTATCAGGCAATGAGATTGTGTCTAGAGAGCGCGAACGAGAGATGCGATCTACAGACGACTGAATAGCTCCATCTGTTTTGGTTACAACGAAATGTGTGCCGCGCGCCTGCGGCATGAAGAAGGGAGATTCTTATGAATATCGTTGTATTGAGCGGTAGCCCGCGCAAGGGCGCCAATACCGACACTATGGTCGAGGCCTTTGCCGAGACCGCGCGCGAGGCCGGCAATACGGTCGAGGTCATCCGCGTTGCCAGCAAGAAGATCGCTGGTTGTCTGGGGTGCCAGTATTGCTTCGCCCACGAGGGCACTTGCGTGCAGAAGGATGACATGGCCGACGTGATCGAGTCGCTGAAAGGCGCCGATATGGTTGTCTTCGCTTCGCCTATCTACTGGTTTGATATCACTGCGCAGGAGAAGGCCGCCATCGACCGCCTGTACGCCTTCGGTGCCACGGGCTTCCCGTTCACCAAGACGGCCCTTTTGCTCGATAGCCACAGCGAGGGCGTCTATGATGCGGCGATCGCTATGTACAAGTCAACCTGCGCGTACTGCAAGTGGGAGGACCAGGGCATTGTCACCGTTAGCGGTATGACCGAGCGCGACAGCATGGCATCGTCGCCCAAGTTGGAAGAGGTGCGAGAGCTCGCTCGCAAGCTCTCTTAAGGCAAGAAGAACGCATGGCAATCGGTATTGGTGGAAATGCTTGCTGTCCTTACCAAGAGGATTACTGATTGCCATGCGTTGATGTCCTTATGGACAATCTCCGCGTGCTAGGAGACTTTCTCGCTCAGGAACTCCCTGAATGCGGGGATGTCAAAGCCAACGAGACCACGCCCACGTTCCCCGATGACGCCGTCCTCGAGAAGGCGGCGTTTGTATTGGCTTGCGTAGTTGCTGGCGACGCCCATGCGTTTGGCTATCTCCGAGACCCTGCTGGGGCCAGAATCGGGCAGCATCGCGAGTAAAACTCAATGTCTTTATCGGAAAGCTCTCGATAGGTCGTTTCGAGAATGCGATCACGCAGCTCCATGCGTGCGAGTAGGGAACCCTGCTGGACATCGGATGCACTGATTTGGGGCGAGTTCTCCGAAACATCCCAAGTGCGATATCCGACGAGCTGCATCATGTAGGGGAATCCGTCGACGGCCTTCACAGCATTCTCGAGCGCTTCTGGTGTGATTGAACGTCCTCCGGCCTCAACGGTTTTGCGAAACGCGTTTGCAATTTCAACGTCAGTGATTCGTCCTAACTGATGATATTGGGAACGCCTGAGGAACGAGACGGAATCGTTACGCAGCAACGCCGATACTTTGTAGGGCAGTCCTGCCATGAGTAGGGCAACTTTTTTACCTTCGCGTACAAAGTGCTGGTAAACAGAGGCAAATTGAAGCATTTCTTCGAGATCGACGGTGACTTCATCGATGGTAATGAGAAGTCCGATGTCATGTTTTTCGAGTTGCTTAAAGATGCCATTCATGCGTGTGCGCCAGTTGCCCTGGACCTCTTGAGCATATGTCCAATCGATGCCCACTGGACCAATTTGAACGCCGTTTATGCGCGCATGAGGCTGTGAGAGGTAGCTATCTGCGGCTTCTTTGGTTCGCTCGATAATATCTTCGAGCATGCCTGGCATGGCGGAGACATTTGCTGCGATCCAACCGTGTTCAAGCGCCGTTTCTGAAAGGAGCGAGAGAAGCGCCGTCTTGCCCGTTCCCCTTGCGCCCGTAAAAATGGTCGACAGGTTGGGATCTCCCGGGCCGTTGATAAAGCCACGGTTGATGTCACGCAGAATATGCTCGCGACCCGCTAGAAAGGGAGGGACGCTTCCGAACGTCGGGGTAAAGGGGTTCTTGCTGTACTCCATGGTGACTCCTTTGCAAGTTTTGCTAATTTTTGCAAGTTTTTGCTAATTTTTGTCAAGTTTTGCTAACAGCTGACCAAAGGGCATCGAAGCAGTGACGCTGACATTTTTTACGCAGAAAAATAAGCAGAAATCAATTTATCTGCGTTAAAAAATAGTTGAGAAGAAAAACGACGAGTCCCGGTCGCAATGCCGTTGCGTTCCGGGCCTCGTCGCTTTGAGAAGTATCTAACGGTCTCGTTGCCGTGGCACCTAGTCAAACAGGCTCGGCATGTCGTTTTCCTTCATGAGGCACCGGCAGAAGGCAGGCTCTGTGCGGTGAACTTCTCGGCCGAGACGCCGGCGCCAAGAATCTCCTCGGTTGTGCCGACGGTGGTGACCGAGCGGCCCTTCTTGGCCGTAAAGGCTTGGACGCCCTGCGTGTTGGTTGTCGTCTTGGTCTTGAGTAGCGACGTGTTGAAGTTCATCAAGCGATAGTCGCTCGAGACCAGCGCGATGTCGCGATCTTCCTTGAGCACCTGTGCATACAGCAGTTTGCTGCCGCCGTAGATGGCGTTCTTGAGGCGCTTGCGGTTGGTCTTGGTGACGTATCCAGAAAGCGCGACGCGCACCACGCGGCCGTTCTCAAAGACGAACAGCACGTCGGCCTTGTAGTCCTCGGGGTCGATGACCCAGATGACGCTCTCGTCGGGTTCCATCTCAAGATCGGTTGGCAGGTACGAGCCCAGCTGGGCCGACTTGGTATCCTCAAACGCCGCAACCTTGCACTTGTACACCTGGCTCTTGTTGGTAAAGACCAGCAACTCGTGGGTGTTGGAGGACGGGAACTCGATAAAGGGTTTGTCGCCGTCTTTGTACTTGAGCGTGGTCGCCTTCTTGAGCACGCGGTCCGTCATCTTCTTAAGGTAGCCATCGCGCGAGAGCATGATGGTGACCGGGTACTCCTCGACCTCGGGCTCCAAGCTTACTTCGATAACCTCATGGGGCTCGATCCTGCCCGTGCGGCGCGGCATCACATACTTCTTGTTGACCGCGGCCAGCTCGTCGCTGATGACCTTCTTGATGTTCTCCTCGCTGGAGAGGATCTCCTCAAGCTCGGCAATCTCGCCCTCAAGCTTAGCGATGTCCTTGGTGCGGTTGAGGATGTACTCCTCGTTGATGTTGCGGAGCTTGAGCTCGGCAACAAACTCGGCCTGGGTCTCGTCGATGTCGAAGCCGCGCATAAGGTTGGGCACGACCTCGGCCTCGAGCTTGGTGCCACGGATGATGGCGATCGCCTTGTCGATGTCGAGCAGGATCGCCTCGAGGCCGTGCAGCAGGTGCAGGCGCTCGGACTTTTTCCCAGGTCAAAGTTAATGCGGCGACGCGTGGACTCAATACGCCACTTGACCCACTCGTGCAGGATCTGACGCACGCCCATAACGCGAGGGTAACCATCGACCAACACGTTGAAGTTGCACGAGAACGAATCCTGCAGCGTGGTCGAGCGATAGAGCTTGGCCATGAGCTTGTCGGGGTCGACGCCGCGCTTAAGGTCGATGGCGATGCGCAAGCCCGAGAGGTCGGTTTCGTCGCGGATGTCAGCGATCTCCTTGACCTTGCCCTCTTTGGAGAGCTTGACGATGCGCTCGATGATGACATCGGTCTTGGTGGTGTAGGGGATCTCGTAGACCTCGATGATGCGCTCTTCGGGAATCCAACGCCAGCGGGAGCGAATCTGGAAGCTGCCCAGGCCGGTCTCAATAATCTTTTCCATCTCCTCGCGGCGGTAGATGATCTCGCCGCCGGTCGAGAAGTCGGGCATGGGCATGTACTCGAGCAGGTCGCAATCGGGATCCTGCAGGTAGTGCATCGTGGCGGTGCAGACCTCGTTGAGGTTGAAGCCGCAGATGTCGGACGCCATGGCGACGCCGATGCCCTTGTTGGCCGAGACAAGGATGTTGGGGAACGTGGTGGGCAGCAGGCGCGGCTCCTTCATGGCACCGTCGTAGCTGTCGACGAAGTCGACCGGGTCCTTGTCGATGTCCTTGAAGATCTCGGCGCTGATGGGGGAGAGCTTGGCTTCGGTATAACGCGAGGCGGGCGTAGCTCAGGTCGCCCGAATAGTACTTGCCAAAGTTGCCCTTCGACTCAACGAACGGTGCGAGCAACGCCTCGTTGCCGGTGGCCAGGCGCACCATCGTCTCGTAGATCGCGGCATCGCCGTGCGGATTGAGCTTCATGGTCTGGCCCACGATGTTGGCGCTCTTCTGGCGCTCGCCCTTGAGCAGACCCATCTTGTACATGGTGTAGAGCAGCTTGCGGTGCGAGGGCTTAAAGCCGTCGATCTCGGGGAACGCACGCGAGACGTTGACGCTCATGGCGTAGGGCATGTAGTTGACCTCGAGCGTCTGCGTGATCGGCTGGTCGGTGACCTCGGAGTGCAGGCCGATGACGTTCTCGGCGTTGACCTGCTTTTTCTTTGGCTGGTTCTTCGTCTTCTTCTTTGCCACGATATCCTCTTGAACTTCTTATGGGCCGTCGTTATCGATTTGCTGTTACTGCAGGTCCAGCTGGTCCAGGTATTCCTTGCCGTGCTCGGAGATATGGCGCTTGCGGCCTGCCTCGTCGTTGCCCAGCAACAGATTGAACATGGTCTCCATCTTGGTGACGTCCTCGGGCTCCACCTTGATCAGGCGACGCGTCTCGGGGTTCATGGTGGTGAGCCACATCATGTCCGGGTCGTTCTCACCAAGACCCTTGGAGCGGTTGATGGAGCACTTTTGGTCGCCAATCTCCTTGAGGATGCCGTTCTTCTCGAGCTCGGTGTAGGCAAAGTAGGTCTTCTCTTTGCAGTTGATCTCGTAGAGCGGCGATTCGGCGATATACACGTAACCCTCGTCGATAAGCGTGGGCACCAGGCGGTAGAGCATGGTGAGCACGAGCGTACGGATGTGATAACCGTCGACGTCGGCGTCCGTACAGATGATGACCTTGTTCCAGTTGAGGTTGTCCAGGTCAAAGGCACCAAGGTTTTTGATGCGCTTGTCCTTGATCTCCACGCCGCAGCCCAGCACGCGCATGAGGTCCATGATGATGTCGGACTTAAAGATGCGCGGATAGTCTTCCTTCAGGCAGTTGAGGATCTTACCGCGGACGGGCATAACGCCTTGGAACTCGGCATCGCGCGAGGTGCGAATGGCGCCTGCTGCCGAGTCGCCCTCTACGATGTAGATCTCGCGGCGGCTCTTGTCCTTGGAGCGGCAGTCGATGAACTTCTGCACGCGGTTGGCCATGTCGGTCTTCTGCTGTAGGTTGGTCTTGATGCTCTGACGCGTCTTCTCGGCGTTCTCGCGCGAACGCTTGTTGATGAGCACCTGCTCCATGATCTTGTTGGCAGCGTCTTTGTTCTCGATTAGGTAGGTCGAGAGCCGCTCCTTAAAGAAGGCCGTCATAGCCTGCTGGATAAAGCGGTTGTTGATGGCCTTCTTAGTCTGGTTTTCATAGGACGTCTGGGTGGAGAAGCAGTTGGTCACCAGCACCAGACAGTCCTGGACGTCCTGCCACTTAATGCCGCTCTCGTTTTTGTTGTACTTGCCCTGTTGCTTAATGTAAGCATCGATGGCACTGGTCAGAGCACTGCGGGCGGCCTTCTCGGGCGAGCCGCCATTCTCGAGCCACGATGAGTTGTGGTAGTACTCCTGCATCATGAAGGTGCGCGAGAAGCACATGCACGCGGTGATCTTTACATTGTAGTCGGGCAGGTCCTCGCGATCGCGACCGCGACGGTCGGCCTCGATAAAGAAGGGCTCGGTGAGGTAGTCGGTACCGACCTTCTCGAGCACGTAGTCCTCGATGCCCTTGGGATAGCAAAAGTCCTCTTCGGAAAACTCGCCATCGTCGCCCTCAATGCGCAGGCGGAAGGTCACGTTGGCGTTGACCACGGCCTGGCGGCGCATGGTCTCGCGATACCAATCGTGGGGGATGCTGATGGAGGTAAAGACCTCAAGATCGGGGCGCCATTTGATGGTGGTGCCGGTACGGTCCTCGTCGCTGGGCTCAATCTCGAGTGCCTTCTTTTTGGCGCCAACGACCTTGCCCTTTTTAAAGTGCAGGGAGTACTTGTTGCCGTCGCGCCAAACCGTGACGTCCATGTATTCGGAGGCGTACTGGGTCGCGCACGAGCCCAGGCCGTTGGTACCGAGCGAGAAGTCGTAGTCGCCGCCCTGGTTGTTGTTGTATTTGCCACCTGCGTAGAGCTCGCAAAAGACGAGCTCCCAGTTAAAGCGCTTCTCGGAGGGGTTCCAGTCGAGCGGGCAGCCGCGGCCGTTGTCCTCTACCTGAATGGAACCATCGCGAAAGGCGGTAAGGGTGATGAGCTTGCCGTAGCCCTGGCGCGCCTCGTCAACGGCGTTGGACAGGATCTCGAAGGCGGCATGCGCGCAGCCGTCGAGTCCGTCCGAGCCAAAGATGACGGCGGGGCGCAGGCGTACGCGCTCCTCGTCCTTGAGCTGGCGGATACTGTCGTTACCATAGTTTGCGGTGTTTTTTGCCATACTCGCTCTCTCGGTGCTCCTTTGCTGCGTTTAAGTCATATAGATAGTCAAGGTAGCATAGCCCAGCCCACAGACGATTCCAACCAACACGAAATCCATCGAACAACCGTTCGATTAGATAATGAATGCTTGGAATGCGGGAGGGACCTGTCCTGTCCTATCCAAACATCTGCGGCAGGTCGATGAAGACGGTTCGATCGCTTTCGCCAGCTTCGAAGTCCGAACGGGAGAAGAATCCATAGCGATGGCACTTGAGTCCCGTTGCCTCGACTTGGGCGATTTCCTCGTCGACCATTTTTTTGCGTGATGGGGGATTTGCGGAACTTTGCTTCGTAGAATGCGTAGCCCTCGGGGTCTTGCGTTACCACATCGAATTCGCCGCTCGTTTTGTTTGCGGGGTCGTCGTACCAGTACTTGCCTATGGCGTCGAAAGCCGGTTCGATCTTGCCGGTCCTGTTCTGCCGCACGAGGTATTGACGGCAGATCTCCTCGAACATATGAGGAACGTAGTTTCCTCGAAGTCTTGGAAGACGTGACGATCATAGAAGACTTCCGGGTCGAGCAGCTGACGCGCTGAGGCATTGCGGAAAACATAGCGATAGTAAAAGAGCGAAAGCGGATCCACTACAAAGTAGCCAGACTTGCGCTTGTTCGTAGGGTCGTTGATGGGTGCACGCTTTTGGACGATTTCGAGTGACATGAGCTTGTCGAGCACGTCTGCCATGGCCGGACCGCTCGAGACGTGCGACTGTGCCAGCACGTCCCCCCAACGGGAGTAGCCTTGTGCGAGAGCCCCGAAACTTCGTTGGCGTTGGTCATCTTCGAGATCTCGGCGTTGAGATAGGACGGCACCTCGCTTTCTAAGCGGGCGCCAGGTTCCGTGACGAGCTCGATGATGTTGTCGCGTACGCTTTGGGATTGATCGATGAGGCGATTGTAAAAGGGGATACCGCCAAAAACGCTATAGAGCCGCACCTTGTCCTCGGGCGAGAACGCGGGATAGAACTTCGCAGCGTCAAAGTAATCCATGGGCTTAAGCTCAAGCGCGAGATCAATTCGCCCGTAGAGGGGGCTTTCATGCTCGATGAGGGATTTCATAATCTCAACGTAGGAGCCGCACAGGACAATGTTTAAACGTGAGTCTTCCCCTGTGGGCGTCGATTGAGGTCTGAAGAATGCTGTCTAGGCCTTTAACCGCATCTCTCAAGTAGGGGTATTCGTCGAGAACGAGGGTAATGTTCTTGTCTTTAGCTTGGGCAAACAGAAATTCGATGAGCTCGCGGATGCCTGTGAAGGCGAGCGGAGGAAAGCTCAGCGCTTCAGCAACAAGGACGGACAGACTCTCGAGGTTGTCTGCCTCGGAGGTTTGGCGGCACTCGTAATAGACCGTTGCGACGTCCGACAAATCGGTTAGCGCCTGCTTGATGAGCTCACTTTTTCCGACGCGACGCCTGCCGTAAATGAGAACATTGCGCTGCTCGGGTGCTTTGAGCGTTTTCTTAATACGGGCGAGCTCACGCTCCCTGCCAATAAATTCCACTTACTCGGTTCCTTCCGACTCGGTTTTGTCCGAGTTAATTGTATCGCATGGATCAGTTT